>JAEEGL014894495.1_pt1 | contig 20024 bp, 17 predicted proteins | sample 9134231 | NCBI WGS metagenome assembly JAEEGL01 (sample SAMN16246548, study PRJNA631951) | gut metagenome | biome: gut microbiome; feature: rumen; material: fiber-attached | host: Bos | place: Iran: Karaj | collected 2018-10
GATGCGCTGATGACAAATATGCATCATCATCGTATCAGTTAATCTATCAGCTTGATGGCTCTGTATTCTTTATGCCTGTTCCTATGACTACAAAAGAAGCAATCCACTTATTAGAAACAGGGAAGGCAACTGCTTTTGGTAATTATCAGGCAAAAGAGAATGTCGCAGAAGACATGAATCAAGAAACAATCGAATCACTAAACATGCAAGAATACATGTCAGAAGATAATGGTGCATTAGTCTTAAGATATGGATTCAAAAATAGCATCGTTCAGCAGATGTCAATAAACTTTGATTCACGTTCGTTTATTTCTCAATTCTATTTTAAGTTTGAATATAGAGATGATAAAACAGGAAAAGTTGAAAACTTCGATTTTCCTGAAATGCCAAAAGATAAAAGCAAACAAGATGAGAATACAAAAGTAATTAATAAGCGAGTACACCTATATGCAACCAATAAAGATGATGCAATGCAAGAAGCGCAAATGATCGTCAGGAAGTTGCATATCACGAATTATCAGGGAACTGCAACACTAATAAACTGGCCATACGTCGGCTTATGCCAAATAGTAAAATTTGAATATCTTATCCCAGGTGGATCAAAACAATCCAAGACAGAAACGAACATAAACAAAGCAGAAACAGATGTCTATATCATTGATGAAGCTAATCCTGACGATAAAAGTAAAATTCCTTTACAATCTGAAGCATACAACAATTATGTAAGAAGATATGGTGATACACCTCAATCAAATAGAGCAGGGAATGAGGCAAAAAATAAAGATCAAATCAGAGACGCCGCGAATATGTCAGAAAAAGAAAAATGGCAGGCTATCGTTGCATCAGAAGAATATCAGGAAGAGTTGAGAAAAGTTCAAGCAAAATACGCAAACATTAATCAGCTCTCAGGAAACTGGGAAAACAACGAGAGAGCTTATGCTGAAAAAAGAAGCAAAACTCTCGTTGACGATCATTTTAATTCAAACATTGGTATCCCTGCAACACTATCAAGTTGGAATGATGCGCATAAATCATCTGTTGGATATTATGTGCAATCAATCACTGACACAATTAAAGGCGGCATCCTGACAAGCGAATTAGAGCTTATTGGCTGGATTAAATACGACAACCCACAATTGGAAGCCGCACTCAGAAATTAATAATCATGGCGTGTTTTACGCCATGATTATATCATCCAGCCGTCAACTACCCACCCGCTAAAGCGGGTGGGCTTGTAACTGATCAGTAGTATTACGACTTTTATGTCTTCTACTTTTTTTACTCTTCTTTTCAAAAGAGCTATCGTTACATCGCGGGGTGATTGACTGCACCCCAATACTGAAAGATGTGCTTTCAGTATTTTCTGTCTGTTCTTTAATCCATAACAGACCTAGATCAAACAGATTCATAGCACCTATTCGGTCATCATTAGACCTATAACCACAATTCTTACAGCAGAAAACATGGTGTTTTTTATCCCTGTTTCTACTCTCTATATGACCACATTTTGGACATCGTTGGCTGGTGTGTCGTGGATCGACACTCACCACTAATCCACCATTCCTTTGTGCTTTGTATCTCAGCTTTTGTTCCAAATCGTAGAATGACCAGCTCACCGAAACATAACGGTCTTTTCTGCATACTTTCTCTGTTGCCTGTCTTACATTGGTTAAATCCTCTAACACAAATAAAGTCTTTGAAGGATTGTTGGTAACAAGTGCCTTCGATACACAATGATTTACATCGTTCATCCAACGGTTTTCTCGACTACCAACTTTCTTCAATCTTCTTCGTGCAGATGGAGTTTGTTTTTTCTGTAATTCAGACCTTAGTTCCTTATAGTGTGCCCTTTTATGCTTTATTTTCCCTCCATCAAAGAATGTAGATTTTCCTTTTGAATCGTAAGAAACAGCTAAAAAGTTTATTCCTCTGTCTATTCCTACCACATGGGAAATATCAGATACAGATAATTCCTCAACTTGAGTGGTTACTGGAATATGCAGGTAATACTTGCCTTTATGGTCTTGAACTAAACGTGCAGTACCAAACTTGTATTTCTCTTTGTCGAAATACTGCTCCATTCCTTTTGAATGGAATGGACACTTCAACCTGCCAGATAGAGTATTGACACTAAACACACCTTGAACGAGGGAGTAATCTCTGTTCCATACAAGGTCTAACTGAGGTTTCTTGAAGTTAGGCTGAATCCATTTATGTTGAGTTTCAAGAATTGTTTTATATCTTGAAATAACAGTGATTATAGCAGAACAAGCCATTTGAGATTTCAAACCATACACAGATCGCAATTCTTCATAGAGAGCTTTATGTATGGTTTCTCTTTTAAGGCATTTGCTATCGAAGCAGTATGCAGATATAAGATTACAAGCCAGTCTATACTGTTCCATAGACTTATTCAGATTATACCTATCTTCTACTGGCGGCTTAATCTGAATTTTAACTGTAACAACTAAATCTGACATCTTCTGCTCCAAAAGAAAGCCCAACCAATCTTGAACTTTCATTAAATTAGATATTAAACACAAACTTGTTGAAAGTCAAATTGTTTTATGTTAAATTATTCACATTCCTCCCACGGGCTAAAGCCCGTGGGTTTCCTGCTCATCCTTCCATGAAGCGAATAAAATATTCTTCATCATAGAAATCAGCAATCTTATAATTGCCAACCATAAGCTCATCCTCTGCATGTTCTTCTTCATCGTCACTATATGGTGCTGCAATATAAGATGTTATGTCCGCAGTTCCAAGATTATGGTTATCAGAATTATAAAGTGTCAGAGTATTATTCTGTCCACCCAATTGTAAAATACCTCGCATTACATATGCTGAATCAGTTTCTTCAAGATAGATTTCATCTGATTCTACACCATAAATGCTTTCATTTTCTGTCTTTGTTAATAAAAGACTACATTGCTTAAATTCTCTCTTAAGACCATTAGCAATTTCGTTGCTTCCACTGAATGATGCGAACTTCAATTTTAAATAACCATAAGTTTCATCATCATCTTCACCTTTAGGATTATTTATATCTTCAATCGGGAATTGCATCGATTTGAATGATAAATCGGTAATTGGTTTCCATGTCTCATGAAAATACAGATAAAACATCTTGTCATCACCATTCGTTATAACTATTTTATCTTTATCAAGAGCTGATGTCTCATCTGTTTCTTTTAGTTTTATTGACATAGAGCCAATATTATTATCGTTTTTGTCACTTATTGTTAGTGTAGATTCATATCCAAGTTTAAAATCTCCAGAAAGTTTGTACTCATTCTCAAAATGTAATGAGTATTCATTAATAGTATCTTGTTTCAAATCACATTCAATAGAACATCCTGAATTTATTAAATCTTCTTCGAACGCATCCTTCTCATCTTCTGTTCCATTAAAGCTCAAAAGTTCAAGAATGAAACTCGTTTCTATAAACAATTCTTCACCTTCATTGGTGAAATATTTTGTTTCTGATTCATAAGTTCTGTTCATTGTTGCTGGTGTATCACCGCCTCCTGAACCACTATCATCGTCGTCATCACCGCCATCATCAGATTTACTTTCAAGCAATGCTATTAGTCTAGCAAGAAATTCTCTTTCCTTGTTGTCCTGTTTTATTTTTTCTGCTTTTGCTTTTGTCATGAGAGTGTCTGTTGTTTGACTACCTGCAATAGATGTCGTTCCATGTGCATTATTGCTGGAGTTATCTTTCAATACACAAAATTCTTCATTCTCATAATAGCAAGGATTCACCTTCTTATGATCATCATGTTCAACATAAAGCGAGTCAACAATATCGTATTCTTTTGCACCATTCTGTACTGCCTCTTTTCTTCTTGGTTCAACGAGCATCTGAATTGTGCTATCCTGATAAATGTTCTTTTCCATAAAGTCATATTTTTTGTCCATAACATTTCCCCTTATAAAAAGTATTATGAAATCAAGCACTAACAATAAAACGATAGATAGTTTTTGTCTTTTAGTTTATTGTGAACATATCCTATCTAATAGTGATGTGACAAACAACAATAGCTCCAATAAGGAGATAGCCATGTCGAAATCTGACGAACTCGTAAAAATACAGTTGCAAAAAAGGTTCAAATCTCCAGTCGGTGTTCGGGAGAATGAAGAAACGCTATATGCAAATATAGCACATGAACCACTTATGCTAGATCAAGTCAGACAAATTGAAGTATTGCAAATGGCTGATGCGATTGACAATAACATTAAATACAAAAATTATGATGCCAAAAAAGATCAATAATTTTCGTTGATCCAAACATCAGAATATCATATCTCTAACAAACAACGCACTGGTGCGCAACGTCTATCCAACTCAAAACACTACTAGGAAAATTCCATGTCCGTAGAAACAACGCACAATACATCAGAAATTAATGATATTTTTAATGATATTAATATAAAAGATAATATAAACAAAGACTTAAACAAAGCAGAAAAATGCAGACTAATTCGAAACCATTTCTATAATTCAGAATATTCGTTATTGTATCCGGATTCATATAAAAGTATCATATATTCTGATACACCGATGCTATGTTTGAGAATGAAATCTCTCGAAAATGAAGAGCAGATCGAATTATGGAAATCAGATGATTACATCGCTGATGAAAAGATAGACGGAATCAGGTGCTATCTCGCATTCAATTATGCATATGACAAAAATAATGGTTATGAATTATTCAGCAGAGAAAACAACGAAGCAACTCTGTTGCCAAAAAACATAACAAACAGCTTTATTAAATTTAACCTTGAAAAATCTAATCCATTTTACAAGACATTTCTATTAGACTGCGAACTTGTCATAAACGACAATGGGTACAAACTATATGCATTTGACTGCATCTGTTATAATGGTAAATATATCACTGATGCAGAATGGAAATTCAGACGATACATAACAGAGCATATTGTTGAATCAATTTCTGATAACAGAATTTGTGTCACGCAGTATTCAAAAACGAACAAGATAGACTTTTACAACTATATTAAAAACAATGGCGGTGAAGGCGTTGTCATAAAGAAATGCAGTTCAAAATATTCGACAAAAGGAACGCGATCTAAAAACAACTGGGTAAAAGTAAAAGGGAACATCTACGATTACTCAATCATTGAAGACACTCTCGAAGGATATGTCAACGATATCGTAAATCCAGACCAAGAAATGATTTCCCTGTCAGCCTTTGTCGATAATAACAGCATATCAAAACCAATTGCAGACGTTCCAACAGAATTTTTAAAGATGATCTCTTTTATGCAAATGCCTATAGGCATTGGTTCTGTTGTCGAATTCTCATCCTCATTCTTTTCACACAAAGAAGAGAGATTCATGAACGCAATGCCTATTAAAATCAGAATAGACAAATCAATAAAGGACTGCTTCTATACAAAGAGAGACATTGAACGATGGTCAGCATGATTATTTTGGCTTCGAATACCGCCATCCGTGGTTTTCATTCCAAGATGGATCACAATCGTCACCTATAATAGCCTCTTTCTCTAATCCACAATTTTTACACTTTGCATAGTATACCTCATGTCCTTCCTCTCTAAAAATATCCCATTCCCAGTTATGACCTGTCAAACTCGTGCATTTAATCTCAGCATCATTCATCGCACCAACAAAAAGAATACTTTCTTTTCCGTTTGTCATATCTGTCATTGATATATAGTCAAATGTAAAACAAGGTTGCTTTAAGTCAACTATATAACTACTGAGTTTGTCCATCGCATGAGAGTTTGGTAAATAAAGAGGGAAATATGTTCTAAATGAATCAGCGCAATGTTTCCCTAATGGTTTCATAATATACCAATCTTTATGTTTAAAGTTAAAATCACCAATCATATAATCTGTTTTAACTTTTGCTCTTATTTCCTCAATTCTATTTGTTGTTGTTGCTCCATAATTTTTCTTTATAAAATTTCTATCAAGCTCAACCAAATCATCCATGCCTCTTTTTATCGTCGTTGTGTTCGTTTTTACAGGATTGTCAAAACACGCAGAACAAAAGCTATTAATCTCTCTATCATTAAGCTTCAACCATTGAATCAGTGATATAAAATCTACTGGCATATATATCTCCAAAAAAAATCCGAGGAACGGAACATCCTTTTTCCTCGGATTAGTATATAACGAAAAAAATATTGTGTAAATATAAAGTTTTTCAATATGATTACGAAATCATAGTCACAATCCAATTTGACACCCAATAGGACAGCTCCAACGCAAATCTTTTATCGTATGGAAAATGTCGCGAGCAGAATCCTTTATTTGGTCTGGCGTCTTATCCTGCATCCAATCAATAGTCAACACATGACAGAAACCTCTTAAGTGTGTAACTAGTTCGTTATACTCTCCAATAAGACCTGCAAGGTAAGAAAGCGGAATATTCGATTCCATCTTACGCCCTTCTTTTTCGCTCATGCGTTTGTTTAGTCGTTCCAATGCTTTTTCAGGAGTAACAGACAGATAAACAATTGCTGTCGGATACATCAGACTGCCACACATTTCCGCAAACAAATCATAGTAAAGATCTGCCTCATCATGATCCATTTTACCATCTTTCTCTAAAAGATTAACGAACACACCATCTGACCAAATAGCAGAATCAGCCACGCTAGAAATACCATCTCGACTCAGTGCTTGTGCTAGTTTATGCTGTTTAAATCGTCTTGTCAGCATTTCGACTTGAACAGTAAATCCCCAACGTTCTTGACCTCCATTTGGATTATAAAATCTAGGAAGAAATATAGATGCTTCTCCATCCTCTTTTGCAGCAGGTTCATAAAAGCATTTACATTCTCCCTCTTCTTCACGAATAACCTCACCTAACGCCGTAGTAAAACAGCTCTTACCTGTTGCGATTGCTCCAATCACTGGAATAAAGAAACCATTATTAACCTTGCTGAATCTAAAATTGCATGGTGACATGAGACAATCCCTTTAACTCTTATCTGCATCGAGAAAGAAACCAAATAGAAATTCATTCGGCAATATACATCCGATGAAATTACCAATAACTGCACAAATGTATGCGATAATGATAGATAGCGCGTTATTAGCGAAAACATCAAAAGATGCCATCGAATAATAGAACGCATCTGCAATGCTATGAATGAATCCGCATAAAATAAATACAGGGATTCCAAAAAGAAGTGGAATAAACATTTTCTGTCGCGCAAATTTTACAATCGTCGTCATTATTATTCCGCATCCTACAGGAAGCAACAACATCTGAAATATGTCCAGACTTACTCTCTTTATGACAAGCTCATTTGCAACCTGAATAAGATCAGGCTTCGCGCATTTCATCATCAATGCAAAAAAGAAAGCGCCAACGATATTGCCTAATAAGATAAAAGGAAGCATCTTCGCGTCTTCTTTTGTCTTTATAAATCCTGCTTTACCTGTATATAGTGGAAGCTGATAATGAATGACACCAAGTAGTCCAAATGCAAATAAAACAGCACCAGCAATACCACCAACACTAAGATAAACAGAACCACCTATAGAAATAAATATTCCTGCAAAAACTGATTTTCTAAAACATAAAGAAATAGGATTTTTTGAAAAACATAGTTTATTTTTTTCTATTTCAGGCATTCTATTATAACTCCTATGACAATTAATATAGACATAAACATAACGAAACATGCGATAGAGTTAAGAATCACATTATCAGTCGTCAATTCTTTTCTTAGTCTTCTTTGCTTCCATGCGTTCATGATTTTCAATTTCTCTCTGAATATAAGCAATAGCTTTTTTCAAATCATTGACAAAATCCTTGTCATTTCCTTTTTTGCCATATCGCAATATATATTTGACAGCATTTCCTAAAAGAAAATTTAGGTGGAAATCCTCAATAACTTGGATGGCATCATATCCTGCATCACATGTATAATGTGTTGTATGTCCATCAAATCCTGGTTGTTCTGACATAATCACCTCACAAAAAAAAGCCGCATCTTACGACACGGCTAATTACAATAATACAAACATATATAATTTAGCAACTATATATTTCTATTTTGCAAGTGTCTTTACGATTTCAAGCTCTTCTTTCGTCATACCATCTTCAAAGCTATTTTTTGCATCTTCAAATACTTTTTTAACTTCAAGTGCATTATCGACAATATCCTTGATCTTTTCCAATGAAGAAACATCAAATGAAATTTTCGTCATCAGTACATTTGTATTATCAAATCCGCACTCAAAAACTTCATTATTCGAGTATTTAAGATTCGCATACTGATTCCCACGGAACAACGCAGGGTCTAGCACGCGCTTTAATTCAATAAAGCTGTATTTAAGATAGGCATTAACATCAGAGAGCTTATGAATTGCATCAATCTTATCTGCAACTGAGTTGCGCATCTTTTCTCTTTTGTCGCGATACTTGCTGAATGCTGAATTCTCATCAAGCGCATCGCCTTTATTCTCTTTCTCTGATACGCTTTTGTTGAATTTAGACATATTGTCAAGAATTGTCTCCATAACACCTTCCGGCGAAACAGAGACACTTTCTTCATGCTGTTTTGGACATGGTTTCTGCTCTTCAACTTTTTTAACCTGAGAAACATCTTTGACTGCTTTTGTTTCGCATGGTGCTGTCTCTTTCTTAGTTTTGCTCTCAGTCTTTTGTGCTTTTTCTTTTGCCTTCTTTGCTTCCAGATCTTCTTTTCCTTTTCTCTGTTTAATTCTATCATATTCGCAGAAGCAATATGATGCGAGAATATAAAAATCACCAAACGGCAAGTTCATGAACAGACTAAATGGATCTTTTTCTGTCTTAAGATATCCAAACTTTGCACAATTGCTTGGAGCTGGAGATTTTCCATTTATCCATGCTTCCATAAATGCTGTTTTCATTTCTTCTTCAGAAGGTACAATATCAATCATTTTCTTTATGGAATAAAAGACGAGATTACGCGGCGCTGATTGTAGCATCGTTCTGATTCTGCCATTAATTCTTTCTGAACGAGCTAGAATGGCTTTTCGCTCAATCATCTTATCAAAAATAACAAGCAGAGATTCATCATGCTTCTTTAACGTTTCCCTGACACAATCTTTTCTCTTCGTTTTGGATTTGTCAAGAAAGTCTAGTGCTTCTTCAATAAGATTCTTAGCAATCTTTTCAGAACTTGAACATTTATCATCGAAATTAATTTGCATGGTGATGTTTCCTTATTGTTGTTTGTTATGCCGGAATTGGCAGTTGTTGCTTATGTTGTGTAATGCTTTTTTCGATTGTGATCAACGAATTTTTCCATACAGATCATCCAAATTCTCATCATAAGAATCACCCTCACTCCATGAGCGGAAATGAGTATCTTCCCGTATATTTTCCTGCTTCTTCATGTTTTTCTGATAGACATCTTCCATTATGAATCTCTCTTTGTCCAATTCTTTGTGGAATTTCTCTACCTGCTCTGAACGCTTAAATGGTTCTTCTCCATTTTTAATCGCATTAAGCATATTATTATATTCGTTTTCGTATTCTGACATGACTAGAATTCCACCTCTTCCTCTTCTGGCTTAACTGCAAAATCTACATCAAAAACCATATTGCCATATTTATTTTGATGTTTTGACAAAATATTATGGAGCGCTTCGCGCTGAGAATCAGAAAAAGATTCGCCCATATCCTCTAACTGCTGAACAAATACAAAATTCTTTTCATTCTGATTTACTACAGCATTAAGAATATTGCAAATTTCATCAAAAGATGAATTCTTTGTTATATTCAAGTCGCTATTGTTTCCTTGTTTCTTATGATTGCAGAGAATGCTCGCAATGCTTGCTTTGTTTTTATTCTTGATTAACATTCTCTTGAAACAGCTCTTATTTTTAGTATTTTTTGTAATAGATGTTTTGTTAGGACATGCTGACGTGGTTGTTTTTACACATGATTTATTTTCTTTTTTGTCTTTCAATAAATCAATATTGCTTTCAACTTTGAGGCATTCGTATTCAACGATATCCTCATCAAAAAACTTTTTTTCGGAAGCATCTCGTTCAAACAACTCGCCATCTTTTGTCACATAAACGAAATCCTTTTCATAGTCATAGCACGTGCCTCTATAAACATATTTCTCTGGCTTTGGTTTCATTATCTGATTCTGAAATTCATTCAATAATTCCCAGATAGGAATTCCCCTGAATGATTTTCTATAACCGCATGAGGAATCACACAATGTCTTCGAATCGTTATAGCCTGTCGGGAATTTAACAAGGATTCGATTTATGATTGTTTTTACACTCAATGAAACCCTTGCAAATCTTGATGCGCTATATTTAAACACATCATCATCTGCCTTATCTCCCTTCTGTTTTGTGTCAATGCCGCTGACATATCCATCGTGTAAAAGCTGTGCCCATTTTTGAGGTGTCAAGCATATCGCTGGGAAATATTCACCTGTTTTTGTTTTGTGCCAATAAAAGATGTCCCTATGTTTTCTTGCATAATCAATAATATCATGCAATCTCAATTCTACTTGGCAGTCAAGCGAATCAGAATCCATATAATATTTATTTCTTAATTCCGTATAAATTTTACGTTCTGGATTATCGCCACATTCAAAGTCAGGATTGTTTATCATTTGTTTGACTATAAAACATGCATCATCAATCAGATTTTTTGCAGTAATTTTACCGTTATTTGGTTTGCTTTTCTTATAATGGAAAGCCTTGAATGTATTCCTTTCAACGTTATTTCTGCTGAAATCAAAAATCCATGGACGGCGTGCGCCTATCTGATTGCTAAACAAAACAGAACCAGAAATGTGATTGGCAAGAACAATAGGAATACTTCGCTTTACAGAAATCTCAGTTTCGTGAGTATATAGTTTTCTATATGCAAAGCATTCATCAGAAGAGTATCTGTTCAAAAAACTATTGAAATTTGATTCTAATAAATTAGCCTCATCAAAGAAAAGAAGCGGTGTTTCCCTTGCAAATGCGGCCAAATCTCTCGTTTGATCTGAAGATGACACTTCATGATATGGGTGTATCGGATTTAACTCTTTACCGATAGCCTGCCAGAATAAAGTCTTTCCTGCACCTTGTTCCTTGCTGACAAAATAAACAATCTGCTGAAATACAGCTTCAGGATTTAACTGCTTTTGAACGAGTGCGCAAAGCACACGTTTCATATTTTCTGTCTCATATTGATCGAAACCAACCCTTGCGCAGAATTTCTCTATTGAATAGGTATATTCATTCACAGATGCCATACGTTTTTCCATAAGCATCCGACAAAGATCACTTTTTTTAATGCCGTTTTGATCATATGAAACAAGTTCAGATAATAATCTTTTCTTGAATGTGTTTATGTCTACAGAACTATTCATTGATATGATTTTTTCTGCAACTGTATCTCTCGTATATGAATTGCACTTTTCATCATAGAATTTTTCTGTGACATCATCATATATGAAATTGCTTTGCTTGAGAATTTCTTTGCTAATCATTATCAGCTTTGAAAAATCAGATCTGCTTTCCAATAGCCACTGCGTCTGCTCATCTGTGAATACAAGTTTTTTGTTTGTAAAAGGATTAATCGTATTGAGAATATCACCAGATTCCAATGCAAATGAAATCTCGTTATTCCTTGCAAACATATAGGCATTATAGCACATGACTATAAAATCTTTCGCAGTGTAAAAAGGCATCTGCCTTACAGGTTGATCGACGGTATCACTGAATACAATTTTCTTTTTTTCGTTGTTTGTAAATTCTCTTAAATCTTTGTGCGTTATGCTCTTAAAAATCAAATTACCATTCGAGCAAGGAATGTTCGTCGGCGCAACCATTACGAAATCATTTGTGTTCTCGTTATATCCTGCTTCACAAAAACACAAATTCTTTTTGCCAAATACATCAGCACTCTTGTCTAATTTTACTTTATTTCTAAACTTAGCGTAGATCGAAATTCCATAGGGAGTTAGTTCGACATAACAATTATTCCTGACATCAGACATATCGAAAAACTGAACGATCTTTGATGCAATCTCATCTCGTTTTTTTTCGTCTGATTCATTTATCGTAAATTTACCTAGTTTAAAATTATCAAACTCACAATTACGAATCAGGAATACGTTTTTATTGTCGTAATTAAGAGCTTCCAACCCGCTATGCTCTCTGATTTGCTCCAACATCTCAGAAATCATATCAAGCACTTCTTTGCGTGTCATTTTATCTGTGTTGTTAATATTATAACAATAGGAAACTAGTGGGTTTTGATCTTTCATAACGGCACTCCCTTATAACTATAATCAATTACATTTTAACATCTGATAGAATAAAGCAATACCATCACGAACACTGTATGTATTCAGATAAACTTCACCGGAAAATCCATTTCTGAATTTCGTTTTGATCTGACTATGCTGTCTAAAATTGAAAAAGTGTTTCATTGTGTGGTATTTCCGTTTATACACCGTAACTATATTTCTTCTTTCAAAAGAAAGAAGTGAAAGCGGCAGGGTGGTTACGGAATATCACCTTTTCGGGGATCAGCCTATCCGCTTTCGATATCTTAGATAGATAACCTATCTGTTTTTTGCTAATACATTATAGATAAAAAGTCGTCAACAAAAATTTTCATTTTTTTTGTTATTTTTCTTCTTTCTCTTTTTCTACATCTACAAAGCCCAATTTTTGGGCACTCACTTCTGGCCAATGACTTAGATACCATTCCTGAGATTTTTTGAATATTTTCTTATACCAAAACAGGAATACACTCGGAATCGCAACAACGAAAAGATACAGCAATCCAAAACGACATCCATCATAAGAATGCCCTGTTTCATGTCTTAGTATTCTATCTTCAACCCTGTCACTGCATGTCACGATAATCGGGCTTAGTGAAAAGCACGCATTACCGAAGGCATGATGTGCATTTATATTCCATACAGTAATATTGCTATAAGGATTGGTATACGTTGTCTTATTATGGAATATAACCAACATAACTAAGCCAATCAAAATCTGCGGCAACTGCCACACGACAAGCAGGATGTTCAACCATGTCTTACCTTTAAACATATTCGTTCTCCATGGGAAATTAAGCCAACAAACTACGATTACACATAGGAATGTTTGATCGTTATCATACTATCATTATATATGGTAGATACCTATTATAATGATCAATAACAACAAATAATTATCCTACAAATTGGTATGTCTGAAAAACTACGATGTGTAGGCACATTCAACATCACATGCCAAACCACAACACAATATCATAAAAACTTTTTATTTTTACACAATCAATAATCTTAATATCAAAAATCAAAAATCTTTTTGTTTGAAATATGTAATATATGTAATACATAGATATAGGCTATGTTTTGAGTACAAAACCGTACCACATTTGTAATACAAAACAAGACATCAATTCATGCTAAAATCAACAAATCAGTTTCTAACCATAACAGTCTATAAAATAATCATCATTCCTATCCTACACAAAAATATCAGCCAAAATTTCTTTTGATCATTCTATATATATAATGATATAATCAATCATTGTTCGATAAACCGAACATTCCTATCATTAATAAACGGAGTTAGAATGTCTAAGCTATATTTCAATTATGGAACAGTTGCGTCATCTAAGACGCTAAACTTACTAGCAGTCTATAAGAATTATGAATTACAAGGAAGAAATGCAATTCTTATCAGACCTCAAATGGATACACGATCCGACAAAGTTGAATCACGTGCAGGACTCAGCGCAGAACCTGACATCACACTTGGTTCAAAAGACGATATCCTGTTAAAAATAAAAGATTATATGATTACAAAGATCTATAATGATCATAATAAACTAGAAGTTAAATCATTAGAAGAATTACAAAAAGAATTCAACAAGGTGGCAGAAGCCGTCATTGTTGATGAATCCCAGTTCCTGTCTGTAGAGCAAATTAAAGATTTGCGATCATTATCAGCAACAGGAATATTTATTCAATTCCCTATTGATAATGATCACCTCCCTAAAGACTCTGCATTAATAAACAAAGAAAATCCTATTAACTTTGTTATATTGCACTTATGCCTGCCTGTCATGTGTTATGGATTAAGAACAAACAGCGATGGTGTGTTATGGGATGCCGCCGCGATACTGATGGCACAAGCAGACGAGATCAATGAGATTAAAACGATCTGTTCCTATTGTAATCATCGTGCCGTGTTTTCAGCTATCAATCCAGAAAGATCTTGCAACAATAATGAAGGTATAGTAAACCCATCGTGGGGGTTATATATACCCGTATGTCCTAAGCACTTTGCCGAAATTCAGGCAAAGCAAACTAAAAAACAGCACTAAAAAGGAGATTTAACATGCAAAGATTATGTGATTGCTTAGACGCTTTAACTCAAACAGATAATGCCAAAATCCTAATGTTCAATCCAACTATGGGTAATACTTCAATTGAACATTTTGAAGGTACTATCGGATATGATTATAAACTAACCATCCCGACAGAAGAGAACAAAACAGAGTCTGTTTTTTTAGATGAAGAACGTTTAAAAAAGCTCGCAATGGCGTGTGGAATTGGCAGTAAACATTTTGATGTTTTGGTTTTAAAGCCTGAAAAAATCATTGATGCACTGATGCAGATGTTTGCTGTTTCTGAGATTGACTTTTATTTCCTTGTCAATAAGGATAATCTCGTAATTGACGTTGCAGCGAATACAGAACCTATCAAAGTCGGCGACATTCTGTTTGCAATAAAAGAGTGGTATAAGATTGGAAGCAATGATGCAGATCCAGATAATACCAGAGACTGGACTGACAGTGAATTAGATGATGCGCTCGTTGTTCACCACTTCAAAAACAATGACGGCATTATCACAATCGGATTTGGAATAAAGCATCATGGTTATGGCGGATGGCTTCGTTGCAATCGTCTTGGCTCAATTAAAACAACGATTAATCCATGCTATTTCAAGATTATTGATGGCAGATCAATTCCTGTTATTTTTGACATTAAAGGTATCACAGAATGCAAACCTGCATTTAAAAAGGATGTAGATATTGCAACAAACATAGATACAATCTTAGGTGAGTCTGAAGACTTCCTGTATGACAATAGAAATAAGCTGAAATTCGAAGTTGCGCAGGCAATTGATTCTGAGGCTTATTTAAAACATCTCTCAATGGAAACAAAGATTCCTAAGAAATATATCAAAAAAGGAATTATCTCCGGTACTACAATAAGTGGCATTGTTCATTCCATATGCAATGAATGTTATGACCTGCTGTTCAATATTGGTGAGCTGGATGATGAGGCAGTAAAGAAGAATTATGTTGTTTTTGAAAAGCTGTCAAAAGCGGCTGGATATGCAACGTTTTATCAGAATCGTTTTTGTGATTGTTGTTTCAAAGCTAAGACACTTGCAGAAGATGAGGTCTAAGAAATGGGTAGTTGACTAGTAGCAGGTTTATTACCTAACACTAATTATTACTAACATATATTTGCAAATATAGATTTTCTATCTATAATAGATATGAGGCTAGATTGTCGCGAGTCGAAAAGGTAAATCTGAGTACCCTGCCTCATCACATTTCTCAGATGTTATTGTTCAGAGAATAACCATGATAGTAGACAGCAAATATGCAAAAATATTTCACTCAAACATGCTTACGAGAAGTAAGTATGATGAGCTGTATGCTGTCGCTGTCAAATTAAGAGACTTCCGCAGCGAAGTTTCACAGTTAGTAAATAATAATCTGTTGTATTGTCTTGATTTTAGCAAGTTAGACTTTATTAAAGAAATGCGTAAAATATTTCCAAATAAAGTTTCAAGCTGCTTTGATGCTCAACAATATATACAGGTTCATAAAGATTATCAGAACAAATTTAATGCTATCCTTAGAAATATTGAATTTAAGAAGATAATATTTAAAGGCTTTGAGTTATATAAGAGAAGTTCTAAAAATCACAAAAAGGGTGATCTGAAACAGGTTATTACTGAAACATCACAGACGAACTTAACACTCTGTTTGTCATACCTAGCACGCTATGGCAAAGAGAGTACTCCTGAATATCTCAAACAACGTATTGAAGATCTAAACAATACAACTAATAAAAAAGAAATTAAGTGCAGAGAATTATATCAGAATATTTTGGACAAATGTGCTAAATTTGGTTTTGATAGATTGTTTAAACTTGCTTTATTACGTCGTAATAGAACAATAAAGCATCATTCAGAACATCCGATTGAATATAAATCACTAACATTCGGTGGTAGAAGCAGAAAAAAGTTTATTGTTGACTTTAATAGCAATTATAATTCAGAAATAAACGCATTTATAAGTCTATCAGGGTTTAGCAAAAAATCATTCGATATCCCTGTGAAATATTCAAAAGACTATCATGGCAGAATAAAGTCTTATAGAAAGAAAGATCCGTCTTATGAATATCTTGTAAAGTTTGATGAATACAGAAAGCAAATAAGTGTTATATATGTGAAAGATGGAGAACGTTATATACCAGAAGCTAAATATGAGTTAATAGGCATAGACGTTAATTCTAAGCACAACCTTCTTTCTCTGTCTAATGATGAGTACTATGATTTCGATAGAAAGTTATTGGAAGATTTCTTCGATCTATCTTTGAAAGTTGATAATCTAAAGTCTAAGAATAAGAGTTATCAGATTGGTAAACGTAAACAAAGAAAGCTAGATACTCTAAAGAACAAAATAAATAAATATGAAGAAAACCTAATAGCCAATGTATGCAAGCACTTATCCAAGCAAGGCTATCATCATGTTGTTATGGAAAACCTGAATAACAGTTTTGGAAAGTGCTTTGTACAGGATGAGAATGATGTCAATTATAACAGACGAGTTAAATTCTTAGGTTTATCTTCTATTAAAGATAAGTTTGAGCATATAGGCAGAAAATATAACATTGCTGTGTCGTTGGTTCATCCACATTATACGTCTAAGCAATGTCCTAATTGTGGTTGCATAGATGATGATAATCGAAAGACACAAGAAGCATTCAAGTGTGTTCAGTGTGGACATGAGGCTAACGCAGACTTCAACGCCGCATTGAACATTCAGAATAGAGTTGGCATAACCGTGTTATGCCAAAAGCTCTTAAAACAAAATGATAACGGCACTTATTTTCCTAAACCACTAAAACGTGGCAAAATGAAAGAGGTGCTGTTATCGTTCCGTAATGACATTGAGAAATGTAGTGAAGTCTATAATTGTTAGCAGTTGTTAATAATTGTTAGCTTTAGTATTACGGATGTAATGGAAAGAAAAAGAATCTATTTATCTCGTTGCCTATGCGCGGAAAAACTGATGATCAAATCAAACGAATGATCAAAATTTGTCAGAAAAAAGCAGAAGAATTATTAGGCGAGGATTTGTTTTTGTTACCATCATATGAGAAAGGATTGCAGAGCTATAATCCTGTTTTTGGTCTTGCTCATGCATTGCTTTATCTTGCGGATGCGGACATCGTTTTCTTTGCACCAGAATGGAATAATTCCAAAGGATGCAACATCGAAATGGAAGTGTGCAAAAGCTATGACATGCAATTTATCGATGGAAACGATGTTTTCTTTAAGGAAATTGTCGCTGCAAAGATTGCCAGAGATAATATTCTGATTGATATTCTGGAATCAGATTGCAAGTTCGAACAGGAAACTCCAAAAGAAGTTTATGAGAAAGATTCTGTGTTCAAAATCAAGATTAATTCAGACTAAAAGTTAGCCGCATTATCGCGGCTCTTTTTTTTAGATCTTCGGCTTCCATAAGAAAGACCATTTAAGCTGTTGCCTGAGTTTATTGTCTTCATAGATCAAATCTGTTGGCAGTGTCGGATGCTGATTATCGAAAATCTTGTTCACAAGTTTCGATAGCTGTTGGAACAAGATTCTCTTATAGGTGTCAATCGTTCCGTCGCACTCAAGAATATGCACGTATTTCTTTTTATAAGTGGAATTACACCGGCATATACGCCCAATGGATTGTTCTGCGTCAGCCTGAGAGAAAGGAACGTTGTAGAGGATAATGTGATTAACAGCTTGCAGATTAATTGAAACACATCCAGCACGTGTGATAATGCAAACATCTCTTCTCGTTAATGATTGCTCTATTTTTATGCGTTCTGGCACTTTAACTTCACCAGAGATCACATAAATGTTGTTGATATTTAATTCATCTTTATAAAGCTCCATCAATTCAGAAATTCGCTTAACGGTCTCCTTATAGTCTGCATAAATAATTGCACCCTCATCATTTCCTGTTATTTTTTTTAATAGCTTCATTAGCTCTTTTTCTTTGTTGCATGTATAAGACCATGGATCTGTCGTCAGACCATCTACAATATTTTGAAGTTTAACCAATCTGGCAGAATGCTGAACTTTAGCCTCATCTTTTATGTCTGACTCTTTGACATTTTCGAATCCTTCTTTTAGTCCCTTTGTTGCGATAATATACTCATCACGCAATTCACTATCCAGTTCGAATTTAATATAGTCATAGTCCAGATCATAAACGATACTGCCTAATATCGTATTTTTCATGATTGGTTCTCTAAGATCATCCAGATTCTTGTATCCAACGCATTGTGTGATTTTTCGTTGAACTTTGAATGGTGGCTTACCAGGATATTTTGAACGCTTCATAACAGAGATTTCTTTTTCTTGAAGCACGCAGTAATGATATTGGAATCTGAACCAATCATCGAATGGTTTTTCATTATTAATGAAATTATAGACGAAAAATAAAGAATCAATTGAGTTAAGCAATGGCGATGCTGTCAGTAAATATTTACGCTTATAAAATTCTTTACAGTCATAGACCGCACGATATCTCAGTGTCTTTGGTGAAGTCATAACAGTATGTGCTTCATCAATCACCAAATTAATGTTATCTGTTTCTTTTCTTAATTCTGAAATAAAATCAGCATAAAAGAATTGTTTATCTTTGCGTTCTATCTTCTCTAGTTGAGGTTGCTCTATCAGAATATATGGCTGATTATTATAAGCATATTTTTTGTTCACATCAGTTCCGATGATTGCGAATGGAGCTTCAATTTTTGTCTCAAATTCTTTGATAAATACAGATCGTGCTGATTTTGGTATAATAACAATAAACTTTGCATCTGGTTCTGATTCTCTTATTGCCTCGCATGTTGATAAAACAACAAGAGTCTTACCGAGACCACAAGAAAAAGCTAAAAGAATGCTGTCTGAATTAAACATTCTGTTGCACGCATCAACCTGTATATCTTTTAATTTTATTCCGCCCTTAACGTATTTTTGAAAGTCAACCATAGCTAATCTGCAAATGAAATAATTTGTGTAATAAATGGTTTCGTCGAATCACCATTAAGAAAAATGACGGCGACTTTATCTCCTGCCTTAATAAATGGCTCGTCTTTTCGCCAGTTCTCTTTTATTGCATTAAAAGGCCATAGTCCAGAAACAATTGGTTGTTGAAGGAATTTATCCTGATCTGTCTGTATTGTTGATCCCATCTTGTCATAATCACCAGTAAATTTATAGCTCGCAGGATCGACTTTTGTTATTGGCGGCGTCGGAGATGCTGAACCAGAAACAACACAAGTCGCTAATGGTGGAGTTAGAACGCCTGCACCAGTAACAACACTTGTGCTTAATTGAATTGTCGGCACTGTAGTCTGGAAATCATTACCATTGACAGAAAGTTTCCCCCATATAGGTGATTCTTTAATCGTCGAATAATACTCAGCAGGCTTTTCCCATGCAATGCACCATGCAGTCAACTCTGCTGAAACAATAGCCGTCAGTGTTTCACCAGACTCGCCTAAGTGATATGGAATTGTCACTTGCGCTGTTTTATAATCACCAGATATGCTTGCAATCCATGCTTCCATGACAGGATAGCGCGGAGGAGAATTCGCCATATCTGCAAGACCTTGTGGATCTTGCCACTCTTCTTCAACGTCTTTCTTATAAAGATAATCTTCTATAATGGCTATAA
>JAEEGL011427605.1_pt1 | contig 20022 bp, 17 predicted proteins | sample 9134231 | NCBI WGS metagenome assembly JAEEGL01 (sample SAMN16246548, study PRJNA631951) | gut metagenome | biome: gut microbiome; feature: rumen; material: fiber-attached | host: Bos | place: Iran: Karaj | collected 2018-10
AGTAAGCATGAGGATAATGGGGCTTGATTTCGGCTCAAAGACCATCGGCGTCGCGATCAGTGATCCGCTTCTTATAACAGCACAGGCTCATGAGATAATCCGCCGCGAAAAGGAGAACAAGCTGAGACGCTCTCTTGCGAGGATAGAGGAGCTCTGCGTGGAGTTTGAGATCGAAAAGATCGTTCTGGGACTGCCTCTTCACATGAATGGGGATGAAGGCATCAGAGCGGAGCTGTCCAGGGAGTTTAAGGAAAGCCTTGAGAGAAGGACGGGACTTCCCGTTATCATGTACGATGAGAGGCTTACCACTGTCGAGGCGGACGAGATCATGAAAGAGGCCGGAGTGCGCCGTGAAAACAGGAAGGACTATGTCGATATGATCGCGGCCCAGATCATATTGCAGGACTACCTTGATAACAATAAGGCCTGAAATGGCTATAGGTAACGTAATGAGTGAGAAAAAACTTGAAAAGGTAATATTTAATCCCGAAGGGGCGGATCCCGTCGAGTTTTTTGTTTTGGAGCAGACAAGAATAGGCGGATTCAATTACATTCTTGTGACGGATTTCGAAGAGGGAGACGGAGAGGCTCTTATCCTCAAGGATCTCTCGGAAGACGGAGAGGCTGAAAGCAGGTATGTGATAGTATCTGACGATAATGAGCTGGCCGCTGTGGCGGATGTTTTTGAGGGAATGCTCGACGACGTGGATCTCATCAGGGATGAAGAAGATAATGAGGAGTAGTTTTGAGCAGGAAAAAAAATAAAGATAAAGTGCGGCTCTCCGGTCTGAAGATCATACCTCTCGGAGGACTTGAACAGATCGGAATGAACATAACCGCATTTGAATATGAGGACAGCATCATGGTCGTTGACTGTGGACTGTCTTTCCCGGCAGATGATATGCTGGGTATCGACCTTGTTATTCCCGATGTCACTTACCTTAAGGAGAATATCGATAAGGTAAAGGGCTTCGTTATTACACACGGTCACGAGGATCATATCGGCGCACTGCCGTATATCCTTAGGGATGTTAATGTCCCTGTATACGCTACCCGTCTTACAATGGGTATCATCGAGCACAAGCTGACGGAGCACGGACTCATGGAGTCCACGGAAAGACATGTTGTATCCTTTGGAGAATTCATTACCTTAGGAAAATTCAGAGTCGAGTTTATTAAGACCAATCACAGTATTGTCGATGCCGCAGCGCTAGCGATATATTCGCCGGTCGGCACGATAGTACATACCGGGGATTTCAAGGTGGATTATACACCGGTCTACGGAGATGCGATAGATCTTCAGAGATTTGCCGACATCGGAAGAAAAGGCGTACTCGCGCTTATGTGCGACTCGACAAATGCGGAAAGACCGGGTTATACCCCTTCCGAAAAGACTCTCGGCAGAATGTTCGACACGCTCTTTGAGGAGCACAAAAACACAAGGATATTTGTTGCAACCTTTGCCTCTAATGTGGACAGGGTTCAGCAGATAATAAATTCAGCTCACAAATTCGGCCGTAAGGTAAGCGTCGAAGGAAGGAGCATGGTTAACATCATAGAGACAGCCCAGAATCTTGAATGCATCAGCATTCCGCCGGATACTCTGGTCGATCTCGATCTTATCAGGAACTATCCGCCCGAAAAGCAGGTTATCATCACGACCGGCAGCCAGGGTGAGAGCATGGCGGCGCTCAGCCGCATGGCAAACGGTACGCACCGTAAGATAACCATCGGTGCGAATGACACGGTTATTTTTTCGTCACATCCGATTCCGGGAAATGAGAAATCGGTTACGAAGATAATCAACGGTTTGCTATCAAAGGGCGCAGATGTTATCTTCCAGGATGTACATGTCTCGGGACATGCCTGCCAGGAAGAGATCAAGCTCATGTACACTCTGGTACGTCCCGAATATGCGATTCCCGCACATGGAGAATTCAAGCATCTGAAGGCACAGGCGAAGATAGCCGAGGAACTCGGTATGGAGAAGGACAAGATCATTATCCTTTCCTCCGGAGATGTTCTTGAGTTTGGCGAGACCGGTGCAAAAGTGACCGGTAAGGTTTCGGTCGGCGGTATTTTAGTCGACGGACTAGGCGTAGGTGATGTCGGAAATGTCGTTCTGCGTGACAGACAGCATCTTGCCGAAGACGGCATATTGATCGTAGTCATGTGCTTTGAGCAGCTCTCGGGAGAACTCGTGGCGGGCCCGGATATCGTTTCCAGAGGCTTCGTTTACATGAAGGAATCCGAGGATCTGATAGAGGAAGCAAAAGAACTCGTCGAGATTACCGTTGAAGGATATGCAGAGAGGCACATAAGAGATTGGGGAAAGATCAAATCGGGTACAAAGGATGTACTCGCTGATTTTGTGTGGAAAAAGACGAAGCGTCGTCCGATGATCATTCCTATTATTCAGGAGGTCTGACAAAGAGTCAGAGTGTATTAAATGAACGAGGAAGTTAGAACAGCCCTTGAAAATCTCATTCAGACGATCAAAAACGATGAAGTCTATAGGGAGTATCGCAAACAGCTTGATCTCTTAAGACAGAGTCCGGAATTAAAGCGTCAGGTGGATGACTTCAGAAAGAGGAATTATGCTATGCAGATGGACGAAGATTTGGATTTTGCAAAGCTTTCCGCCTTTCAGGAGGAGTTTAAGACTTTCAGGGAGAATCCTTTGGTAGATTCTTTTTTGGCTGCGGAACTTGATTTTTGCAGGATGATGCAGAGCGTCAATTTTCGTCTGGTAGAATCGGTGGATTTTGACTGATGCCGGAAGAAAATGAGATGGGGGAGAACGGAGTGTATTATGAAAAAAAGAAAGTTTAACGGCGAGCTTGTCGGGAGGATACTGGGTATTGTAGGCAATATCTTGGATACATGCCTTCAGATCCTTTTGATAATAGGAATCGTATATGTGATCTACAAGGGAGCGGGCATCGCTTACGACTATGGATACAGAGTTTTTACCGAAAAACCCATGGCCGCAAGTGTTGGGCGCGATGTTGAAGTGACTATACCCGTAGATTTCAATGCACTGGAACTCGGAGAACTCTTTGAAGGAAAGGGACTTACGAGAGACGCAAAGCTTTTGGCACTGCAGTATTTCTGTTCCGAATACCGAGAAGATGTCAAGGGAGGAACCTATACCCTGAGCACGACAATGACCGCCGAGGAAATGTTTGAGTCAATAGCGGAGATCAATATCGAGAAGGAAAAGCTTGCCAAGGAGGCTGAGGAAAAGCTTAAAGCCGAGGAGGAAGCCGCTGCAAAGAAGGAAAAGGAAGCTCAGGAGCTTTCGGATGATCCCGGTATTGAAGAAAGCGCTACCGAGGGCGAGGATGACGGACTCCAGCAGATAGAGATGGGCGATGAACTGGGCACATATCTGGAGGACGATGTCAGATGACAGATAATGACAGGCTATCGACTTTCATAGATCTTGCAGGAAGTGATAACGGGACATTTTTGAATATGATAGAACAGGAAGCACTTAAGGCGGATATTCCGATAATCAGAAAATCCGCTCAGAATCTTTTGCGCTTTCTGATAAAACTGCTTAGGCCGAAACGCATCCTTGAGATAGGGACAGCGGTCGGCTTTTCTGCATTATTGATGAGCGATGCTGCAGGCGAAGATGCACATATCGATACCATAGAAAAGTATGAAAAAAGGATCCCTGTGGCAAGGGAGAATTTTGAGAAAGCAATTGAAGCCGCGCAGTGTCATATGAAAGCCGGAAGGATCACTCTTTTGGAGGGTGATGCCGGAGACATACTTGAAGGGCTTTCGGGTGAATATGATCTGATCTTCATGGATGCCGCCAAGGGACAGTATATCAACTGGTTTCCTCAGATAATGCGTCTTCTCAAAACAGGCGGCGTACTGGTTTCCGACAATTGTCTGAGAGACGGAGACATTATAGAATCCCGGTTTGCGGTAACGAGAAGAAACCGGACGATCCATGCAAGAATGAGGGAATATATTTTTGAGCTGTGCCATAATCCGCTACTTCAGACAGTCATAATCCCTTCGGGTGACGGGATTATGCTGAGCACGAAGAAAGAGGCGGAAGGCGTTCCCGGAGGAGATTTGAATGCGTGATAGAAAAAAACCGGAGCTTTTATGTCCGGCCAGCAGCTTAGAGGTTCTAAAATGTGCGGTGCGCTACGGCGCCGATGCTGTATATATAGGCGGGGAAAGCTTTGGGTTAAGGGCAAAAGCCAAGAATTTCTCAATGGAGGAAATGGCCGAGGGGATAGCCTTTGCACATGAAAACGGTGTCAGGGTGCATGTTACCGCAAACATACTTGCTCACAATTACGATCTTCCCGGAGCTGAGGAGTATTTCAGGGAACTGAAAAAAATAGGTCCCGACGCACTTATCGTTGCGGATCCGGGCATGTACAGCATCTGCCGCGAAATTTGGCCGGAGGCAGAGATTCATATATCGACACAGGCAAACAATACCAATTATGCGACCTATAATTTCTGGTGGAAAATGGGCGCAAAGAGGGTGGTGAGCGCGAGGGAGCTGTCTTTGAGAGAGATAGCCCAGATCCGTGAAAAAATACCGGATGAGATGGAGATAGAGAGCTTCGTACACGGAGCGATGTGCATCTCATATTCCGGGAGATGTCTTCTCTCGAATTATTTTACCGGAAGGGATGCAAACCACGGAGCATGTACACATCCATGCCGCTGGAAATACGCCGTTGTCGAGGAGTCAAGACCGGGAGAATACCTTCCGGTGTATGAAAATGAGAGAGGTACATATATCTTTAATTCCAGGGATCTGTGCATGATTGAACATGTTCCTGAACTTGTGGAAGCCGGGATCGATTCATGGAAGATCGAGGGGCGCATGAAGACGGCGCTCTATGTTGCGACTGTCGCAAGAACATACAGAAGGGCAATAGACGATTATTTTGAGAGCCCCGAGAAATACAATGAGAACCTTCCCTGGTACCGTGAGCAGATAGCAAAATGCACCTACCGCAAATTCTGCACCGGATTCTTCTTCGGAAAGCCGGACGAGGACAGTCAGATATATGACAATAACACATATATCAATGAGTCGGTATTTCTGGCGATCGTTCAGGATAAGGCGCAGGTTTCGATAGACGGAAAGCCGCGCGAGCTCGTCAGATTTGAGCAGAAAAACAAGTTTTCCGTCGGTGATGTGATAGAGATCATGAAGCCTGACGGAAGAGATATCGAGATAAAAGTGCTTGATATGTATCATGTCTGTGACGGCGGAAATTTTGAAAAGGAAGTCACGGAAAGGATTGATATCTGCGGAGAGGAATGCATGCCTGCAAAGAGCTGCCCTCATGCCGGTGAAATGGTATGGGCGGAATTCAGCGTCACTCCTGAAAAGGGAGATATCTTAAGGACCGGGAAGCCTATAGAGTAAGGCATGGGACCCGGAAATAAAAAAATGTTGTACGACAGGGTGTTTTGAAGTATTATTTTTTAGTATAAAATATTTTTTGAAAGGTAGCCAGGATATGAGCGGAGTGCCAAATGTAGAAGAACTGTTCGGAAGCAAGGTTTTCAATCTCGGAAAGATGAGAGAGAGACTTCCAAAGATAGTTTTTAAGGAAGTAAAAAAGGTTATGGAACAGGGAGGAGAGCTCTCGAGAGAGTCTGCCGATGTTGTCGCAAAGGCAATGAAAGACTGGGCTGTTGAGAATGGAGCAACCCATTATACCCATTGGTTCCAGCCTCTCAACGGAATAACTGCGGAGAAGCATGATGCATTTGTCACCCATCCCGATGAGGAGGGCAGGACTCTTATGGAGTTTTCCGGAAAGGAACTCATAAAGGGTGAGCCCGATGCATCTTCATTCCCTTCGGGCGGACTTCGCGCGACATTCGAAGCGAGGGGATATACTGTATGGGATATTACCTCCCCTGCTTTTCTGAAGGAGGACGCAACCGGTGTTATCCTCTGCATTCCCACCGCCTTCTGTTCATATACCGGAGAAGCTCTCGATAAGAAGACACCACTCCTTCGGTCAATGGAAGCGATCAGCACCCAGGCTCTCCGAATAGTGAGGCTTTTCGGAAATACCGAGGCCAAAAAGGTTACTGCATCGGTTGGTGCCGAGCAGGAATATTTCCTTGTAGATCATGAGAAATACCTTAAGAGACCCGACCTTATCTTTGCGGGAAGGACGCTTTTCGGAGCCCCCGCGCCCAAGGGACAGGAGCTTGAGGATCACTATTTCGGAGCGATCCGTGAGAGGATCGGCTCCTATATGAAGGACCTCAATATAGAGCTCTGGAAGCTCGGAGTTACCGCCAAGACACAGCATAATGAGGTAGCGCCGGCTCAGCATGAGCTTGCACCGATATACGAGACCGCAAATATAGCGGTCGATCACAATCAGCTCGTTATGGAGACAATGAAGAAGGTGGCATGCAGGCACGGTCTCAACTGCCTTCTCCATGAGAAGCCCTTCGCGGGAGTGAACGGATCCGGTAAGCATGACAACTGGTCGCTTACCACCGACAACGGAGTCAATCTTCTTGAGCCCGGAAAGACACCTAACGAGAACATCCAGTTTCTGCTTGTTTTAGCCTGCATCATAAAGGCAGTCGACACCCACGCGGATCTCTTAAGACAGAGTGCGGCCGATGTTGGAAACGATCTCCGTCTCGGAGCGGACGAGGCACCGCCTGCGATAATATCAGTATTTTTGGGAGAGCAGCTTGATGATGTTGTCCGCCAGCTTATAGAGACCGGGAACGCCGAGCATCTTGTAAAGAATGAAAAACTTGTCACGGGCGTCTCCACACTGACCGACATAGAGAGAGATGCAACGGACAGAAACAGAACATCGCCCTTTGCGTTTACCGGAAATAAATTTGAGTTCCGTATGGTGGGATCCAGTGATTCCATCGCAAGCCCCAACACTACGCTCAATGCGATCGTAGCAGAGGCATTCTGCGAGGCAGCCGACAGGCTTGAGAAAGCTGAGAATTTTGAGCTTGCAACCCATGATCTTATCAAGGAATATCTCACTGAGCATCAGAGGATAATCTTCAATGGTGACGGATATGCTAAGGCCTGGGTAGAAGAAGCAAAAAGGAGAGGCCTTCCCAATATCACATGTACGATAGACGCCGCAAGCACTCTTACCACCGAAAAGGCAGTAAAGCTTTTTGAACGCTTCGGTATCTACAGCAGGGTTGAACTTGAATCACGTGAGGAGATCACTTACGAGACCTATTCGAAGATCACAAATATCGAAGCGCTTACCATGATCGACATGGCAAAGAAGCTCTATATACCGGCAGTCATTGAATACACAAAGACTCTTGCGGAAACCGTAAAGGTTGTAAAAGAAGTCGGCGAGATAGCAACTGTTCAGGTGAAGATATTAAAGGACGTGACATCAGAGCTCGGCAAGGCAAGCAAGGCACTTGAGGAACTGGAGGCAGCAACGGAAAAGGCATCTTCCATCAAAGAGGCAAAAGCACAGGCCTATGCATTCAAGGACGAGGTCAAGGTATCCATGGACGCATTGAGAAAAGCGGTCGATACTCTTGAGACTCTGGTGGATAAGAAAGTATGGCCGGTTCCCTCATATGCAGATCTGATCTTTGAGGTATAACCAACGGTTACAGACTCTGATAAGCCGGTTTTTGATTCGGGCGGCAGTCAGGAAGCAGAAGATATAAAGGAGCATCCATGTCAGAAGAGAACAATACCAGAATTTCCGATAAAGAACGCCTCCTTAGAGCAATGGAGGATTTTGGTGGGGGCAGGTTCGAGCAGGTTGACAGAGAAACCTTTGACGATCCTGAGCTTGCCGATGCCTTTAATGATATGCTTCGCCATCAGGTTGAGAGAAATAACAGATATCTGGTAAGGTTAAATGATGCGCAGTCCAGGATCGGAGATACGTCGATCTTAAAATCCATGTATGATCAGATCACTGCACAGAAGGAAGCAATCCGCATGCTTCAGGAGGCAAGGCTTGACGTAACTCCCGATGAACGCCCATTAAGCGAGTCAAACCAGGAGTTTCTTGCACTTACATCACAGGTCAAGAATACCTTCAGACCGTGCAGCGAGGATGTTGGAGAGGCTCTTAAACTCTATGATGAGCTGGGAGTACCGAACAATGACAGCTGGTCCGAGGTTGAGGAGAATGAGGAGTATATAATCCTCAGACAGCTTCAGAGATGCATGATAAGAGCAAAAGAAAAGCTTGATTCAATGTCCAGGAGAATAGCATCAATAGATACCGATGCCCGAGGGCTTTTTGAAGTAATAGACAGAAGGTCACAGATGGGCGGCGCCTTCCTTATGGGAGTTGATGCGCTTACCGAGAGCTATGAAAAGCTTTCGGCGGAGTGCCTTGATACCGGACGTCATCTCTATCGTATTTCCAGGGATATAGATAATGCAAGGAACGATATCTTCAGGCACAATTCAAGGCCGACTATACATGACAGGCTTAAGGTTTACGAGGTCGATCATATCACGTTGGCATGGCGCCTTTATAATAATATAGTCGAATTTGAATCATTGAAGATATCTCAGGTAAACAATCCCGAGAGCTGTAAGCTGGGAGTGTGGATCTCGAATATGAAGGATCCGTTTTTTACCGAGGCTGAAAGCTTCAGAAAAGTTGACGAGATGCACAGAAAGTTCCACGACAGATGTATAGAATGCTTTCTGGCAAAACAGAACTATGATACCCTTAGGGCAATGGATGAGTTTGCAAACACAATGGATGCCCTTGAGGACTTTCTCGGAGCAATGGGAGAGCTTCACGAGTATCTTCACACCAAGGGCATCACGGAAGAGACAGACGTATGGAAATTCAGGGGTTATTGACGCGCACTATCTTTTCCGGCGGAAGCCATTTAAGCAGTTTTTCGTGCAGTGTCTTTACCTCTATGGGTTTTGGTATGATATCGCTCATACCTTCATCAATAAACATTTTTTTAGCATCCTCCATAACATTCGCGGTAAGCGCGATTATGGGGGTTTTATTATATTTTGCGTGGAATCTGCGGATCAATCTGGTGGTGTCTATTCCGTCGAGTCCGGGCATCATATGATCCATGAAAATGAGATCATACTGATCCTTTACAAGAAGCTCTAAGGCTTCCTGACCGGATGATGCAAGATCAGCTTTTATCTGAAGTCTTGACAAAAGTCTTTCCGCAAGCTTTAAGTTCATGGGAATATCATCTACGACCATGATCTTTGCATCAGGTGCGATGAATCTGATCTCAGAGGTCTTTTCTTCCGATTTCCGCTCTTTTGCGGGTGAATCGGTAAGAAGGGAGGATATGCCTATCGTGGTGACAGGATATTTAAGTATTGAGACATAAGCCGGAAGATCGGACTTTTTATCTTCAAAGCTGCTGTCGGGGATAAGCATTACCCTGACATTGTCAAGTCCGGGCCTTCCCAAGCCGCTCTTTTCGATAAAGCCCGCATCATAGACCTTTTGATCGATGGCTGCAATAAGCTTTTTCCCGGGATATTCCGAGATCCAGTTTGAAAGGCTTGCCGGAGTGCATTCCGAGATATCCAGGGAACGGACATGCAGACTGAGAGCGTCAAAAGCAGTATGCAGGGCTGAATAGACATTTGCATCGTCTATTGTCATCAGAATGCAGTATTCGGAAGAATCCGGGATATTGCAAACGGTTTCGGTACCGGATATCGGGAGTGGGATGCTGAAGGAAAATGTACTTCCCACTCCGTAAGAGCTCTCAAGAGAGACTTCTCCGTTCATCAGGCTGACAAGCTGCCTTACTATAGCCAGTCCGAGACCTGTACCTTCCACATTTCTGTTCCTTCTGCTGTCAACCTGAGTGAAGGAATTAAACAGCTTCTCCTGATCATCATGCTTTATTCCGATGCCTGTATCCTTGACGCTTACATTGAGCCTGAAGATATTGTCGTCACCCTGATGACCGTCGAAGGAAATGCGTATATAACCGGAATTGGTGAATTTTACGGCATTGTTTGCGAGATTTATGATGATCTGCTGGATCCTGGCAACATCTCCCACAAGCGTGGCCGGAATGTGCGGAGCAACATCGATATAAAGGTAAATGGCACCGTGCTTTTCATTCAGACGGGTGGTGATTATCGAGGTCACATCCCGGATGAGAGTGGCAACACTGAAATTGTCTTCGAATATTGACATTTTCCCGGAAGATATCTTCGAATAGTCCAGAATGTCATTGATAATGTGCAGAAGAGTTTTTCCGGAGCTCTGTATGTTCTCAAGATATTCGCGGGCGGTATCGGAGATATTCTCCTGCGTTGCGAGCTCGGCCATACCAATTACGGCGTTCATCGGAGTTCGTATCTCGTGGCTCATATTCGCAAGAAAGTCGTTTTTCATACGGGCTGCGCGCTCGACTTCCTCACCTGCCCGGTGTGATTGAATTCGGATATCGGCGGATTTGCTGATTATCTCCGCATAGTTGTAGAGACCTTCACAGGCGCGCTCTATGAAAGAGGGATCCTTAACGGGTACCTTCAGGGATGCCTCCTTCAAAAAATCGGGATCGATATCGAATTTGTCCGCTAAAGCAAGTATCTCTCTCTCAACGGGTGGACGGTCAAATACCATGCCGCTTGTCATGTAGCCGATCAGCTCTCCCTCTACGACGATCGGAGCGGAAAAATTAACGAGTCCCATGTGACAGTAACAGCACACCCCGCGGTTTAGTTCAAATGCTTCCCGGGCATTGTAAAGCCGGCATTTGTGACACATGGAGGAAGCCGATTTATTCTGCTGTACGAGGATATCACAGTATGTTGTCCCACCTTTTTTATCTATGAGAGGAGTGCCGTAGACTGTGTAGATGCCTACGGGGAGGGAGGATATATGGAAGTATGAAAGCTGTATGGCTGAAACCTCGTCCATGTTCAGCCAGGATAAGAGTTCTTTGATCTTCTTCTCATTCATGTTTATTCACTCTTTTGGTGCTGCATGTTTTTAGCTGTTATCTCCAAAAAGAACATTGAAATAATCGTAATCAAGTACATTTTTTGAAAAGGCGAATCTATTTGATACCATGGTCTTAATGGTCTTGACATAATCATCCGGTATTTCCGCATTTTCGTCAAAGGGTGTGAATTTACCGCTTGCGGCGTTAAAATATCCCTTGTCTGTCATCCAGCTGTAGTTTCCCCAGAGGACAAGAGGCATGTCATCCGAAAGAATATCCCGTCCCACAAAAAATCTTGAGTCGTAATCCGTTCCGAAAAGATTGGAGAGGGTTGGAATTATGTCAAGACTGTATACCGGCTCTTCGACAACTATGGGATCGTTTTCTTCAAGACAACCGCTCCAGATTATCAGTCTGTTGTGGTCACGCTCGAAAACATTTGTATAATCGTATCCATAGAGATCTCCCAGGGCATTTTTGAAGTTGTCGGAGGGATCCTGCTCGAGGCCGAAGGGGTAATGATCGGCACCGATGACTATGACGGTATCGTTCAGTATGCCTTTTTCCTCCAGCTTATCAAGAAGAGCTTCCAGGGCATATTCAAACTCAAGATTGCAGGCGAGGTAGGCCTTTATATGCTCGGGAAGGTCTAAGTCCGCCACGGCCTCCTTATTTTTCTTGGACATTGAATTGCCGCCCCAGTTATAGTTGGTGTGTCCGCTGACAGTCATATAATAGACGCTGAAGGGCTGATTATCCATATACATGTCCATCGTCGCTTCGATCATCTCAAGGTCGCTTTCGGGCCACTGGCCCTTAATCATATCCTCGAGTCCGTTACCGCGCCCCATGTACTTGTCATAGCCGAGATTCTCGTGAGTCTGATCCCTGCCGTAATAGTCGTAGGAGTGGGCATGAAATGCGCGGCTGAAATAATTTTCGCGCCGAAGCTGGTTTCCTATGGTATAGTACATGTTCTTATCTATCGAGTGCTTCATGCTGCCTATGCCGTAGGCGGGAACAAGGCCGGTCATATTCGAAAATTCACCGGTGGAGGTGCTTCCGCCCCAGATGGGCTGATAGTAGTTATCTATGTTTATTCCCCTGGTACTCAGCCTGTATAGGGCAGGAGTAAGCTCTTCACTTATAAGCTCTTTGCTGAAGGCTTCCGCAGTGAAGAATATCAGGTTCTTTCCCTTGAAGAGCCCGGTGTACTTGTTTTCATAGGTCGGTGTGAGTGAAGCGATGTATTTGTGTATTCCCGCGATCTTTGAATTGGTCTCACTTTCCGCAAGGGCTGCAAAATCAAGTCCGCAGTCGTGGGGATAATAAATAACCGGTTCGGGTTCGGGCTCCTTATCCGTATCATTTTCAATATCGGCCGAGTCCGAAGCCTTATCTTCGGATCCATCTTTATCGTTTTGGACAATGGTTTCGGCGGTTTGCTGCGTCGCCGATTGAAGACTGCCGCTATCTGCATTCTCAGGATCTGCCGAGGTATCAGGCGGAATGATCGTAAAATCATCCGCGGTATCCTCGAAGGAAAAGTCCGATACTCCTCCCCTATCAAAGAGAAGATACTCGGCATCAAGCCTTATTGCAGCGGATATTCCGAAGGTCTGCGCCGCAGTGTCGAATTCATAGTGATCTGAGTATTTCTGCTTATCGTTTTCATTGCTCCAGACGATGATAACTCCTAGTGAAAAAAGAAACAGCGTTATTCCCACGGAAAGAAGTCTGGCCGGAGCTTTAACGGCATTGTTGCTCAGAAGTTTTTTCTTTGAAAGAATTATAAAAACGGGGATCGGAAGGATCATTATAAGGAGAATATAAAACCTTGCCCCCACAAATTTTACGGTCTCATCCATAAAGTCGGTTATGAGTCCCTTTCCTCCCGCCATAATGGAGGATATCGACATATAATTGTGAAAGAAGGCCCTCGAGAAGAATTCCACTCCGAAAAATATGCCGGAGGAGATGATAAATACAAGCTTAATAATGTAATTGGCTCTCTCGGATTTAGATATTGTTGAAGCAAGGAAACTCAGAAGCACAAAGGGAACACTGAAAAGAAAAATGTAGAGGACGGTCCCGGGGGTAACACCTATTCCGCCGAAAAGAAGGATCAGGAGCTCAAAATATACGGTTGTGAGCCAGAGAAATAAAAAAGATCCCAGATCTTTAAGTGCGGATTTCATGGCCTGCAGGGTTTTCCTTTCACGCTACTTTCACATATATATGTGGTATAAACAGAATTATATATAGAAAGACGTATTAAGTAAAGAAAAAAGAAAAAGTATAAAAAAGTACTTGCATTTATGTTTTGATTCGTGTATAGTAAGTAGGTCGCGCGGATGTGTGACTGATTTAGGGCTATAGCCAATGGTAAGGCAGCGGATTCTGATTCCGTCATTTGGAGGTTCGAGTCCTCCTAGCCCTGTTAAATGAGCCTGTGGGTAATACTCACAGGCTTTTTACTACATAAATATTTTTTTAAGGCAGGGTCATATCATGTACTGTTTTGATTCGAGAGTCGGCTTTTCCATGGTGGATGCTGAAAAGAACATCACGATAAACAAGATCGTCGACTATTTTCAGGATGCCTCCACTTTTCACTCGGAGGACCTCGGAGTCGGGTACGATTACCTTATTCCGAGAGATCTGGTATGGGTGATCAACACCTGGCAGATAGACATAATCAGGTTTCCGAAGTATCTTGAGAGGATAAGGATCACCACTACCCCGTATAAATTCAGGGGATTTCTGGGGTACAGAAATTTCACGATAGAGGATGAGACTGGGGAGATACTTGTCAAGGCAAATTCCATGTGGAGCCTGATCGATATCAAAAGCATGAAACCTGCATCGGTTCCGACGGAATTACCGGGAATATACGGAAACGCGGAGCCGCTTGATATGGAATACAGAAACGGAAAGATCCATATTCCCGAAGATGCAGAAAAGCAGAAACCGATCACTGTGGAAGAATACTTTCTTGATCCCAACAGGCATGTGAACAACGGGCAGTATGTTGATCTTGCATACGCATATCTTCCGGAAGGGTTTAAGGTTACGGGACTTCGCGCGGAATACAGGAAACAGGCATTTCTCGGAGACACGCTCTGCCCGGTCTGCGCAAGAGACAGCGACGGAAGATTTATTGTCTCCATTAACGATTCCGAAGGGAAGCCTTATTCGGTCGTGGAGTTTTCGGGCACTGTATGATGGGGATGTTCAAGCATATCACATAAGACAAAGCATCGACAATGTTTAAAAGAGTACGGAATAACATGTTTAAATTAGGTGAGTTTCAGAAATTAACAGTCGTAAAGCAGGTCGAATTCGGAGTATATCTCGCAGAGGAAAAAGCTTTGGCAGACAGAGTGCTTCTTCCCGGAAAACAGGTTCCCGATGGTACCAATGTAGGGGATGTGCTCGAGGTATTCCTCTATAAGGACTCCGAGGACAGACTGATAGCGACGACATATAAGCCCCTTCTTGTGATGGGTGAAGTTGCGAGACTTGTGGTTTCTCAGGTTACAAAGGTGGGGGCATTTTTAAGCTGGGGACTGGACAAGGATCTCTTCCTTCCCTTTAAGCAGCAGACGGTAAAAGTGCGTGAGGGTGAAGCGGTGCTGGTTTCTCTTTATATAGACAAGAGCGAGAGACTCTGCGCCACCATGAATGTCTATGAGAACCTCAGAAATGACAGTACTTACCGCAAGGACAACATCGTCACAGGCACCGTATACCAGATAAGCGAGAAATTCGGAGCGTTCGTCGCAGTAGATGATCTTTATTCGGCGCTTATCCCAAGAAAAGCCCTGTTCGGAGCCGCCGAGAAAATAGTCATCGGAGGGAAGATATCTGCGAGAGTCGCAAATGTCCTGCCGGACGGAAGGCTTGAGCTTGCCGTCAGGGATAAGGGCTATATCCAGAGGGGCGAGGACTCTGAGAAAATCCTCGAGATGATAAAGGCAGACGGCGGAAAGCTTCCTTTCAGCGACAAGGCATCGCCGGAGCTGATCTTTGAGAAGACCGGAATGAGCAAAGCACAGTTTAAGAGAGCGGTGGGAAAACTGTTAAAAGACGGGAACATAGATATCTGGCCCGATCGCATAGAGCTCAGAAAGGACTGACAAAAGGGCGGATAACATAAAAATTTAAGAATTGGGAAAGGCCGATAAGGTTGTTTTTGACCGGATATTGTGATACACTTTACATAATTCAAAGGTTTTTGTTTTTTACCGGGCGCGGAAAGTTTTTTACGCAAAAGGAGTGCTATGGATTTTTCAATATCGCAGCTTTCGCCTGCTGTCAGCAAGGCTAATCTTAATACGGACTTTGGTATCAAAATGCTCGCAAAGACTATGGACAACAATGAAGAAGTCGGAGAGAACATCGTTAAGATGATCGATTCCGCCGCTATGGAAAGAAGCGTTAACCCGAATGTGGGCGGAAATTTTGACATGTCCGTATAGAGCTGACTTAATTTCACATCGTTTTAAAGGGTTTGGATCCGTGTCCGAACCCTTTTGTTATTTTTCACAGTAAAACACCCTCCGAAAGATTAAAATCTAAAAACTTTGACGAATAATTCAAAAAAATAACCAAAAAACTGTTGATTTTTTGGTTATTTTTTAGTACAGTTTAAATAGTGCTTTTAACCGGCATGATCTAGGAGGCTAACATGATCTCAAATCAGATTTTACAGAATACTCTTGATGGACTGACTCAGATTTCCGGCGTGGTTTTCAGCGTTATGGATCCGGAGGGAAAAACGGCAGCTTCCACTGCCGATCTTACTGCGTGCAGCGGCGCCGCATCCGAATTTGCTAAATCGCCCGCAGATTCTCAGGAAATCTCGGGATATCAGTATTTCAAGATATTCGATGAGCAGAGTCTGGAATATATCCTTGTTGTCGCAGGCAGCGGTGAGGAAAAGTATGTAGTGGGAAGGATGGCTGCTTTCCAGATACAGAACCTTCTTGTTGCCTATAAGGAGCGTTTTGACAAGGATAATTATATCAAGAACCTTCTTCTCGATAACCTTCTTCTGATCGATATCTACAGCAGATCCAAGAAGCTTCATATACAGACCGAAGTTCCCAGAGTCGTATTTGTGATCGAGTGTGCAAAGGGCAAGGACAACAATCTCCTTGACCTTACAAAGACTGCGATCAGCAATGCAAAGGACTTTGTCACTGCGGTTGACGAGAAGAATGTGATCATCGTCAAGGAACTTGCCTCGATGGACGCAGCCAAAGAGATCGACAAGACCGTGAAGAGCCTTGCAAACTTCTATCACAAGGAGGGCGTCAAGGGACTTCGTATCGCATACGGTACAGTCGTATCCGAGATCAAGGAAGTCAGCCGTTCCTACAAAGAGGCGCGCATGGCGGCAGATGTCGGAAGGATATTCTTTGAGGAGAGAGAGGTTGTGGCTTACGATCAGCTCGGCATCGGAAGGCTGATCTACCAGCTCCCCGTTCCCCTTTGCAAAATGTATATTGAAGAGATCTTCGGATCGAAGACTCCCGATGATTTTGACGAGGAGACCATCACGACGATCCAGAAATTCTTTGAGAACAATCTCAATGTCTCCGAGACGTCAAGACAGCTTTTCATTCACAGGAATACGCTTGTCTACAGACTTGATAAGCTCCAGAAGAGTACGGGGCTTGATCTTCGCGCCTTTGAGGACGCTATTACCTTCAAGATCGCACTCATGGTTGTCAACTATATGAAGTGCATAGAAGAAAATGAATACAGATAATATTACTTTTATTTGAGGCATTTATGGCAGTATATGATAAAAAACAGCAAAAAAGAGACCGTTTTGTGGACGAGAACGGTATTATTTTTCTTGACCATGTCAGCATGAACTATCCCGAGCAGGGGGCTCCCGCTATAGACAATATCTCGCTGCGCATAGACAGAGGCGAGTTTGTTTTCATTACAGGGGACAGCGGATCAGGAAAGTCTACGATGATCAAGCTTCTCCTTCGCGAGCTTGTTGCTACCAGCGGAAATGTATATGTAAACGGCTACAACACGAAAAAGCTCCGCCACGGACAGATCCCTAAATTCCGCAGAAGTCTCGGAGTTGTCTTCCAGGATTTCCGCCTTCTCCGTGACAGAAATGTTTATGAAAACGTTGCTTTTGCACAGAGGATCATAGAAGTTCCAAGCGCACAGATGAGACGCAATGTACCAAATATCCTGTCAATGGTGGGACTTGCGGGAAAATATAAATCCGATGTAAGAAAGCTCTCGGGCGGTGAACAGCAGAGAGTTGCTCTTGCGAGAGCGCTTATCAACAAGCCGTCGATCCTTTTGGCAGACGAGCCCACCGGTAACCTCGACCCCAACAATTCATGGGAGATCATGAGCATGATCGAGGAGATCAACGAGATGGGAACGACAGTTGTTGTCGTAACGCACAGCCCCGAGATCGTTAATGCGATGAAAAAGAGAGTAGTCACAATGCGCAAGGGCATAATCGTAAGCGACGAGGAAGAAGGACTCTATATCAATGAAGATTAGTACATTTTTCTATACATTATGGCAGGGAGTCAGAAACCTTTTCAGAAACGGCTGGTATTCCCTTGCTTCCATATCCACCATAGCAGCCTGCCTGTTCCTTTTCGGTCTGTTTTTCTCGGTGGTATTCAATATCAGGAATATTCTCATGACTGCCGAGGAGGCGGTATCCATCACGGTATTCTTCAATGACGACGTGAGCGATGCGAGAGTGGCCGAGATCGGCAAGGAGATCGGCAACCGCGTTGAAGTCGCAAATGTCGTTTTCCATGACGATGACGAGATCTGGGCCGAGTTCGGTGAGGCTTATTACGGACCCGACTATGCTACGGGCTTTCCCGAGAATCCCTTAGAGGGAGACCACAACTATGAGGTGTTCCTGAGTGATGTCTCGATGCAGGACACGTTGGTCAACTGGCTTCAGAACAAGCCGGAGATCAGGAAGGTCAATTATTCCGAAGTTACGGCGGACACGCTGACCGGGGTGAACAGTCTTATAGCTTACGTGTCTATTGCGATAATCGTGATACTTCTTGCGGTCAGCATCTTCCTTATAAGCAATACGGTGCGCGTGGGTATTTCGGTAAGAGCCGAGGAGATAAGCATAATGAAATATGTCGGAGCAACGGATTTCTTTGTCCGTGCACCCTTTGTGCTTGAGGGCATCCTTATAGGACTTATCGGCTCACTCATTCCGCTTTTCCTGATACATGAGCTTTACGGCTATGTTATCGGATATGTTACAGATCGATTTGCGATACTGAGCAGCATGCTTAATTTCCTGGAGATCGATGAGATCTTCCATTATCTCATGCCTATCACGCTCATTGTCGGTGTGGGCATCGGATTCATCGGAAGTCTTGCTACAGTCCGCAAGCATTTGAGAGTATAGTGCGATATGAAGAACAATAATGATCAAAATAAATCCGGAAAAATCAGAGCCCGGGCAGTCTGTCTGTTTATGACGGCTGCGCTGGCTCTTTTGTGCATAATTCCGCTTAAAGCAGCGCACGGCGCAACATCATATTCAAATATAACCTCCGAATCTATCCGTCAAAAACAGGCGGAGATCGAGCAGGCAAAAAAGGACAAGGCTCAGATCCAGAGCAAGAAGTCTGATATAGAGAGCATTAAGAGCAATCTTGAGGCCCAGAAAAATGATATAGCGGCGTATATAACCGAGATCGATTCGACCATCGACCAGATGAATTACAACATCATGGACCTTGAAGATCAGATAAACATCAAGGAAGCCGATATCGCCAGGACCGAGGAAGAATACAATGAGGCGAAAGCCAATGAAGATGCTCATTATGAGGCAATGAAGATCCGCATGCGCATGATGTATGAAAAGGATGAGGCCAGCGTGCTCTCAAGCCTTCTTACTGCAACAAGCTTAAAGGAACTTCTTAACCGCATGGATTATATCGAGGCTGTCATAGCTTACGACAAGGAAAGCTGGGAACAGCTTAAGACCACCCGCGCCTATGTGGATCTTTGCTGGCAGGAGCTTGAGCTTGCCAAGGAGTCTCTTGATGAGGCAAAGGTAAGCCTTGAGGATGAAAAGACCGGAATGGAAGAGCTGCGCGAGACAAAGAATGCTCAGCTTGAGGAATACATGAAGAGTATCGCCGCTTCCCAGGCGGAGCTTGATTCGCTTGAGAGCCAGATCGACGATTTTGATGACGAGATCGAGGCACTAAACAAGGCGATAGAAGTCGAGCAGAAACAGATCTGGCTTGCCCAGCAGAGCAAGGCAAAGACCTATGACGGCGGATCCTTTGTATTCCCCATCGCTTCATACAAATATGTTTCGAGCAAGTACGGCTGGAGAATACATCCCATATACGGTACGCAGAAGTTCCACAGCGGCGTCGACCTTGCGGCTCCTTACGGAACGGCGATCTATGCGGCTTATGCCGGTGAGGTTGCCGGAGCGGGATACAATTCGTCGATGGGCAATTATGTCATGATCAATCACGGAGACGGATTGTATACGGTTTACATGCATGCTTCCTCGCTCTACGTAAAAGAAGGCGATATGGTTACGACGGGGCAGACGATAGCGGCAGTCGGAAGTACCGGTAACTCCACCGGAAACCATCTGCATTTTTCCGTGCGACTTAACGGAGAATATGTGGATCCCAACGATTATATCTATTTCTATGACAGGAGTTAAACTCCGTCATAAATATCTTTACAGAGGCATTAACTTAGATGGATGGATTAAATGAAAATACCGCGCCTGTTGTTCAGAAGAAAGATGGCAAGCTGTTTTTTGCCGGAATACTTCTTGGCGCAATGGTGATGGCTATGGTCTTACTGATAGTCGTTATCGCTATCACGAGAAAATATCAGGCGGAGAGGAGCAGATATTCCGGTGAGGAGGAAGTAAATGTTTCCGAAGGCAGCGCCGTCATAGATGAGGATCTGGTTAAAAAGATAGATCAGATACAGTCACTCATCGATGAAAAATCAATTTTCGAACCGGACCTTGAAGAACAGAAAAAGGGAATAATAAACGGATATCTGGGTGCC
>JAEEGL015444580.1_pt1 | contig 20022 bp, 16 predicted proteins | sample 9134231 | NCBI WGS metagenome assembly JAEEGL01 (sample SAMN16246548, study PRJNA631951) | gut metagenome | biome: gut microbiome; feature: rumen; material: fiber-attached | host: Bos | place: Iran: Karaj | collected 2018-10
CAGCTCCGCCGTCTCGCCGCCGTCGGTCAGGCGGACAAGGCCCAGATTCACGTCGGGCGCGTACTGCACGTTCTTAAAATACTTGCCGGTGCCGGTGACCAGGAAGTACTTGCCGTCCAGCTCCGGGGCGGAAAAACCGGTGGGGATGGTGCGCAGGACTTTATCGGTATTGAGGTACTCTTTCACCTCCGCCTCATCGAGCAACAGGCTAATGTTGCCGCCGTTGCGCTCGTCCCAGCCGTGGGTATACATGTTGGTGGTCGTGCGGATCATCTCCAGCATAAAGGGAGCGGTCAGAATGTCTTTCATCTTCTTGTCTCCAGGACGTTTTTTTCATAGCGTTCGATTTCGGCGTACCATTCACCGTCGAGCGGCTTTCCGCAGAGTCGGCAGTATTCTTTCCAGACTTCACCGAAGGGCATAATCTTCAGCTCCTCCTGCAGGACCATGAGTCTGGTAAAACAGTTCGCGTCCTGCAGCTTTTTCAGTTCCTCATTGGGCTGCAGTAAAGCGAAGAGCAGCGCTTTCTGCACGTTGCGATACCCGGTGACCCAGGCAGCAATGCGGTTGATGCCTGCATCGAAGTAGTCCAGCGCGATGTCCACCCGTCCGTCAAGTCCGCCGCAGCGGACGATCTCCCGGGCGATTTCCTTCGTCTCATCATCAAAAAGCACTACATGGTCACTGTCCCAGCGGACAGGACGGGTGACGTGCAGGGCAATTTCAGGAAAGAAGGACAACAATGATGGAATCTTGTCGGAAACAACCTCGGTGGGATGATAGTGTCCGTTATCCATCAAGGGGATGCATTTTTCGCGGTTCATGGCCGCGTAGCCCAGGGCGAATTCAGCGCTTCCTACTGTATAAGCCTCAACACCGATACCGAAAACCTTGCTTTCGATGCAGGGTTTGACCTTTCGAAAGTCATAGGATTCGGAGAGGATCTCGTCGATGGCTTCCCGATACCGCATCCGTGGTCCCATCCGGTCTGCAGGGATATCTTTGAAACCGTCGCCAGTCCAGATGTTCATGATGCACTTCTCACCCAACTCTTCGGCAAGGTAGGAGGAGATTCGTATACAGGCCCTGCCATGTTCGATCCAAAAACGGCGCGTCTCCTCGTTTGGGGAGGAAAGGGTCAGCGGATCGCATCTAGGATGGGAAAAAAAGGTAGGATTGAAGTCGCAGCCGAGTCCCCGCTCCCTGCAGAATTCCACCCACTTCCGGAAGTGCTTCGGCTCCAGCCTGTCTCGGTCAGCCCACTCACCGGGCTCAAAAACAGCATAGCTGGCGTGCAGGTTCATTTTAGGTCTGCCTGGAATCATGGATAACACTTCATCCAGGTCTGCCATCAGTTCCTCAGGTGTGCGGGCTCGGCCTGGATAGTTGCCGGTTGTCTGGATGCCGCCGGTAAGGGGCTTGGAGGGGTCTGTGTCAAAGCCCCGGACGTCGTCCCCTTGCCAGCAGTGCAGGCTGACCGGTACTTTTTTCAGTTTTTCGAGGGCTGCGTCAGAATCCACGCCAAACTCTGCATATTTTGCTTTTGCCTCCAGATAGCTCATTTACTTGCCTCCATTTGCATTTTAAGATTTCCGACGGCTGTGGCCTCAATTGGCAGGGCGATGGCTTTTTTGCCGCAGGCCTGCTCGGTCAGGCGGTTGAGGAAGGCGTTCTTCGCACCGCCGCCCACAATATAGATTCTGTCATAGTGTTTGCTGATGTTGTACTCCAGTTCCTGAATGGCGTTCATGTAGCTGAGCGCCAAGGAGCGATAAGCACAGCGGAAGTAATCGCCCACAGTGTCTGGATGCGTGGAGAGCGCCATATCAAAGGCCAACTTCATGCTTTCCGGAGCGAGGAAGCCGGAGGCGTTTGCGTCCACCGTCTCTTCAAAGCGGCTCTTCTCTGCTTCTGCGACGATTTCTCCAAAGGGTTTCCCGGGGCAGAGTTCGTCGCGCAGACGATTTACGAGCCACATGCCCATGATGTTTTTCTGGTAGCGGTTGTAGCCCACACCGCCCTCGTTGGACCAGTTGGCAAGCTCAGAGGCAGCGTTGGTGATGGGCTTCGGAGTCTTCACGCCCAGCAGGCTCCATGTGCCGGAGGAGATATAAGGCGCGTCCTCCGCCATAGGAATCCCCTCTACCGCAGAGCCGGTGTCATGGGTGGCACAGAGGACGACCTGGATACCCTCATATGCGCCGATCACCGTGCCGGGCTGCTGCAATTTGTGGAACAAATGTTCCGACAGACCCAGGGCCTCGATGATCTCGGGGTCATATTCCCCGGTCTCGACATTCACCATGCCGCCGGTAGTGGCGTTAGTGTACTCGTGGGCTATGACGCCGCAGAGCTTGTACATCAGGTATTCCGGGATCATCAGGAAATCCGTCACGCCCTCGAGGCGTCCGGCCTCCTTATCCGCATAAAGCTGGTAAATCGTGTTGAAGGGCTGGAACTGGATGCCCGTGTGCCGATAGAGCCGGGTAAAGCTGAACTTCTCATGCACCTGCGGAATATAGAACTCGGTTCTCCTGTCGCGGTAGGCATAGCAGGGGTGGACTTCCTCGTCACCGCGCATCAGCACATAGTCCACTCCCCAGGTATCGATAGAAAGGCTTGCGATCGCTCCAAAGCGCTCCCGCCCTTTTTCGATGCCCGCTTTTACATGAAAAAGGAGTGCGTCAATGTCCCAGGTCATATGGCTGTTCTGCTCCGTCACACCGTTTGGGAAGCGGTAGACTTCTTCAGTTTTCAGCTCGCCGTCTTCCGTCCAGCCCACGATGTGGCGGCCGGAGGAGGCACCGATGTCAATGGCAAGATAGCGTTTCAATTAGGTCACCCTCCCGTCCTATATAACAATATACAGAAAAGGAGGGTGTTTATACAGGTCTTGACTTTCCCAAAAAAGTGTCCTTATTTACAGTCTCTGTATCTCTTGGGTGACAGGCCGTAGCGTGCGGCGAACAGACGATGGAAGTAGCTGAGGTTTTCATAGCCGACGGCGTTTGCGATCTCATCCACATGCTTGTCCGTGTTACGCAGCAGCCATGCCGCTTGGCTCAAGCGTTTCTCCTGCAGCAACTCCGTATAGTTTTTCCCGGTCTTTTGCCGGATCAGCCGCGATAGGGACGCCAGCTCGTAGTGGAGCCTGCCGGCAATCTCCGTAAGGCTCCCGTTACGGTAGTTTTCTTCCAGATAGCGGAGAACATGAATGACTGCGTTTTGCTCTTGGGTCTCAAATTGCAGGGCTTCGGTGTGGTTCATCAGTTGGGCGAAGAGAAGCCCCATCGTCATCTGCAGAATGCCTCGCTTGTTGGGCGTGTCTTCCAGAAGCGTAATGAGCAGATTTTCAATCAGGTTTTCTACCGGAAGGAGGTTTGCCACATGAAAAAGCATATAGCCCTCCTCGTTTTCTCCGGTAAGGCAGCTTATGACAAAACGGCGCAGCGGTGTCTCTTCCTCCCCGAGAAAAGGCAGAGTTCCGGAGAAGAAGGCCTGGCGCACGATAAAGTTAACGGCAATGTCCCGCTCCGAGGCTGCCTCAATGGATTGTTGCGCATTCTGCCCAAGCATCAGAAGTTCTCCCTGATGGAGCGTGATAGCGTTGCCGTTAACCATGTGCCGGGTCTCGCCTTGACACATGTACACGATCTCTACATAGTCGTGGGTATGTTCCGGGAAAGCGATAAAGCGGGTGTGCGGACGGACGGCAATGAGCTTACCCTTTTCCAGCAGTTTCTCCCCGCTGATCACGTCCCGACTGCCGTCCATGTAGATACAGCGGTCGATACTCTTTCTTCCATTCAGTATTGCTTTTTCTTCATCTGTTATGACAGAGAGTCTGTCGACGATCTTCGGATCCACGCGATCACCTCTTCTCTCCAATATTAGCGCAAACCCCATCCCTGTTCAAGTCAGAGGTTGACAGGGATCGATCAAGCCCTCGAAATACTTTCTTAAATAGTTAGAAAAAAAGCCCTAAATCTTTCGATTTAGGGCTTTTTCTTTGGTGCGCGAGGCGGGACTTGAACCCGCACGCCCGGAGTGAGCACTAGAACCTGAATCTAGCGAGTCTGCCAATTCCACCACTCGCGCTGATAGCTTTTGTATAATAGCACCCGCGCAAGGGCTTGTCAAGAAAAAGTTCGGTCTGCGTCCAGCAGGAAATGCGCCTTTCCCCTGCTGAAAAGCTTCACCTGAGGAGGAAGCCAGCTGTCTTCCGGTTGTACCGGTTCCGGCAGATTCCCTGCCAGAACATCCCGCGCAAAGGACTCCAGATCATTGATCACGTCAGGAGATTCAATCAGATTGTTATGCGAAGCATAGATTTTATCGAATGTTCCGCGCATTTGCTGCAGTTTCTCCATACTCGCGAGAAACGCAGGCATGTTGCGTCCGTCCATGGCCATGAAGATCGCGCCGGACTGGATCGTATCACCGCCAATAAGGAAGCGCTTTTCCCGTTCCAGAAGAGCGATCCCCCCGGGTGTATGTCCGGGAATCAGTACTACTTCAAACTGCCATTTTCCGAGGTCGATCACGGAGTTCTCCCACACCGCCGCCGCGGGAACGGCCGCAGAAACACTATTCTTCTCATAATACCGATCAAACTCTGCCGGGTGCATATAGAGCCGGTCAAATCCTTCGGCTCCGCCGGTATGATCACCATCCGCATGGGTGATGACTACACGTATCGGTTTGTCTGTCAGCGTTTCGCAATAGGACTTCAGATCACCTTCAAAAGCACAGTCCACAAGAAGCGCTTCTTTCTCTCCGATAAAGAGGAAACAGCGGACGCCCCTCTGTTCAATGCAGATAAATCCGTCCTCCGTCACAAAAGAGGTAAATCCATCACTCATAGCCGTCATCCTTTCTATCTTTTCATTTAATTATCATATTCGTCCAGCTCAGTCTTTCATCTCCCAGAACCCTTTCAGATCCGCTTCCGTTCTGTAGGGACGGGGAGGCTCGAAAAAGTCAGTCGGCTTCTTTTCCCCGCCATAGAATGTCGGTGGAAATGTGTTTGGCCGATCTGCATCCGGACGTCCGTCGTTCCCGATATCGGAACCCATGACCCTGCCGTCCAGATCCACCCAGGAGTGATGATAGTCGCATACGATCAGATGCGGGATGCGGAAATGCCAGAACTTCCATTCTCCTTCTTCCTTGATGAAATCGATCGCATACAATCCCCATATCCAGAAAGCTTCATTGCGGTCTTCCGTAGCATGACGGCGAGTTTCACATCCGGGACTGATCCAGAGGCCGTGTGCTGTCTTTCCGTCCTCTGCCACCTCGATGCATTCCGTGGACAGAGTATGGAGTGTCATCATCCCTCTGGCGTCTCCCTCCATGGAATGGTGCCAGTCAACGAAGAAAGTCCTGACGCCCCTTGCTCCGTCAAAGACGCCAAACCCCTCGCAATCGATCCAGATATCGTCTCTTTCGGCAAACATTCCGGGAACGTTTTCCCAGGTGCGGCAGAACGCATAGTATTCATATTTCGCCATAAGTTTGCGGCATTGCTCCGTATCCCAAAGGCGTTCGATCTTCTGTTCCGGTGTAAGGCTCACAGTATTCACTCCTTTCGGTTCTATCCGATGTTCTGTCTGCATCAACTATATCATTTCCCTGCTGTGAAAGCAATCTGTCAGCCGTGCTGAAATTCTTATTATTTGTGGTTTTAGCCTTTACAAGGACGGTTTGGGATGGTATACTCACACAAACTTTGTAAAATGTTGCGGAATGGAGAAAGAAATGGTGATTGATAAGAGAGAACTCAAACAGGCCGCAAAAACGCTCCTGCACGAATCGAAGCCCAGCATGCTGCTCACAGGACTTTTGTTTACCGGCATTCTGCTCCTGTTCTCTTTTCTGAATCTCAAGCTGAGCGGATACGGTGATCTGGCTGTATGGGAAACCTTCAGAAATTATCTGGAAGCCGGTGATTCCGAACGCGCTCTTTCATATTTTTATTCGATCCAGCCGACCCGTTTTGAATCCATCGTTTCCTATGCGCTCGACCTTGCTCAGGCCCTCCTGAACGCCGGGTTTGTGCTCTTCGTTATGAATTCCGTCCGAAAAGAATCTCCTACTGTCTATAATCTGCTGGACGGCTTCACTCAGTTCTTCAGGGTCATTGTTCTCTCCCTGATCCAGGGACTGATCGTTTCACTTCTATCCGTATTCCTAATCGTTCCCGGAATCATTGCCGCCTACTGCTACCGTTTTTCCCTGTATCTTCTGCTTGATCATCCGGAACTTACAGTTTTTCAGTGCCTTTCTCTGAGCAGGAATATGACACGCGGGCATAAATGGGATTTGTTTTTGCTTGATCTGAGCATGATTGGTCCGATCCTTCTGTTTTTCTTCCTGCCTGTTGCAGGGTTCTACGTGCTTCCCTATCTGTATTCCGTCTGGGTCCTGTATTATGAACAGATCCGCGAAAAATTTTTCCCGGAACTTCACCGCACCCCGCAAGATGATCCGGATGATCCTCCTCCATCTGATTTTAACTGAATAACAACGGCTTAAAGCAAAATAGCAGCTGCATACGATGCAGCTGCTATTTTTTTATTTCCGACGGCCGAATATCAAAGCAATCGTGAAAAGCGCGACTGAATGTAGAATAATCCGTAAAGCCGCTCTCCTGCGAAGCCTGCACCGCCGGGATCCCTTCGCGGATGAGTCTAGCCGCATAAAGCAGTCTTTTCTCACGGATATATGCATGCACTGTACTGCCGGTCTGTTCCTTGAAGAGACGCATAAAATGATATTTGCTCAGAAAGACACTTCCCGCCAGTGTATCCACGGACAGTTCCGAGCGGAGGTTCTCGTTGATATACGCCAGTGCTGCGGCGATTTTCCTGTCACAGGAGGCAGGAAGCGTCTCACGGCCATTATCCGCCGAACGGGAAAATCGGCTGATGTAAATCAGAATGCGGATTATTTCCGTCTCACGGACGGTCTCCGCCCCAAACCGCTCATCTGAAAGCATTCTCTCATAAGATTCTGCAGCCTCGCTGAGTTCCCGGATCTCTTCTTCTCCGGGAAGCAGAAGGCATTTTTCCGGTCCGGAGGCATTCTCAAAGCAATCCATCATTCCCGAGCCCGGCATCAGGCTTTGAAAATAGGAATGATTCAGGTAAATGATTATTCTGTCATACGGCTCAGATTTGTCGATCAGGGCTTTATGGATCGCGTGGTTTTTGACAAGCAGGACACTCCACGGAGTCAGTGCATAGGTCACGTCCTCCACAATATAGTCCACTCTTCCCGATTTGAGAATCACGATCTTGTCAAAACCATGATAATGAAAGCTTCTCTCCTGGCCGGCAGTATCATGGAGATGAAAATACCGATAGTTCTCATACAGGTACCCTTCCCGGCTTATCCGGGACTTATCTTGTGCCATGTTTTGCCTCGCCTCCCATATATTGACAGGATACAGCACTTTTTGCAATCTTTCAAGCATGAAATGCAATTTACTCCTCAAATTGGTTCCTGTATAGTACCACTATAGTTTTTGAGTATAAGGAGGTCTCCATGAAAAAGTTTCTCAAAACCAACTGGTTCTTCTTTTCCATGATCCTTGGCATCGTACTCGGTATCGTCGTCGGCTTTGCCTGGCCCGGTGCCACCGCCCTGGAACCGCTCGGTACCCTGTTCATCAACATGATGTTCTGCGTGGTCGTTCCGATGGTTTTCTTCTCCATCTCTTCGTCCATTGCGAATATGAAAAGCGCGAAACGTGCCGGGAAACTGATGGGGACGACCGTAATTACCTTCATGTGCACTACGATCATTGCCTCCGTTCTTATGTATGTGCTTGTCCGTTTCATTCCCATCTATACCGGTGACCCCGCCTTTGAACCCGGTGCTTCTGAACCAATGAGCGTTGGCGATATGATCGTAGGTTTCTTCACCAAACCGGACTTCCCTGATCTCTGGAGCCGCCGTTCCATCCTGCAGCTCATCGTTGCCGGCATCTTCTTCGGATTCGGCGTTCAGCTCTGCGGCGGGCGTGAAACACGCGTTGCCAAGCTGCTGAGTGAAGTCACCAATGTTCTGATGAAAGTAATCAAAATCATCAGCTTCTATGCTCCGATCGGATTCTTCGGCTTCTTCGCCTCACTCGTTGCAACCCACGGCGCTGACTTTGTTTCCAGCTATGCAAGAGCCATCATCCTTTATTATGTAGTGGCTTTTGCCTACATGTTCATCTTCTTCCCGATCTATTCCCGCTTCGGCGGCGGAAAGGGTGCGGTAAAAGTTATGTTCAAGCATCTCTTCCGTCCTGCAGCAGTCGCATTCGGCACCTGCTCCTCTGTTGCAACCATTCCCACAAACATGGAAGTTTCAGAAGATACCGGAATTTCCAAGGATGTCACGGATATCGTACTTCCGATGGGAGCTACGATGAACATGGACGGCTCCGGAATGAGTGCGATCATCAAAGTAGCCTTCCTCTTTGGTATGTTCGGCAAGAACTTCGGTTCCGCTGATGCTATTCTGGCCATCATCGTCGCTACAGTCTCATCGGTGGCCATGTCCGGTATTCCCGGCGGCGGCGGAACGGGTGAACTTGTTCTCTGCTCACTCTTCTTCCCCGAGCAGCTGGCGATTGCTTTTCCGATTGCCCAGGCGATCGGAGATCTGGTGGATCCTCCTGCCACTATGGTCAACGCCGCCGGTGACTATGTAGCTTCCTATATCGTCTCCCGCTTCAACGACGGCAAAGACTGGCTCCAGAAGAAGCTTCGCGGTGAAACAGCAGCACCTGCCGATGAGCAGTCTGAACCCGCTCAGGTTGAAGACCAGGAATAACGTACCCGTATGAATTACACAAAAATGCACGGAGCCGGAAACGGCTTCGTGCTTTTGGATAATACCGGAAACAACCTTGATACAACGGATTTTGCTTCCCTTGCGCAATGCCTGTGCGCTATGGAGAACACAGACGGGATGATCCTGATCGCGGATGCTGCAGATGCGGACTGCCGGATGTATTTCTACAACCGCGACGGATCCGCCGGAGAAATGTGCGGAAACGGAGCGCGCTGTCTTGCCCGCTATGCGGTGGAGCATGGACTTGCTTCTGATCCACAGAATATAAAGATCCGTACCGCAGCCGGCATCGTAACTGCCAAGAAAATCGATGAAACACTTTATGAAATCCGTCTGAATGATCCCTCTGTGATTGATCTTCATCGTGACGTAGCCGTGGACACAACCGTCTATGACTGCTTTTATGCGGAGCTGGGAAATCCCGGGATCCCTCATGCAGTCTGCTTTCTCCGGGAGCCGATACCGGAAGATCTCTCTGCTCTCAGAGATCTTGGCCGTTCTCTGCGCTTTGCACCTGAATTCCCAAAAGGTGCGAATGTGACATTTGTCTATCAAAACTCCGCAGATTCCATCGATGCAATCACCTATGAACGCGGAGTGGAAGACTTTACTCTTGCCTGCGGTACAGGATGCGGCGCTGCTGCTGCCGCAATGGTCCTGCTAGGCAGAAGCTCTTCGAAGTCGATACGGATCTCCATGCCGGGAGGCCTTCTTACCGTATCACTTTCTGTTCGTGACGGAACGGCGGCCGATCTTTTTCTCACCGGTCCGACTGCAGTTACCGGTGCAGGAACTCTCTGAGATTGCGCTTGACATCACAGGCGCGAGAAGCTATAATTCCCACAGCAAACCTTTGAAGGAGAATAGTATCTCCGAAGAATCCTGCACAGCGAGCTGCGGACGGTGGAAGCGCAGCCATGGAACCGGAGTGAATGGACTCCCGAGGGCGGATCGAACAGAAGTGTTTTTCTCAGTAGTGGCCGCCGGTACCCGTCCGTTACCATGCGGGACACATCCACACAGATGTGGCTGAGCGGGCACGATCGTGTCAATTTGGGTGGTACCGCAGGATTCCTCTCCTGTCCCATTTTCGGGGCAGGAGTTTTCTTTTGTATTCATTTCATGAGCAAGGAGTGGTTTTGATGGAAAATCAGGAAAAGAAGATTATTTTGTCCGGTATACAGCCTTCCGGAAGCCTTCATCTCGGCAATTATCTCGGGGCAATCAAGAACTGGGTCACACTTTCCGAGGATTTCAACTGCTTTTACTGCATTGTCGACATGCATTCCATCACCGTTCGGCAGGAACCTGCTGAGCTACGGAAACGTTCCCTGGTACAACTCGCGCAATATGTTGCCTGTGGACTTGATCCGAACGAAAACACCATTTTCATCCAGAGCCACGTCCATGAACACGCTGAACTTGGATGGGTGCTGAACTGCTACACGATGTTCGGCGAACTCAGCCGAATGACGCAGTTCAAGGATAAAAGCGCCAAACATGCCGAAAACATCAACGGCGGGCTTTTCACATACCCGACTCTCATGGCGGCGGACATTCTCCTTTACCAAACTGATTTCGTTCCTGTCGGCGAGGATCAAAAACAGCATTGCGAACTGGCCCGTGATATTGCCGTCCGTTTCAACAATCTTTACGGAGAGACTTTTCGTGTTCCCGAACCATTTATCCCTAAAGTAGGAGCACGGATCATGAGTCTGGGCACCCCTTCTTCGAAGATGTCAAAGTCAGATCCACAGGGCTGTGTGTTTCTCATGGATTCTCCAGATGAGATCGCCCGCAAATTCAAGCGGGCTGTCACCGACTCCGATACGGAACACTGCGTCCGCTATGCTCCGGATGAGAAGCCCGGTGTGGCCAATCTGATGAACATCTACGCGGCAGTGACCGGAAAGACCTTCGATACGATTGAGAAGGAATTTGACGGGAAAGGCTACGGTGTATTCAAGCCGGCGGTCGGTGATGCGGTCATTGAGACGCTTCGCCCCATCCGTGAAGAGGCCGAACGCATACTGGCCGATAAGTCCTATCTCCAGAGCATCTATACCGAAGGCGCCCGCAAAGCCAGCTTTGCCGCCCGCAAAACGCTCCGCAAAGTCTATAAAAAAGTCGGCTTTGTGGAGAAACCGCAGTTATGAAGCCGATGCTGCGCGCTGCCGTCTTCTCCGACACACATTCTAATAACGCGCTGATGCTGGAAACGATTCGGCGAACCCGTCCGGATGTCGTGATCCATCTGGGTGACTACGAACGCGACGCGGAAACGATCCGGAATGGATTCCCCGATATCGCGCTGTTCAATGTATGCGGAAACTGCGATATGTTCCCCTCTTCTCCGTCAACGGACATTGTTCCTCTCGGTCCGGTAAAGGCATTCATAACCCACGGTCATCTTTATAACGTCGAGTGGGGTGACCTTACCCGTCTGGCATATGCAGCGGAAGAGCAAGGCGCAAAGCTTGCCCTGTTCGGTCATACGCATCGAGCCGAGAACATCGATCTCGGAAATGTCCGTATCGTCAATCCCGGCACGGCCGGACGAGGCAGAGAACTGACCTGGGCAAGAATTGATATCTATGAAAACGGCGGCTTTACCACGGAGATTCTTTCTCTGTAATAATGTTATTTATGTTAACTATATTATTTGAACCTTTGGAGGCAGAATCAAAATGAAAGACCGGAAATGGTTTGAGGAGATGGAGGCACGCATCCCGCACGGTGAAGTCCGTACCCGTTTTGCTCCATCCCCTACCGGATACATGCATGTGGGCAATCTTCGCACAGCTCTGTATACCTACCTGATCGCACGTCACGGCAAAGGAAAGTTCATCCTGCGGATTGAAGATACCGATCAGGGCAGGCTGGTTGAAGGTGCCGTCGATGTGATCTACAAAACAATGGCGCAATGCCATCTCGATCACGATGAAGGCCCCGATGTCGGCGGACCAGTCGCTCCGTATGTACAGACCGAGCGCAGACCTTTCTATAAGGAATATGCCGAACTTCTGATGGAACGCGGGCATGCTTACCGCTGCTTCTGTGAGAAAACCGAATCAGAAGAAGACAGCGGAAACTTTGAGCGGGCTGACGATCCATGCCGCTCCATGAGCCTGGAGGAGTCCAATTCCCGAGCAGCTGCCGGCGAACCCTATGTCATCCGTCAGCGTATCCCGCATGAAGGAAGCACCACTTTCCATGATGAAAGCTTTGGTGACATCACCGTTGAGAACGCGTCGCTTGACGATCAGGTGCTAATCAAGCGAGACGGACTTCCCACATACAATTTTGCCAACGTTGTGGACGATCATCTTATGGGCATAACACATGTGGTCCGCGGGAGTGAGTATCTCTCATCCGCCCCGAAGTATAATCTTCTTTACGAGGGCTTTGGGTGGGAGATCCCGAAATATGTGCACTGCTCTCCCGTCATGCGTGACGCGCACAATAAGATGTCCAAACGCCACGGCGATCCTTCCTATGAAGATCTGATCGCACAGGGATTCCTTACAGATGCAGTTCTAAACTACGTTGCTCTGCTCGGCTGGAATCCGAAAAGCGAACGGGAGATCTTTTCACTGAAGGAACTGATCGAAATTTTCGATATCGCCGGCATCTCTAAATCCCCTGCCATCTTCGATATCGAAAAACTGAAGTATTTCAACAGCGAATATATCCGTGCTATGTCGCCCGAACAGTTTGCCGCGATTGCCGAGCCATACATACGTCAGGCTGTCCGGAACCCCGCTATCGATTCTGCTTCCATTGCTGCCCTTCTGCAGCAGCGCACGGAACTTCTCACGGACATCCCCGAAAAACTCGACTTCTTCGATGAACTTCCGGAGTACGGTACAGACCTTTTTGTGCATAAAAAGTCCAAATCCGATGAGCAGTCCTCCCTGGAGGTCCTACTGGCCGTACGTCCGATATTTGACGGAACAGACGAATGGACGGATGAGAACATCCTTTCTGCTATGACCGGGCTTGTAGAACGGATGGAAACAAAGAACGCCAAAGTCATGTGGCCGGTGCGCATTGCCGTGGCCGGGAAAGCGGTCACTCCAGGCGGTGCGGTTGAGATCTGCCGCATACTCGGCAAGAACGAGACCCTTCGCCGCATCGACATCGCCATAGAAAAGCTCTCCGCATAAAACGACATAAAAGGATCCCCCTTTTCCTTTTTCAGGAAAAGGGGGATCCTTTATTCTGTTACAGATACCTGTCAAAAAACTGTGTGATATCTTCCAGTTTTTCTTTCAGCGCTGTTCTGGTCTCTTCAAGTCCGGCTTTCATTCTGTTCTGATTCTCTTCTATCTCACTGCGGAGGCGGGTTCTTTTTTCCTCGATTGTTTTTCTCACCCGTTCCGCGTCCGCCTCACTCTGTGCATGGAAATACTCCTGCTCCTGCCGGAATCCCTCCTGCACATATCGGAGAAATTCTTTCCGTCGGCTGACACTCTCCAGCGTTTCGGACGCCCAGCGGAACATCTCGTCCCCCGGTGTCTTGTGAGGCGGATAGCGTCCACTTTTATAATTCTCGATCACTGTCCCGTAAAGAGAGTATGCATTTTTCACCGCATCCTCCCAGGAGATGTACAGTTCCTTCTCCGCCCGGTCTCCTACTGCTTTCATGCGATTACGGTCAATGCAGAGACTATCAAGCATGATACGCATCGATTCAGCGTTCTCATCGATGAGAAACCCGTTTTTCCCGCCGGTCACATCCTCTGCGGCACAGCTTCCCCGTATCAGCACACTGGCAAGAGAACAGGCGGCCGCTTCGTGAACAACGAGACCATTGGTATCGAACGTAGACGGGAAAAGAAACAGATCAGCCCGGCAGTACCAGGCGCGAATGCGTTCCCTGTCCCGAATCGGCTCTACGAAAAATACTCTGTTCTTCAGTTTCAGATCATCCGTATACCGTATGATTTCATCCCGGTCGCTGCCTCCCCCAACAAAAACCATGCGGAAATCCTGTCCCTCTTCAGACAGGCCTGCAAGCGCATCCAGAATGATCCGGATCCCTTTGTACCACATCATTCTACCCACGAAGAGAAAAACCGGTACTTCGGAGGGAAGATCGTATCCGGAAGTCACTTCCCGGATCATTTCCTCCGGCACACGTCCTTTCGGGAAATCCACTCCATTCGGAACTACGGTGTATTCACCCTCATAGCCAAGTTTTCGCAGATTATCTCCCGCTCCACGGCTGACAGTCCATACCTCGTCGCAGGCTGAGATGTTCTCGACCAGCAGTCGGGCTGCTTCAGTCTGAAGTGCCTTGCTTTTGATTGCATTGGCTATGTCGATGTCAAATTTCGTATGATAAGTCATTACGAGCGGAACATTGATCCGCTCCCGAAGCATGCGGGCAAAAAGCGTTGACGTGATCGGGCAGTGACTGTGGATGATGTCCAGATCTGCTTTTTCCACCTTCCGCATGACATCGGCCGAAAACGGAAGTCCTGCCCGGTATCCCACCGCTTTCGTCGTATCGATGCTAGGATAACGGATAACCGGAAAAGAATACACACTGTCATCGGCACCTGGATAGTCCGGTGTGACGACTGTGGCGCTGCCGAGTCCTCCGCAGATGACCTTCCCGTAATTGACCACTGCGTTCGCCACACCGTCAATCGCCGGTGGGAAAGAATCGTTGATCAGACATACGTTCAGTTTTTCCATGGGATCAGTCAGCTCCTTCAGAATTCAAGCACCCGCAGCATGCGGACAAGAGTAAGGCGGTTCCTAATAGCTGCAGAAATCGGAAGCATCTCGTCGGTCAGTGCAGGATCGATCCCGATATGCTCCGGAAGATACTTTGATCCCACGGATTTATACAGGGTTTCCAGTTCCTCCGCGGAGGGGATCGTGGCAATCAGGTCCCGGATGGAATCCCAGCAGTCCACAATGCGCTGCGGATCGAAGGAGGAAAGAACGTCCTGTTCATTTTCCTTCATGATTCCCCCATAGAGACGTTCACCGAATTTTTCCATGACCCATTCCGGAGCCAGAGGTTCAAACGCTTTTGCCCTCGGCATCTTCTTCGCCAGTTCATGATAGACCTTTGCGCACAGGAATGTACCGACCCCTACGCACTCTCCGTGGATGCCCTCTGCCTTTTCAAAACGCGGCGGATGCATCTCTACAAGATGCGCCATCAGGTGCTCCGCACCGGACGCTGCCCGGGAATTTACCCAAAGCTGCATGGTAAGTCCGGATTTCATCTGGGCCATGGTCATGGCCTCGTGGTCGATTTCTCCGGTCGCCGCATACTTATCCGCAGCTGTGCGCATGATGTCCAGTGCCTCCTGAGCAAGGCCGCACACCATGGGGCAAAAGTCTTCCCCTGCTACCATGGCAGCGATTTTCCAGTCGACGATGGAGATGTACTTGGCAAGGATATCGTTGATTCCGGATGCGACCAGGCGTTTCGGAGCGCCCTGAATGATATCCAGATCTGCCACGACTAGTGCCGGCGCTTTCATGGAAATGGATTTCTTCTGCCCTTTGATGATGACAGAGCAGATACTGGCCGTGAACCCGTCCGAGCTGGCCAGCGTCGGGACCGCAACGAACGGTATTCCGAGCTTGAAAGCGGGATAGCGGCCGAAATCCATGATCGTTCCTGCGCCATAGGCTACGATTACTTCCGGATCATCCAGTTTTTCCATCATCTCTTCGATCAGAATGTCCTCGGAGCGCAGTCCCTGCGCCGGAAGGACGATCTCCTGATCCGCACGGATATGTTTTCCATTTGTCAGTGCATAGACGTTACTGTCATACACCACTGTGCGGCGCATGCCACCCAGGCCTGCTGCTTCCATATACTGTTCGAAGCGGGCAATGGCATCATACTCCACCACAACCATTCGGGTTTCCAGCGAATGTTCTCTGCCGCATTCACACTTTCCCACATATTTGGAACAATCCATGATCATGGCTCTTTCCCCCTTTTATTCTTCGATAGCGCCGATGGAACGGAGTTTTCGGATCACTTCTTCCGCATCCTTCCGAGCAGTATTCCGCTCCACGTCATAGTTTTCCAGCATGGCATCGACGATTCTGTCTGTATCTGTGCTGCTCTTCAAGCAGTCCACGATAAATGCAGCCGTGGTGTTGCTGCGGACGATGCCCGAAAAATCGGACTTTCCGGTTGCAACCATGTACTGCTCTCCGTTCACTACATGAGTGATGAATTCTTTCTTAAGTTTCATTGTTCCACCTGATCAGACCAGTTCCTCGAACTCGTCCATCAAAGCATTAAAAGCTGCAAGTGCCGCATTCACGGGAGCCGGTGTGCTCATATCCACACCCGCTATCTTCAGCAGCGAGATCGGATCGGTACTGCATCCGCCTGAAAGGAACCTCTTGTAATCTTCCACAGCGCTCTTTCCCTCCTTCAGGATCCGGTCGGCAATAGCGACCGCTGCGGAAAAGCCCGTTGCATACTGAAATACATAATAGTTGTAGAAGAAATGCGGGATCCTGGCCCATTCCAGAGCGATCTCATCATCGCTGACCATCTCCTCACCGAAATAAGCCTGGTTCAGTTCATGGTATTTCCTGCACAGCAGATCTGCAGTCAGCGTGGTTCCGGCTTCCGCCATATTGCCCATCCAGAGCTCGAACTCGGCAAACATTGTCTGCCGGTAGACCGTACTCTTGAATTCCTCCAGAAAATGGTTGATCAGATATGCCTTCTCCGTTTTGTCGTTCGTACGCTTCAGCAGATGGCGCATGAGCAGGATCTCGTTGCAGGTAGAAGCCACCTCTGCCACAAAGATCACATAATCCTCGTAAACGGTGGGCTGGTTGTGGGTGGAATGGTAGCTGTGGAGCGCATGGCCCATCTCATGGGCCAGCGTGAACATGCTGTCAAGCGTATCTTTCTGATTCAGCAGGACATATGGATGAGGATGAGCTCCACCGCTGGAATAGGCTCCTCCACGTTTTCCCTCGTTTTCGTATACGTCGATCCAGCGGCGTTCAAAGCCTTCGCGGAGCAGATCCGTGTAATCCTCGCCAAGTACCGCCAGTGCCTCAAGAACGGTCTCCTTAGCTTCGGCAAAAGAGATCTTCCGGTCCACATCCGCTACGATCGGTACATAGACATCGTACATATGCAGTTCGTCCACGCCCAGCATCTTTTTGCGCAGTGAAACATAGCGGTGCATCTTGTCAAGATTGGCGTGAACAGCGTCGATCAGATTATGATAGACAGAAACAGGAACTTCCGTTTCATCCAGTGAGGCCGAAAGAGTGTCGGTATAATGCCTTGCCCGGGAGAAAAACAGTAGCTGTCTGAACTGGGCATCTAATGTCGCAGCGATGGTGTTCTTCAGTTCTCCGAGCTTCCCGTACAGCGTGCGGAAAGTGTTTTCTCGAAGTACACGGTCCGTGCTCTGTTCAAGGACCGTGAAGGAACCGCCCGTGAGCTGATGGGCTTTGCCTTTGCTGTCCGTCACATCCGGGTATTTCAGATCCGCGTCGCGAAGCACACCTGCGACTCCACCCGGTGCTCTGCCCAGTTCTCCTGCAGATGCAAGGAGCGCTTCTTCCGCTTCAGTGAGGATATGATCCTTTCTGCGGCGGATGGAATAAAGTGCCCGGCGATACTCTTCCAGTTCCGGCTGTGCTGCATAAAACAGATTCAGCGTATCCTCGGAGATGGTCATGATCTCCGGATCTGCAAAGGCTGACGCGCTCATAATGCCCATGATCGTGGCAAAAGCCTTGTTCTTCATATCCAGATAGACACTATCCGCAGTATCCTGATCGCTCTTGCAGGAAGCATAAGTATAAAGCTTTGCTATCCTTACGGAAAGTTCATCCCGTTTGCGGAAAAAGCACAGCAGATCCTCCGCGCTTCCCCCCAGTTTTCCGCGGAAAGCTGCGATTCCGGCAGACTCTCCTTTGAGAGCTTCGTTCTCTGCTGTCCATGCCTCGTCGCTTTCAAAAATATCTGCAAGGTTCCAGGTGGACTGTTCCGGGACCTCACTGCGTTTAGGAAGTCTGTTTTCTTCCATGCTCCATCGCTCCTTTTCCGTGAATTTTCAGTAAACGTATCATATCAAAAAATGGTCTGTTTTTCAATCACCGGCCCTTTTTCCGTTCCGGAAAAAAGGAATGACACGCGGGCATATCTGTGCTATAATAATTTGCTGTATTTCTTGAAAGGCTGCTAATCCCGGATGGAGAAAAACTATGCGTAAGAACAAAAAATCCTTCAATATCATCCGTACCGTCCTGCTCGGGTTCCTTCTCCTTGCCGTGCTCGCCGGAGCGTTCTTCTCCGTGCGCAGGCGTCTGCAGATGCAGGCACCGCAGAGGTCCGAAGACACTGAGGCTCCCGTTTCTGCACAGGAGATCCTTGTTCCGATTTCCGTTCCGGAAGAATCCGCATCTCCCGAGATTGAGATGACAGTGCGGATCAGCGAACTCATGCCTTCCAACAAAGCTACGATTGCTGACGACACGGGTCATTTCCCTGACTGGATCGAGTTGGTCAACACCGGTACCGAAATACTGGATCTTTCCGGATGCAGTCTTCGCTGTGATGGTGACTCCATCAACCTTGACGGGATCATGATCGGCCCCGGCTCCTACTACGCGCTTTACTGTCCTGCGAAGCTTTCCGCTTCCGGCGGAACGGCTGTTCTCGCAGACGGGAAAGGAAAGCAGCTCTCTTATGTAACGTACGATGCCTGCGCTGCGGACATAAGCGTGATAATCGCGGAAGATGACTCTGTGGAGTATACCGCTTTCCCCACCCCGGGATTTCCCAACTCGGACGAAGGATATGAGGCCTGGCAGGCTTCTCTCTCCCCGGCCGGCCCGCTCGTAATCAATGAAGTGATGGTCTACAATGACAGCCTTCTTCGCATCAATAATCAATATTACGACTGGGTCGAGATCCGAAACATCTCTTCCCAGCAGGTAATGCTTTCCGATTATTACCTCTCTGATTCCAATTCCGACCGCATGCAGTATCAGCTGCCGGAAAAAAACCTTGCTCCCGGCGAAGTCTATACCATTTACTGCACAGGAGAAGCGGAAGCTGCGAACAGGGATTTTGCTCCTTTTGCATTCAATGCGCAATGGGACAAGCTTTTCCTAAGCGCCTCCGACGGGACACTTCTGGACTATGCCTCTCTTCATGATATACCGCTGGGCGGGAGTTTCGGCCGCTCGAACGGACAGAACGGATTTTTCTATTTCCCGTCTCCCTCTCCCTCCTTCGGCGGGAATCCGGATGGTTTTCGCTGTATTGCCCGAAAGCCTGTCTCTTCAGAGCCGGATGGTGTTTTCAATGATGTGGAAAGCGTGACCGTTTCCCTTTCCGCTCCCGGAACCATTTACTACACCACGAACGGGGACACTCCCACTACCGGATCCACTCCCTATACCGGACCCATTTCACTTTCTTCCACCACCGTGATCCGTGCAATCAGCTATGAGCCGGGCAAACTCACAGCTGAACCGCTTTCTCTGAGTTATATCATCAATGAACAGCATACCGTTCCCGTGGTCAGTCTGATCACGGACGAAAACAATTTCAATTCGGTTTATTACAATCCACTGGCGGACATCGAACGTCCCGGCACGATTGAATACTTCGGGGAAGACGGGTCCTTTGCGCTGGACTGCGGTTTCAAGCTGCATGGAGAAACATCCCGCATGGCCCAGAAAAAATCCTTCAAGATCACATTCCGTTCACGCTATGACGGCCCTCTGCAGTATAACCTTTTCAACAACGGGATCACGGAATTCGCATCGATCCTCCTCCGTTCTGCTCAGGAGAGCACATATTCCTCTCTCATGCGCGATAATCTGATCCATCAGCTGGCCATCGCTGCATTTCCTGAACTTCCCTCGCAGGATTACCGCTATTCCGTTCTGTATGTGAACGGCAAGTACTGGGGTGTCTACAACATCCGGGAAGCGCATTCCAAGAATCATTATGCCGCCCATTACGGATATGATCCCAACACCGTCCTCATGACCCGGGAGGATTATCCAAACACAAATGAATACATGACAGAGCTCATGCGCTACATCACCAGCCACAATCTCTCCAACTCAGCCGACTATGACTATGTCGCTTCCCACCTGAATGTGGACAGTGTGATCGGCTGGTCGATCCTGCAGGCC
>JAEEGL010041552.1_pt1 | contig 20021 bp, 18 predicted proteins | sample 9134231 | NCBI WGS metagenome assembly JAEEGL01 (sample SAMN16246548, study PRJNA631951) | gut metagenome | biome: gut microbiome; feature: rumen; material: fiber-attached | host: Bos | place: Iran: Karaj | collected 2018-10
GACGCCAGCGCGCCGCTGCCGTCCAGCACCGCCGGGGCGCAAAGGGAATACAGACAGAGCTCCGTGTCGACGCGCTTGTCCGCGCTCTTGGGCAGGGCCCACAGACACTCGCTCACCCGCCGCACCACGAAGAGCAGCCTCTCGGGCGGGATCGCGGCGTAGCGCATCAGCTCCTCCGGCCCATAGCCCGCGCCGATGGGGTCGACGCCCGCGCCGGACGCGGCGATCAGCGCGTCCCGCGCCAGACAGAGCAGCTGGTCGCAAAAGGCCTCCGGCTCGGCGCCGGCGGCATAGCGGGCGGAAAATTCCCGCAGGGCCTCCGCCGCGTCTCCGGCCAGGATGCTGTCGAAGATCGCGAACAGCCCGTCCGCAGGCACCACGCCCATCGCCGCCGCCGCGGCCTCGGCGTCCAGCTCGCCGCCGCTCTGGGCGGAGACCTGCTCCAGCAGGGACAGGGCGTTGCGCATGGCCCCGTCGGCCATGGCCGCGATCAGCGACGCGCCGCTGCGCGCCAGCGGGATCTTCTCCGCCGCCGCAACGGTCAAAAGCCGCTGGGCGATGGCCTCCCGCCCGATGCGGGCGAACTCGAACCGCTGGCACCGGGACAGCACGGTGGCGGGGATCTTGTGCAGCTCGGTGGAGGCCAGGATGAACATCACGTGCTCCGGCGGCTCTTCCAGGATCTTCAGGAAGGCGTTGAACGCGCTGCCAGACAGCATGTGGACCTCGTCGATGATATAGACTTTTTTCTTCAGGGCCGAGGGGGCGTAGACCGCCTCGGCGCGCAGGGCGCGGATGTCGTCCACGCCGGTGTAGGTGGCGGCGTCCATCTCGAAGACGTCGGCCGCGGTCCCCTCGTTGACGGCGCGGCAGGCCGCGCACTCGTTGCAGGGGTCTCCGTCCCGCGGCGCCTCACAGACCGCCGCCTTGGCCAGGATCCGGGCGCAGGTGGTCTTTCCCGTGCCCCGGGGCCCGCAGAAGAGATAGGCGTGGCTCAGCCGGTCCGCCGCGGCTTGGGCCCTCAGCGTCCTGGTGACATGCTCCTGGCCCACCACGTCCTCGAACCGGGCGGGCCGCCATTTGCGGTACAGCGCCTGATACACGGTCCTTCCTCCTCCCCGCTGTTAAAAAACGGATGGGCTGCATCGTGCAGCCCGCGTCCTGCCTGGCTGCGGCACACGGCTGTTCCCCCTTAATGCTGCTCGGTTCCCCGCCTGACATGGTTCGGAGGCCGCCGTTGCGCAGGGGCAGGACAGCAGGCTGCACGATATCGCCCATCGCGCAGTCAATTATACCACACGGAACACCGGAAATCAAGTCTTCCCAAGGAGGTTTTTATGTTTCCCGAATCTGACGTTCGAACCGTTCTGTCCAACCTGTCCGCCCGGGGCTTCGACGCCCGCTGGGCCGCCACGAAAGAAGAGGCCGCGGCCGACATGCTGGCCGGCATCGCGCCCGGCGAGTCCGTCGGCATCGGCGGCTCCATGTCCGTCAAGGAAACCGGGATCTGCGACCTGCTGCTGGCCCGGGGCAACCCCGTGTACTGGCACTGGCTGCCCGGCGAGGGCGACGCCCGCAGAAAAGCCATGACCGCGGACGTCTATCTGTGCAGCGCCAACGCCCTCACCGCCGACGGCGAGCTGGTGTCCATCGACGGCTTCGGCAACCGCACCGGCGCCATGGTCTACGGCCCCGAGCGGTGCTTCATCGTCTGCGGCGTCAACAAGCTGACCGCCGACGTGGCCTCCGCGCTGGAGCGCATCAAGACCGTGGCCTGTCCGCAGAACGCCCGGCGGCTGGGGCTGGACGTGCCCTGCGCCAGGACGGGCCGCTGTTTCGACTGTGCCGCGGGAAAGCGCATGTGCCGCGTGACGACGATCTATTCCTATCCGCGCGTGGGCCGCGAGACGCGGGTCTATCTGGTGGGCGAGCCGCTGGGCTTTTGACCGCGCACGCATAAAAACGCCCTCTGCGGCGGACCCTATGAAAAAACGCGGCCCGCTCCGGGCCGGAAAGAGGGATCGCTTTGCCGCAGATGACAAACAAGGAATACGCCGCGCTGGTCCGCCGGCGCGCCCCCGCCTCGCCCACCGTCAAAAACACAGCGCTGGCGTTTCTTTTCGGCGGCGGGATCTGCGCCGCCGCCGAGGGGATGCGCGACGGCTTCGCCGCGCTGGGCCTTCCTGCGGACGAGGCGGGGACTGCCGCCACGACGGCGCTGATCTTCCTCTCGGCGCTGTTGACGGCGCTTCACGTGTACGACCGCATCGCCAAGGCGGCCGGGGCGGGGATCATCGTGCCCATCACGGGGTTCGCCAACTCCGTGGCCTCGCCCGCCATCGAGTTCAAGACCGAGGGATGGGTCCTCGGCCTCGGCGCCAAGATGTTCTCCGTGGCCGGGCCGGTGATCGTCTACGGCGCGGCGGCCAGCGCCGTGTACGGGGCCGTCTACTGGCTCTCCCGCCGGTTCGGATGACCGCAGAACGCCCCGCGCAGCCGGGTCTCCGGCCGCGCGGGGCGTTGATTTTTTCTTCGCGGCGCCTTCAGCGCACGACCTCGACGATCTCGTGGATGCCGACGCGGTCCACGCGGAAGCGGATCCGGCCGTTCTCCTCCGCAAAGCTCAGCTCTTTCCCCTCCGGCTGCAGGATCAGCTTCCGGGGCGCGGCGTCCGCCCGCAGGGACAGGACGGCGTTCTCCGTCGGCGGGATCCAGTCCTCGGTCACGCACCGGCTCTCGCCGTGGCCGCCGTTGGCGTTGAGCAGCTGCAGCATCAGGCGGCCGTCCTTTTCCAGACAGTCGAGCTCCAGGATGCCGTCGGCCGACTCGATCCGCGCCAGCGGATCGAAGAGCTCGTCGGCCATGGCGCGGATCAGCTTCCTCTGCAGGACCTGCTTGCCGGTCCGGTACTGTTCGCCCAGATCCGCGCCGATCACGCCGACCTTGCCCCTGCCCCAGGGGATGACCACCGCGAAGGGCTCGCCCTGTTTCTCGCGGAACGCGCTGTAGATCGACGCGACCGTCTTCGCGCCGCCGTTTTCCGGGATGATCCGGCAGGCGCCCGCGGTCAGACCGAAGTCCTCGCCGTCCAGCGAGAAATAACAGGGCATCTTCTCGGCGAAGGCCTCCGGGTCGTCCGCCACGTCGTTGTCCTCCCATGTCGCCATCTCCGGAAGCTCGGTGTGACGCTCCGCCCGGAACGGGAAGCCCGCCTCGGCGAACTTCAGGCTGGCCCGCGCGCCCACCAAAAGCAGGCTCCCGCCGTCCCGGACGTACTGCGCCAGCTCGTCCGTCTCGGTCTTTCCGATCCCGGCGTACAGCTCCGGGATCAGGATCAGGGGCCACTCGCCGTACCGCCCCTTCAGGGCGCTCTCGCCGGCGATCTCCAGCGGCAGGCCGCTGTCGCACAGCAGCGCCGTCGTCGCCCGCAGCCGCTCGACGCCCTCCCGGGAATAGGGGCCTTGCATCTCGGCGAACCGGTCGGTGCTGGAGACGAACAGCGCCGCCTGGCGGACCAGCTTCCCGCCGTGGCAGAACGGCTGACGCGCCAGCACGAACTCCGCCACCGGGCGCAGCCGCCGGAACTGGAACATATTCGGCGCGCCGTCCGGCTGGAAGTGGATGTTGTCCTGATACGAGCCGCCCTGCGCGATCACCGCCGCCGCCTCCTGCATGATCTGCACCGGCTCTTTGCCGGGGAAGGTCTGGGTCCCGTAAACGCGGTACCGGAAGTTCCACGACATGAGGTCCCACGGCATCCCGTGCTGGGCCAGCATCCGGCCGCAGTAGCGCGCCGACTCCACGCTGTCCGACGGGTCCAGATCGCCGGACAGGAAGTCGACCCCGGCGCTGACGCCCTCCGGCATGATGTCGGAGAACGCCCAGTTGCTGCAGATCTCAAGGTCCGGATATTTCCGGTGGAGCGCGTCGACGTAGTGCCGCAGGTACCGGCGGAACAGCTCGCGCGTGTAGTCCAGGTATTCCCGGTAATACGGGTCCTCCGGCGACTTCGGCGCCCGGCCCTGAAGGTCGATCCCCGTCTCCGCCTCGAACTTCGCCAGCGTCTCCTGGCGATAGTCCGGCCGCGCGCCCCAGCAGTCCCCGTCGATCCACACTCCGTCGACCTGATAGTTCTCCACCATCTCCGAGAGCTGGGGGATCATGAACTCGTCGACGTAGCGGCCGTCCAGCCGGACCGAGGACGAAAAACCGCCGTCGGCCGGCAGCACGCGGTCCTCCGGGTGCTCCTCGCAGTACTTGATGTCGACGACGCTGGAATAGTGGACGAAAAGCGCGATCCCGTACTCTCTGGTGACCTTCCGCCACAGGGCCAGCGGGTCCTGCGCGAAGGCAGGCATGGCGTTGCCCATCTTCGAGGGGTACGAGGCCCAGCCCGGGTGTCCCTTGCTGTCGACCTGGATGAAGTCCGGCTTCAGCGTCTCGCAGAGCTCGCGGACGTCGCTCTCCCGCAGGCCCTCGCCGATGACGAGACCCTTCGCCGGGTACGCGTGAAAGTCGCCGTGCAGGCCCCAAAAGCAGTCTTTTCTCTTTTTGATCTTTCTTTCCACAGCGGTTCCTCCTGTTTTTTTCGCCCCGCCGCGGTCAGACCGCCGCGAAGGCGCGGGGAAAGCGGGCTCTTGCGTTGTCCCGCAGGATCTTTCTCTTGTCGCCGTCCGGGATCCCCGCCCAGACGATCCGTCCCGTCTGGAACCCCGCGGCATAGGTGTCGGTCCCGAACAGGATCCGCTCCGCGCCGATCCGCTCGACGCCCCGCTCGACGACGTTGTTCAGGCTGCTCGCTCCGCCGGACGTGTCCACCAGGATGTTCCCGTGCCGCGCGGCGGCCGCCGCGTCCAGGAACTCCTCGCCGCCCAGGTGCGCGAGGATCAGCGTCATATCCGGATAGCGGTCCGCAAAGCCCGCCATTTTGTCCAGCGCATCCGGATGCATCAGCACCGAGGCGCCCAGCCCGGCGGCAAAGGAAAAGATCTCGTCGCCCCGGGCCGTGATGTCGTATCCGTGATAGGCCGGATGGATCTTGATCCCCAGGGTCTTCGGGGACCGCAGCATCTCCTCGGCCTGGCGGAAGGTCTCTTCCCGGTCCGGATGCACGACCACCCACTGGAAGATCCAGTCCTCTGTCCGCGCCAGCTCGAAGAGATAGCGGTTCTCCTCTTCGATTCGGTCGGTCCGCAACAGCGAGGCGAACGTGGAGAACGCGCCGCAGCGGATCCCGACGCGGTCGTACCCCTTTTTCAGGTGCTCCGGCGTGCAGATGTGCTTTTTGCCCCGGTCGCCGGGCGAGGCCTCGGCGCTGTCGCCGGGAACGCCGTGGTCCAGATGCGTGTGTATGTCGATGGGCTCATAGCCCAGAAGCTCGCGGGCCGATACCATGCCGCGCCTCCTCCCCTGTTTTTTACGGCGGCTCCCCGGCGCGCCGCATCGGGTCAGCCAGGGAGTCCCTTTCCGAAAAACGTATACAGAACGATCAGCAGCGTCCCGCCGGACATGAGGCCCAGCAGCGCGCAGAACGCGATCCTGCAGAGCGTCCCGCCGACTCTGGCCGGCAGGCTCGCCCGGGCCGGAGCGCCGTCAAGGTCTTCGCCGCGTTTGTTTTCCATTTCCGCTCACCTCACAAGGGTATTTTACCCGATCCGGCTGTCCCCTTGGTTACGGTTTTGTGAACAAAGCTCCGCCCCGCCGGTTTCAGACCCGGATCAGAACGGGCCCGAGACGGACTTGCCCGTCCGGGCGGACAGAAACGCCGCGTCGATGACCTTCATGACGCGCAGCGATTCCTCCGGCTTGACGATCAGCTCGGCGCCGTGGTCGATGACGGCCATGATGTTCTTGTAATAGTCCGACCAGTCGGTCTCCACCTCGGGCAGCGGGTCCTCCTGGATGGTCTCCTTGCGGCGGGGGGCCATGGTGCGGGTGGGGCCGGCCTCGGTGTAGACGATGTTCTCCGTCCACTCGACGCCCTCGTCCCTGGCCCGGACGATCCGGCCGTGGCAGGCCCAGTCGTCGATGACCAGCGTCGCTTCGTCGCCCTGGACCTGCCACTTGGGCAGCGGACAGAAGCAGTAGGTGTCCACCTGGATGTGGGCCGACAGGCCGCTCTCGAACTCGACGTAGAGCTTGAAGTTGTCGTCGCACTCGTCGTTGAAGATGTACTTCATCTCGCAGAAGACCTCTTTGACCGGGGACTTTTCCAGCCACATGATCTGGTCCAGCAGATGGACGCCCCAGTCGTACAGCATGCCGCCGCCGTTGATCTTCGCGCCGCGCCAGCCGTGCAGCACGCCGTTGGACCCCTGGACCCGGTCCTCGATGTAAAAGGGCTTTCCCACCAGACCGTCCTCGACGGCCTTCTTGACGATGCGGAAGTCCTTGTCCCACCGGCGGTTCTGGTGGACCGAGAAGAGCCGTCCCGTCTCCTTGCTCACCGCGATGATCTCTTCCAGCTCGGCGGCGTTCATGGTGACGGGCTTTTCGCAGACCACGTTCTTCCCCGCGCGAAGGGCAGCGATGGCATAGCCCGCGTGGAAGTTGTTGGGGACCGCGATGGTGACGATGTCGATCTCCTTGTCGTTCAGCAGCTCGTCCGCCGTCCTGCACGGGCGAAGCCCCTTGGACGCGGCAAGCTCCAGACGCTCCTGCCGGATGTCGTGCGCCGCGACGACCTCGATGTTCGGGATCCCGCGGGTCTGGATCGCCTCGTGGTGATACTCGGCCATGCCGCCGTATCCGATCAGGCCCAGTTTGTGCTTCATGGTGGTTGCTTCCTCCTTGCCTTTTCCGTGCCGGGCGGGCGCGCGGCCCCCCGGCTCTTATTATACCCGTTCCGCCGCCGCGTTGCAAGCGTTTTCGCCAAAAACGCCAGTCCCTTTCCGCCGCCGCGCGTCCCCGGCAGACGGAAAAAGCTCCGCCCGCGGCCCCGAACGGGGCGCGGGCGGAGCTTCGGTGTTTTCGGCTGTCTTGTCTGCGCTCGTTATTCCACGGAAGGCTCCGCGGGCGTTTCGGCCGGCTTCTCGGCCGCGGTCTCTGCGGACGCTCCGGCTGCGGCGCCGTTGGCGCCGTTGTTCTTCTGGCCGCCACGGCGGTTCCGCCCGCCGCGGTGTCCGCGGGAGGAGCGGCGCGGCTTGGGCTTTTCGCCCTCGCCCTCGCTCTTTTCGGCCGCGGCGGCCGGGGCAATGACGACCCGGCGGTTCGGATCCTGGCCCGTGGAGAAGGTGGTGACGCCGTCCCGGTTCTGGAGATAGGCGTGGATGATCCGGCGCTCGTGGGGGGCCATGGGCTCCAGCGTCACGCTGCGGGAGGTGCGCAGCACCTTGTCCGCCATGCGGCTGGCCAGATTTTCCAGAGATTCCTCTCTCTTTTCGCGGTAGTTCTCGCTGTCGATGGTGACGCGGACGAACTCGTCGCTCCCCTTGTTGGCCGCCAGACTGGTGAGGTACTGCAGCGCGTCCAGCGTTTCGCCGCGGCGCCCGATGAGAAGGCCCATGTCCGGGCCGGAGAGCTTGACCTCGATCCGGCCGTCCGCGCCCTCGCTGACCTTGACGTCGGCCTTGACCTTCATCAGGTCGAACAGGCCGGTCAGGAACTCCTCGGTCTTCCGGCCGATCCCGACTTCATAAAAGACGCGGAGCTTGACCCAGACGCCGCCCAGACCGAGGAACCCGGTCTTGCCGCGGTCCAGCAGCTCGTAAGTGACCTCCTCGCGGGGAAGGTTCAGCTGGTCGATGGCTTTGGCAACGGCCGTTTCGATGGCTTCGTTGATATTTTTGGCCGTTCCCTCGACTTCTAAGGTGTGGTTCATTTTTTTCAATCCTTTTCATGCGCGGCCGTCTTGCCCGGCCGCCGGAAGTCTCCGCTCAGTCGGCCTTGCCGCCGTCGGAGCTGTCGGAACCTTCCTGTCCGGGATCTTCTTCCTGTTCCTCTGCGGGCAGAACGGCCGGCGCGGACACCGCAGCCTTTGCCTTCCGCTTTCCGGTCCCGGTCTCCTCTTCCTTCTTCAAAAACCGTTTCTTCGCGATGGAATACAGAAGCGGCTCCTGCGCGGCGGAGACCAGGTTGTTCAGGATCCAGTACACCGTGATGCCCGCAGGAAGCATGAAGCCGATGACGACGGACATGATCGGCATCATGTACATCATCATCTTGGAGGTCTGCTCGGCGCTGTTGGCGCCGGCGACGCCGGAGTCGGCCGCGGCGGGTCTGGGCCCGCTGATCTTCTTCTGGTACCGCTGGGTCACCCAGCTGAGGAAGAACGAGGTCACGCCGGACAGGATCGGCAGGATGATCAGGATATTGATCGGGTTCCAGCCGGGCTGATCGCCCAGGTCGAGCCCGAACAGATTGAAGTTGATCTCGAACAGGCCGTCGGTGGAATAGGCCGCCTCGGCTCCCGCCGCGGTCTCCGCGGCGAGCTTCGCCTTCAGCGCGTCGATGTTCCCATAGAGCAGACGGGCCAGCTTGACCTGGTTGACCGCCTTGTCACTGGCCTTTTCGCCCGTGACGGCGGCCAGGAAGCCGCGGCTGTTGCCCTCCTGGAACAGAGCGCCGACCTCGGAACGATACGCCTCTTTTTCCTCTTCCGTGGCGCAGTCGGCAAGCGTTCTGCCGTTCAGCACATAGGTGCCGTCGTTCTTCATCTCCACGAGGTCCTGGGAAATGGCGAGGATCTGGCCGTCTTCTTTCCCGACGTTCATCATGTGTGTCAGCGGACGGTAGATAACGGTGTAAAGGCCAAGGACGATGACCAGCGTGAGCACGGTGGGCAGACAGCCGCCCATGAGGCTCACGCCCTCTTCCTTATAGACCTTGGAGACCTCTTCCTGATACTTCTGCTTGTTGCCTCTGTACTTCTTTTCCAGCGCGGCGATCTTCGGCGCGACGCGCTGCTGGTCGACCATCCCCTTTTTGCTCTTGAGCTGGAGCGGGAACAGCAGAAGCTTCACGAAGATCGTGAACAGAAGGATGGCCAGCGCGAAGCTGACGCCGTTGTCCCCTCCGATCAGATTCATGATCGTCTTCATGACAAAGGCAAAGAATGGGGTGATGAGCGGAATGTTCAAAGCAAGGTTCCTCCGTCCGTTGTTATGGGACCGGGTCGTAGCCGCCCGGCCTGAGGGGGTGACACCGCAGGACCCGCCGCAGGGCGAGCCAGCCGCCCCTCCAAGCGCCGTACTTCTCCACCGCCTCGAGGGCATACTCGGAACAGGTGGGGACGTATCGGCAGCAGGGGGTCTTCAGAGGGGAGATGCAGCGCCGGTAGAACCGGATCGCCGCGAGAAAAAAGCGTTTCATCGCTTCGCCTCCTCCACACCGTCCAGCGCCCCGACCAGAGCAAACAGGCGCAGCAGGTCCGCGCGCTGGTCCGCCCAGGCCCGCGCCAGCGCCCCGTGCCGGACCACGACGACGACGTCGTTCCCCGGCAGGAGCCGTTCCGCCGAAAGGCGGACGATCTCGCGGACCTGCCGGCGGGCGCGGTTCCGGACCACGGCGCCGCCGAGTTTTTTCCCGGTCGTGATGCCGACTCTCGCGAGGCAGACGGGATTTTTGGCGCAGTACACGGCGAACATGCCGGACACGGCCTTTTTTCCTCTGCGGTACAGTCTCTGAAAATCCCGGTTGTCCCTGAGGACCGCGGTCTTCATACCCGGCTCAGTGGGTGAGTCTGGCTCTTCCCTTGGCGCGCCGTCTCGCAAGGACCTTTCTGCCGTTGGCAGTGCTCATTCTCTTGCGGAATCCCGCCTCTTTGCTGCGCTGTCTCTTCTTGGGCTGATACGTTCTAAGCATTTTTTTCACCTCCGTAACAAAACAGTCGTCAAAAACACCTGCGCATTCGCGTAGAGTTTAATTATATACTAACCGCTCTGTTCTTGTCAACCACTTTTTTTGTCCCGCCCGAAAAAAATCGCCCGGCGGCTCTTCCTTTTCCCCGGGATCTGTGATATAATAGAAGAACGATCCTACAATGTATAATAGGGGGGACCTTCATGAACTCTCCGGACGATATCCTCGCCAGCCTTTTGACTCTTCTGGAAAAAGAACTTCAGAAGTTCACCATAGACCTCTGGTTCTCCGACGCCAAGGCCGTCGCGCTGCGGCAGGACTGCTTCATCATCCGGACCTCGCCTTACAAAAAAGAAGTCATCCTGGCGCGCTTCCGGGACGTCTGCCGCAAGGTCCTCTTCCAGATCTTCTCCACGGAGATGGACTTGGTGGTGCTGACCGACGGGGACGAGCTTCCTGAGCCGGCGCCCGCCGTGTCCGCGCCCGAGGCCATGGAGTACACCTTTGAGAACTTCATCGTCGGCAACTCCAACAAGTTCGCCCACGCCGCGGCCTACGCCGTGGCCATGAACCCGGCCAACAGCTATAACCCGCTGTTCATCTACGGCGGCTCGGGCCTGGGCAAGACGCACCTGATGAAGGCCATCTCCGAGACCATCCGCAGCAGCCACCCGGACTATCACATCCTCTATATGACCAGCGAGGATTTCACGAACGAGCTGATCGAAGCGCTGAAGTACAAGTCCACCGAAGAGTTCCGCTCAAAATACCGGGCGGTGGACGTGCTGCTGGTGGACGACATCCAGTTCCTGGCCGGCAAGGTCCAGACCCAGGAGGAGTTCTTCCACACCTTCAATACGCTCTACGCCGCGCACAAGCAGATCGTTCTGACCTCCGACCGGCCGCCCAAGGAGATCTACACGCTCCAGACCCGGCTGCAGACCCGCTTCGAGATGGGCCTGCTGGCGGACATCCAGCCCCCGGACTTTGAAACGCGCGTCGCCATCCTTCAGAAAAAGTGCGAACGCTTCCGGCTGACCCTGCCGGACCACCTGGTCAGCTATATCGCCAACAATGCCACGGCCAACATCCGCCAGCTGGAGGGGATCGTCAACCATATCCACGCCGATCTGGACCTCACCGGCGGCGAGGTGGACATGAACATGGTCGAGCGCGCCATCCGGGACCTTCAGATGGGAAGCGGCAAAAAGCCCGCCTCGGAGCTGATCATCGAAGAGGTCTGCAAGTACTACAACATCTCGCCGGACAGGCTCTGCTCCAAGAACCAGAGCCAGGACGTGGTCCTGCCCCGGCAGGTGGCCAGCTATATCATGCAGCAGCTGACGGACCTGTCCCTGCAGAGCATCGGCAAGGAGCTGGGCGGCCAGCACCACACCACCATCATCAACTCGACCAAGAAGATCAAAAACGAGATGCGCACCAACCCCGCGCTGGCCAGCGCCGTCAAGGACCTGATGACCAACCTCAGCGAGCAGGAGGACGGGCAGAGCTTCTGATCCGGGATTTCCACAGCTTTCTCCACGATCCACACGCGCCGCGCCCACAGCTTTCAGAGCGTCCCCTCCCCCGCCGGCGGTGACCCGTGGAAACCCGCCGCGGTCTCCACAGCCGCCCGGCGCGCCGCAAACCCTTCTCCCGCCGCGTCTCGCGCGCGGGGTCCACCGTTTCCACAGCCTCTAAGAATAAGACTTTATTTTTCTATCTGTCATCACACAACGGAGGAACCGATCCATGAAATTCATCTGTAACCGCGCCGACTTTTCCGAAGCCGTCCTGACCGCGTCCCGGGCCGTCTCGCCCAAAAGCTCCATCCCCGCGCTGGAGGGGATCCTGATCACCGCGGGAGAAGACCTCTCCTTCTGCGGCTACGATCTGAAGCTGGGCATCACCTGCTCCTGCGGAGCGGATGTCTCCGAACGGGGCAGCATCATCCTCAACGCGCGGCTGATCTGCGAGATCGCCCGCAAGCTCCCCGAGGGGGACGTCTTCATTTCCGCCGACGAAAACGACCGCGTCAAGATCCTCTGCGGTCTGTCCGAATACGATCTGACCGGCATCCCCGGAGAGGAATTCCCCGAAATGCCCCTGATCGACAGCGACCGGACCATCTCGCTCCCCTCCAAGGACCTGAAGAGCATGATCAACGGGACCATCTTCTCGGTCTCCGCCAGCGACGCCAAGCCGGTCTTCACCGGCTGTCTGTTCGACATCGCCGACGGGACGCTGAAGATCGTTTCCACCGACAACTATCGCCTCTCCGTCTGCAAGCGGGCCATCGACTGCGGCGAGACCTTCCGCTTCATCGTTCCGGGAGACGCGCTGCGCGAGATCAGCCGGATCCTGCCGGACACCGACGAGGCCGCCGTCTTCGACCTGGCGGAAAAGCACCTGGTCGTCCGCACGGGCGCGGCCACCATCTTCTCCGGCCTGCTGGACGGGCAGTTCCTGCGGTATGAGAACTCCGTCGCCGCCAACCAGAAAAACGTGGTCTCCGTCTCGGTCCCCCAGCTGACCGAGTCCGTCGAACGGGTCTCCCCCGTGGTTAACGACAAGCTGCGCAACCCCCTGCGGCTGAAGCTTGAAAACGGCACCATCCGTCTGTCCTACACCTCGTCTACGGCCAACGCCAAGGACGAATGCAGCTACGACGGGCTCTGCGAGACCATGGAGATCGGCCTTTCCAACAAATTCCTGACCGACGCGCTGCACGCCATCCCGGACGAGACCTGCGAGATGTGCCTCAACAGCCCCACGTCTCCGCTGGTCCTCCGGCAGAAGGACGGAGACGAATATTTCTACATGATCGCCCTCATGCGGCTGAACTGAAATGGTCGTCGAAAGCCTTCGCCTTGCCGACTTCCGCTGCTACGGCGAAGCCGAGGCAGAATTCGCGCCGGGCGTCAACGTGATCAGCGGGCCCAACGCCGCAGGAAAAACGAACCTGCTCGAGAGCGTCTACTACTTCTCCTCGCTGCGGCCCATCCGGTCCCTGCGGGAAAAGGAGATGGTCCGCACGGGGGCCGCTGCCGCCGGGATGGAGCTTGCCGTCTTCTCCGGCGGCAGGCGCAAGCAGCTCTCCGCCGTGATCTCCGCCGCGGGCGGGAAAAAGCTGTCCCGCAACGGCGTGCGTCTTCGCACCAACGCGGAGATGCTGGGCGATCTGCGCACGGTCCTGTTCTCGCCGGACGACCTGTTCCTGATCAAGGGGGCCGCCGCCGAGCGGCGCCGCCTTCTGGACCGGGCCATCAGCCAGCTCCGCCCCTCTTACTATTCGGCGCTGGCCGAGTACACGCGCCTGCTGGCGCAGAAGCAGAAGATCCTGAAGGAGCACGGGGAAAAGCCCACGCTGCTGGAGCTTCTGCCCTCCTACAACGAAAAGCTGGCGGAGTACGCGGGGATCCTCATCTCCGTCCGCCACTCTTATGTGAACAAGCTGACGCAGTTCGCCGGGACCTGCTGTGAGTCGCTTTCCGGCGGAAAGGACCGTCTGACGGCGGTCTACCGGTCGCTGTCCAACATCCCGGACACGTCCCTGCCGGCGGCCCAGCTGGCCGAGCTGGCGCTGGCGCACCTGCGGTCGCACCGGGAAGCGGAGCTCGCCTCGGCCAGCTGTCTGTCCGGACCGCACCGGGACGAGCTGGAGATCTCGATCAACGATCAGCCGGCCAGGGCCTTCGCCTCACAGGGCCAGGCCCGCACCGCGGCGCTGGCCCTGAAGCTGGCCGAGCGGGAGATCTTTTTCCGGGACACGGGGGAATACCCGGTCCTGCTGCTGGACGACGTGCTGAGCGAGCTGGACCCCGAGCGGCAGAGCGGCGTTCTGAACCGGATCCAGGGCGGACAGGTGCTGATCACCTGCTGCTCCAGCGAGGCGGAGCCTCTGTCCGGACGGCGGTTCTCCGTCCGGAACGGCCGGATCGCGGCGGTCCGGGACCTTTGAGAAAACGGGAGGAACGGCATGTATCTTCATCTGGGATCGGGCGTCGTCGTCCGGGACCGCGGGCTGGTCGGCATCTTCGACATCGAGCGCACCACCTCTACCGGCACGACCCGGGCGTTTCTGGCGGCCCAGGAAAAGGCGGGCCGGATCGTCAACGTGGGAGAGGATTTTCCAAAGGCCTTCGCCGTCTTTGAAGAGGGCGGCGAGCACAGCACCTATCTTTCACAGATCTCCGCCGCGACGCTGAAAAAGCGGGTCGCTTCCGCAGGGGCGCGCGTCGGCGAGGTCATCGAATAACAGCCGACAAAAAGGCAGAAGGTCCGCGCCGGACCGGATCGGCGGCCCCGGGCGGACAGGAAAGGGAGAACACAGAGTCCATGACGGAAATCGACAAGCGACAGGAACAAACCGCGGCGGAAGAGGTCTACGACGAGAGCCAGATCCGGATCCTGAAGGGGATCGAGGCCGTCCGGGTGCGCCCGGGCATGTACATCGGCACCACGTCGGTCCGGGGCCTTCATCATCTGGTATACGAGATCGTGGACAACGCCATCGACGAGGCGCTGGCCGGCTATTGCACGAAGATCGGCGTCGAGATCCTGGAGGGGGACGTCATCCGCGTGACGGACAACGGCCGCGGGATTCCCACGGGCATCAACGAGGAGACGGGCGTCTCCACCGTCGAGGTGGTCTATACGGTCCTGCACGCCGGCGGCAAATTCGGCGACGGCGGCTATAAAGTGGCGGGCGGCCTTCACGGCGTCGGCGCCAGCGTGGTCAACGCCCTGTCCGAATGGCTCACCGTCGAGACCAATTTCGACGGCGAGGACCTGATGGAGCAGAGATACTCCCGCGGCGTTCCGGACTATCCGCTCCGGCCCAAGGGGAAGAGCGCCGTCCGCGGCACCACGGTCACCTTCAAGCCGGACCCGGAGATCTTCGAGACCACGGTCTTCGACTATGAGACGCTTTTGACCCGCCTGCGCGAGCAGGCGTTCCTGAACGCGGGACTCGCCATCTCGCTGGCGGACCGGCGCGAGGGCGCGGGCCGGCACGACGAGCTGTGCTATGAGGGCGGCATCCGCGAATACGTCAAGTTTTTGAACGAGGGCAAGACCCCGGTCCACAGCGAGGTCATCTACGTCAGCGGCGCCAAGGGCGATTCCATGGCGGAGATCGCCATGCAGTACACCACGGCCTTCAACGACGGGAACATCCAGTCCTTTGCCAACAACATCAACACCACCGAGGGCGGCATGCACGAGGCTGGCTTCAAGAACGCGCTGACGCGCGTGGTCAACCAGTACGCCCGCGGCAAAAAGCTTTTGAAGGACAGCGACAAGAACCTGTCCGGCGACGACATCCAGGAGGGGCTGACCGCCGTCATCAGCGTCAAGCTGACCGACGCCCAGTTCGAGGGGCAGACCAAGACGAAGCTGGGCAACAGCGAGATCCGGACGCTGGTGGATGGGATCGTCTCCGACAAGCTGGCCGCGTTTTTGGAAGAGAACCCCTCCGTGGCGAGGGCGATCCTGACCAAGGCCATCGACGCCAGCCGCGCCAGAGAGGCGGCGCGCAAGGCCCGCGAATCCGTCCGCCGCAAGACGGGGCTGGAGTCCGGCCAGATGCCGGAAAAGCTTCAGGACTGCAACGAGCGGGACCCCGCCCTGTGCGAGCTCTACGTGGTGGAGGGCGACTCCGCCGGCGGCTCGGCCATCCAGGGGCGCGATTCGCGCTTTCAGGCCATCCTGTCCATGTGGGGCAAGATGCTGAACGTGGAAAAGGCCAGAAAGGACAAGATCTTCGGAAACGACAAGCTCTATCCCATGATCGTGGCCCTCGGCACCGGCATCGGGGACGAGTTCGACGTGGAAAAGCTCCGCTATCACAAGATCATCATCATGGCGGACGCGGACGTGGACGGAGCCCACATCCGGACGCTGCTGCTGACGTTCTTCTTCCGCTATATGCGACCGCTGATCGAGAGCGGGTACGTCTATTCCGCCGTTCCGCCGCTGTACAAGCTGATCCGGGGCAAGACCGTGCGCGTGGCCTACAGCGACGAGGAGCGGGACCGGGTCTCGGCCGAGATGCGGGAGAACAACCCCAACGTGAAGATCGATATCTCCCGGTTCAAGGGCCTCGGCGAGATGAATCCCCACGAGCTGTGGGAGACCACCATGGACCCGGAAAAGCGGACGCTTCGGCGCATCACCATGGACGACGCGCTGCGGGCGGACCACATCTTCAACGTGCTGATGGGCGAGGAGGTCGAGCCGCGCAAGGCGTGGATCGAAGAGAACGCGCAGTACGCGGTCAACCTCGACATCTGACCGCGCGGCGCGGAAAGGGACGACAACTCGCAGGACCGCGCCCAGCGCTTTCCGGGGCGGCGCCTGACGTTTCAGGGAGAGAGAACAGGGACAAATGGGACACAACAGAGATTATAAGCCGGAAGACATCGCCTTTCCGAACCAGGTCATCAAAGAGTCGAATCTGGTCGACGAGATGCAGCGCAGCTATATCGAATACGCCATGTCGGTCATCGTGGGCCGCGCGCTGCCGGACGTGCGGGACGGTCTGAAGCCCGTCCACCGCCGCATCCTCTACGCCATGTACGAGGACAATCTGACCAGCGACAAGCCCTTCAAAAAGTCGGCCACGTGCGTCGGCGACGTGCTGGGCCGCTATCATCCCCACGGGGACGCCTCGGTCTACGACGCCATGGTCCGCATGGCCCAGGACTTTTCCATGCGCTATATGCTGGTGGACGGCCACGGGAACTTCGGCTCGGTGGACGGCGATCCCCCGGCGGCCTACCGTTACACCGAGGCCCGCATGAGCAAGATCTGCAACGAGATGCTGCGGGACATCGACAAGGACACCGTGGATTGGGACCCCAACTTCGACGAGTCCCGGAAGGAGCCCCGCGTTTTGCCCAGCCGGTTCCCCAACCTGCTGGTGAACGGCTCGTCCGGCATCGCCGTCGGCATGGCCACCAACATCCCGCCGCACAACCTGAAAGAGGTCATCGACGCCTGCGTCTGCATCCTAGACGACCCGGACGCCACGCTGGACGACCTGATGCAGCACGTCAAGGGCCCGGACTTCCCCACCAGGGGGATCATCATGGGCCGCTCCGGCATCCGCGCGGCCTATGCCACGGGCCGAGGACACATCACGGTCCGCGCGCGGACCGAGTTCGAGGAGTACGGCCACGACCGCCGCACCCGCATCATCGTCACCGAGCTGCCGTATCAGGTCAACAAGCGCCAGCTGGTCAAGACCATCGCCGACCAGGTCAAGGAAAAGCGACTCGAGGGCATCTCCGACCTTCGCGAGGAGAGCGACCGCAACGGCATGCGCGTGGTCATCGAGCTGAAAAAGGACGCCCAGCCCGAGGTCGTGCTGAACAACCTGTACGCCCAGACGGCCATGCAGACCAGCTTTTCCGTGGTCATGCTGGCTCTGGTGGACGACCAGCGCCAGCCGAAGATCCTGTCCCTGCGCCACATGCTGGACGAATACATCAAGTTCCAGGAGGAGCTGATCCTGCGCCGGACCCGGTTCGACCTGAACAAGGCGTTGGAGCGGGCCCATCTGCTGGAAGGGCTCATGATCGCCCAGGACAATATCGACGAGGTCATCCACATCATCCGCACGTCCTATGACGACGCCAAGGAACGCCTCATGGCGCGCTTCGCGCTGGACGACGTCCAGGCGCAGGCCATCCTCGACATGCGGCTCAAGGCCCTTCAGGGGCTGGACCGGGAAAAGCTGGAAAAGGAGTACCGCGAGCTGGAGGAGAAGATCGCCTATTTCCGCCGGCTGCTGGCGTCGGACGAGATGCTGCGCGGCGTGCTGAAGGACGAGCTGATCCAGATCCGCGACAAGTACGGCGACGCCCGCCGCACCGAGATCTGCGAGGTGGAGGACGAGCTCGACATCGAGGATCTCATCAAGAACGAGACCTGCGTCTACACCATGACCAAGCGCGGCTATATCAAGCGCCTGCCCGTGGACGCCTATCGCGTCCAGCGGCGCGGCGGCAAGGGGGTCGCCGGCATGACCATCCGCGAGGAGGACGTGGCCGACACGCTGTTCATCGGCAAGACCCACGACTATATGCTGTTCTTCACCTCCTTCGGTCGGGTGTTCCGCCTGAAGGGGTATCAGATCCCGGAGGCGGGACGGACCGCCAAGGGGACCAACATCATCAACCTGCTGGGCATCGACAAAGAGGAACGGGTCACCAACATGATCCATCTGGACCACGAGGGCGGAGACGAGTTCCTGTTCATGATCACCCGCCGCGGCACGGTCAAGCGCGTCGCGCTGGGCGAGTTCGCCAACATCCGGCGCAGCGGGCTGCGGGCCCTGACGCTGGACGAGGGGGACGAGCTCATCTCCGCGCTGCTGACCTCGGGCGGGGACGACATCCTCATCGGGACCCGGGGCGGCCGGGCCGCCTGCTTCTGCGAGTCCGCCGTCCGGCCCATGGGGCGCACCGCCATGGGCGTCATCGGCATCCGGCTGGACGAGGGCGACGAGGTCATCGGCGGCGCCGTGCTGCCGCCGGACAGCCGCGTTCTGACCGTTTCGGTCAACGGCTACGGCAAACAGACGGAAGAGAGCGCCTTCCCGCGGCACAACCGCGGCGTCCGCGGCGTCACGCTGCACGACCTGACCGAGAAGACCGGTCCGCTGGCCGGCCTGCTGGTCACGGAGGCCGCCGGGGAGATCGTGCTCGTCACCAGCCTCGGCACCGTGATCCGCACCGAAACGGACAACATCCGTGTCTGCGGCCGGATCTCCCAGGGGGTCCGCGTCATGCGGACCGGCGAGGGCGAACAGGTCATCGGCCTGGCCGCCGTGAGCCGGGAAGAGAGCGAAGCGGACGGGGACGAGACCGGCTCCGGGGAGGATGCCGCCCCCGCGGCGGAGGAAAACCAGGCGGAAGAGCCGTGAGGCCGAGGGGAGAACCCGGCAGAAGAGGCTGTTTTCCGAACATTTGTGGAAAAACCTGTGGAAAATGTGAAAACAGGAGCAAGTGAACAAGAAAATAAAGTCGAAAACAGGCAGTATTTGTAAAATATGGAGAAAAAAATCGTAGAAGCCTACACCGACGGCGCCTGTTCCGGCAACCCGGGACCGGGCGGATACGGCGTGATCCTGCGGTGGAACGGGCATGAAAAAGAGATCTCCGGCGGCGAGGCATCGACGACGAACAACCGCATGGAGCTCATGGGGGCCATCACGGCGCTGGAGGCGCTGAAGCAGCCGTGCGCCGTGCGGCTGTACACGGACTCCAAGTATGTGGCGGACGCCGTCACCAAAGGCTGGGCAAAAAAATGGCGTGCGGCGGGCTGGAAAAAGAACCGGACCGAGGCGGCCAAGAACCCGGACCTCTGGGCGCGGCTGCTGGACCTTTTGGACCGGCACGACGTGACCTTCGTCTGGATCAAGGGCCACGCCGAGAACGCGTTCAACAACCGGTGCGACGCCATGGCCGTGGCCGAGAGCAAAAAGATCCGGTCCGTTTAACGGCCTTTTGAGAGAGGAGCCGCCCCCAGTGGAGCCGAGGACCGTATACGCAGACAACGCCGCCGCGACGCGGCTTTCGGAAGAGGCGCTGGCGGCCATGCTGCCGTTCTGTACCGAGCAGTACGCCAACCCCTCTTCCCAGTATCCCTTTGCCGCAGCGGCGAAAAAAGCGCTGGAATCCGCCCGGGAGACGCTCGCCGGGCTTCTCGGCGCATGCCCGGACGAGATCGTCTTCACCTCCGGCGGGACCGAGTCGGACAATCTCGCCGTCCTCGGCGCGGTGCGGGCTGCCCCGCGCGGGAAGAGACACCTGATCGTTTCGGCCGTGGAGCATCCCGCGGTGCTGCGCGCCGCGGAGCGGCTTTCCCGGGAAGGGTGTTCCGTCACGGTCCTGCCCGTGGACGGGACGGGCCGCGTCTCCCCCGCCGGGCTGGCGGCGGCCATGCGGCCGGACACCGCGCTGGTCTCCGTCATGACGGCCAACAACGAGGTCGGAACGGTCCAGCCCGTGGAAGAACTGGCGGCGGTCGCGCGGCGCGGCGGCGCGCTCTTCCACACCGACGCGGTCCAGGCGGCGGGCCAGCTGGCGCTGGACGTGCGGCGGACGGGCGTCGATCTGATGTCTTTGAGCGCGCACAAGTTCAACGGCCCCAAGGGCGCGGGCCTTTTGTTCGTCCGGCGGGGAACGCCCGTGGAACGGCTTTTCGAGGGCGGCGGC
>JAEEGL012012073.1_pt1 | contig 20021 bp, 18 predicted proteins | sample 9134231 | NCBI WGS metagenome assembly JAEEGL01 (sample SAMN16246548, study PRJNA631951) | gut metagenome | biome: gut microbiome; feature: rumen; material: fiber-attached | host: Bos | place: Iran: Karaj | collected 2018-10
GGAAATCACTTCTACGATTTTAAGGAAGACGGCGTCCGCGACACCATCGAATGGTGCGAAGAGAACGGCATAGCTCACGCCGGCGGCGGCATGAACGAAGCAGAGGCCAGAAAGCCCGCCTTCGTAGAGAAGGGCGGAGTTAAGATAGGCGTCCTTGCTTACAACGCCGTAGGCGGCAAGCAGCAGTTCGCAGGCCCCGAACAGGCCGGAACCGCTCCCATAAACTTCCACAGAGCTTACAAGCCTCTGGCGGATCTGGACTACGCTCAGCAGAGAGCCGACAGGCACGAGTTCGACAACTGGAGGTTCAAGGAGCCCATCCACTTCGACACGGACTTCATGGGAGAGAACTACATGGATCCTACCGCTGTCATCAAGATGGCGGAGGAGGTCCGCGAAGCAAAGAAACACTGCGACATCCTTATCGTATATCATCACAGAGGCTACGTGCACCGTCCTGTCCTGGTCAACGACTGGGAGAGGCTGCTGTCGCACATCGCCATAGATAACGGCGCGGACGTCGTAATGGCTTCGCACAGCCACGTTTCCCACGGCTTCGAGATCTACAAGGGCAAGGCCATATATCACGGACTCAACAACTTCGTGATGTATACGCCGCAGCTTGCGCCGGGCTTCAAGGGCCAGGTGCACGGCGACACTCACAACGCCGAGTGGGTAAAGCAGAGGATCGCAAGATTCGGATTCGTTCCGGATCCCGAGTATCCCACTTACCCGTTCCAGCCGGAGAGCATCTACTCCCCGGTGGCCAAGCTTATTATCGAGGACGGAAAGATCGTATCCTACAGGGTGGTCTTTACGCTCACCGAAAAGAGCGGCATCCCCTATGTGCACGGACGTGCCGACAGGGGCCAGGAGATCTTCGACTACTTCCAGAAGATCACCGACGAGGCCGGTCTTAATGTTAAGCTTACCTGGGACGGCGACGAAGCTGTTCTCTCGGAGAAGTAGATCAGCCGAACGTATCAGACACAAAAGCAGCCGCGGGGCTATCCTGCGGCTGCTTTATTTTGCGTAATAATTCAGGCCGGGCTGCTTGCGAGTGTATTTCAGGTCCGGTCCTCGGGGAAGTCTCTGCAAGCTGATCTTTGCCTCATCTAAAGCGCACACGCGTTGAATGCTGCGGATCGACTATTCGATCCTTGCTTAACGCGTTAAGGCGGACCGTCCCGCCTTACGCTTGATATGAGGCTCAGATCAGGCAGCGACTGTTCCCCTGCGGGGCCCATCAATACACTCCGCAAAGCAGCCCGGCCGATTAGAACTACACAATAATAAAACCACAAGCGGCGTCAACTTGTTATAGAGTAATTGCATTTATAACTGACCGGTGCATCGTATGCTTTTGAAGCGCTTCGAAAGCGGTAGAAGAGACTTTTCGAAAAGGCTTTTTCGTGAAGCCGTTAGGTACGAGCTGAACGTTAAAAGCCTCGAAAAGGCTCGGCGTGAAGCCGCGAAGTGGGCTGAGAAAGCATATGCATCACCGGTCAGTCATCATACCAATTGATCATTTATTGACCGTTACGCGCCCTTCAACGGCGGCGTCAAGCTCCGACGAAGTCGTCAGGAACTCCTCGTAGACGGAAAAGTCGCTCGTTACCACCATCCGCGCCTTACCGTTGCGCAGAACTTCTTCGACCGGGAACCCGAAGTTCTTTTCGAAGCTGTTGTAGTGGAACTCCTGCATGGCTATCTTAAGGCGGTCGTCATCCTGCACCGGACGGCCGTTTACGGAGCACTCGGTCAGTTCGTCGGTCTTCGCGTCGTAGGTCAGTTTTACGCCTTTTGATACGTCGTAGAACTCGGAGGATCCGCCGGTACGTATGCTTTCTCCGATGTAGAAGCGGCACATCCTCTTAAACTGGCTGCCGGTCACCGTCATCATGTAGATAGGGTTTACGAAGGGGATCAGTTCCTTAAGATCTTTGTACGTAACTACGGGCCCGAGTTTCTTGCCGCGGAGCGTACCTGCGCCGAACAGCATTATGTCGAAGCTGGAGTCCTGCTGCATGAGGTCCGCGAAAAGGTTGCCCAGCTCGGTCTCGGCGCTTCTGGCGGGGTGGGTGAGTTGGCGTTTAAGGACTGTAATGATTCGTGAATACTTTTCATCCGCCTCGGATCTGTAGACTTCCAGAACGCTCTCCATTACCGGATCCGGCTGTGCGGTATCTTCGTTTATCTCGTCTGCGCGCCAGTTGCATTTTGTAACGATGTGCTCGTCTGTGTCTATCTCCAGATCGAAACGTCCAATGTGGGCGGTCCCGCTGCCTGCCTGGACTATGGGCACGCCGTTGATGACCTTTGGAGTCTTGAGCAGGGTGTGGGAATGCGAACCGATTATAAGGTCCACGCCCCAGTTGGGATCCAGAAGCTCCGCAAGCTTCTTGTCCTCGTCGTAGCCGATATGCGTAAGCAGAACTGTAAGGTCTATCTTGTCCGTCTTGTAGTTGTCTATTATGGCGCCTACCTGCGACGCAGCCTCCCACACGTCTACGAAGCTTCCTATTATCGGTTCTGCTTTGGTTGCTGCAAGGACTTCTTCGGTAATTATGCCTATGAACATAATTTTAATTCCGTCGATTTCGATTATCCTGTACGGTTCGAACAGCCTTGCATGGTTAGTCTTAATGTAGAGGTTGGCGTTCACGATGGGGAACTTCGCGCACTTTTCAAGGAACAGCAGATGGGCTATGCCGTAGTCCACCTCGTGGTTTCCGACTGTTACCACATCCGGGGCAAGCAGATTCACAAGTTCCACGGTCGAAAGGCCCCGGTATTCGCTGTCGATCACGCTTCCGCGGAAAAGATCTCCCGCGTTTGTGTAGAGCACGTTCTTTTCTTCGGAACGAACTTTTTTAATGTATCCGGAAAGATACGATATGCCTCCGGTCTTCTTTCCGTCCTTTTCCTTAGGAAGAAAGTCTCCGTGCATGTCGTTGGAATGCAGCAAAGTCAGCTTTTTGATGTTCGCCATGGCAGCCTCCCTGTGTTTCTCTTTGTTTTATTGTATCAGTTTTCCGGTCCCCGCGACAGTGCCGTAATGCGTACACGGCTCAGTATTTTAATCTTTTTTCCTGTTTTCTTATTTGCTATAATGATTTTTAAGGAGTGTTCGGAAATGCAGGATGAGGAATATAAAGTAAGCGATCTTGCCAAGCTTCTGGATCTTACGCCCGAGACCATCAGGTATTACGAGAGCGTAGGGATCGTTAAGCCCCGTCATGACGAGGTGAACCGCTACAGATATTATCTTTCCACGGATTTCTCCAGGCTCTACATTGCCAAGATGCTTCGCAGCATGGGGTTCAGCCTCTCGGAGATAAAAAGCTTCTTCTACGAAAAGAACGATCTGGAGCAGAAGGAAGCTTCGCTCAGGCACATGGAACTGCTTAAGTCTCAGGTAAGGGATCTTGAGAACCAGATAAAAGTTCTGGATGCTCTTTCCGGTGAGCTCGGCGATCTGGGCCGTCTGGAGAAAGAGTTCGAGACTACTAAGAGCGATCCTTTCTGGCTGGTACCTTTCCGGCTCAACTATTCCTACAGAGTGGAGGGGCCTTCGGCGGGAATGATAAAGGAATTCCTGGACAGGTATCATGTTCCCAGATATTCCTACATCATGAAGGCCGCCATGGAAGAGGGGCTTCCGAGCAGCGCCAGGTATACCGGATATTCCGTACCCGGCGAGGAAGAAAAGCCGGCTCCTAACGCCATCTTCGTGCCCGGAAGGAAGGCGCTGAGATTTGCCTACCGGCTGATAGCCGGTGAACGCTTCAACGTCTGCGCAAGGCGCATAGGGCTCTACGAGAGGCTCCGCGGCGCAGGAATAGACGGACAGAGCGTGGAGATCTACGGCCATACCATAAACATTTCCACGGAAAACGACATTACTTATCTGAACAACGTAGGATACATTCCTCTGGACGGCGGGCCTCTGGTGGACTGGGCCGCAATAACGGAACCGTAGATATAGACTAACCAAACTTAAGCAAGCAGACAGGTCGTAAAATGAGAAAACTATTCATAATAGAAAACGGATCGGATATTGCCAGAGAAACAGCGGACCGCATGACAGCGCTTTTGGGCGAGGGCTACGAGATAAACAGGGAAGACCCGGCAGGAGCGGACATGGTGCTCGTTTTCGGCGGCGACGGAGCTTTCCTACACGGTCTGGAATCCTGGGGATTCCCGGAAGCTCCGATCCTAGGCATCAACACCGGCCATCTGGGATTCTTCCAGGAGCTTCTTCCGGAAGACATGGAACTGTTCAAGCAGTTCTGCAGCGGCAAGGGTTTTACTTTGCAGACCTACAGGCTCCTTAAGGCGCAGGTCTATTCGACTAAGGGCGAGAAGACCGTACTGGCGATAAACGACTTTACCATAAGGGACAGGGGAGCCAAGGTGGCGAGGCTCTGCGTTACCATAGACGATAAGCTGGTGGAACGTTTCTTCGGGGACGGTTTCATCGTAGCTTCGTGCGCAGGCAGCACGGCGTACAGTTATTCGCTGGGCGGATGCATAGTGGATCCCAGACTGGAGTCCATACAGCTTACACCAATGGCGCCGATCAACAGCAAGGCGCTCAGGTCTTTTACCTCCAGCATGATGTTCCCGCCCACGTCCAGCCTTACGATAGAGCCCATGGAAGGCAGCAGCCTGGATCTGGGGGTCTACGCGGACGGCATGGACATAGACCCGGGCGAGATCATTAAAGTTAAGTTCTCGCTTTCCGAAAAGCGCATACACGTAGTAAGAAAACAGGATTACGATTTCTGGGGCAAGGTGGAGTCCAAGTTCCTCTGATCCCAGCAGACGTTGGAAATGGTGGCCCCGCAGCCGATGCAGGGCCTTTTTGCATGGTCATCAGGCAGGCTCCCGGAGAAGTTCTGGGAGTTTTAAAAATACTTCTTTACTTTAGCGCGCTAATGTGCTATCATAATGCATCATTAAAGTTTCTTAGTCGGGAGCAATGACATGAGCAAGCTTAAAAACAACGAGACAGACAGACTTTTCGAGGCGATGCTGAGCCTTAAGAGCGTAGACGAGTTCTACGATCTTTTCGAGGATCTCTGCACCGTTAAGGAGATAAGGGACATGTCGCAGAGACTTCAGGTGGCCGAACTGCTTAGCAAAGGAAACAGCTACCAGAAGGTCTCGGAGATCACAAGCGTAAGTTCCGCTACGATAAGCAGAGTAAAGCGCTGCCTGGATTACGGCGCAGGCGGTTACACCACCGTCCTTAAGCGTCTGGAGGAAAAGAAATGAACGAATCAGTACTTACCGGACAGGAAAAGCTAATATTCAAGCTGAGAGAACTGTTTTCCTCCGCAGGATACAAAAGATTCCGCCTGAGCAAGTTCGAGGACTACGACCTTTATTCGGGCTTTAAGGATTTTCTGGTGTCCGAGGACATCATAAGCTTCACGGACATAGGCGGCTCGCTGAAAGCGCTTAAGCCGGACGTTACGCTTTCCATAGTAAGGAGCGCCAAGCCGGTCCCGGGCAAAGCGGAGAAACTGTTCTACGATGAGACCATATACAGACCGTCGGACGGAAGCTTTAAGGAGATGATGCAGTGCGGTCTGGAATGCATAGGCGACATAGACCAGTCCTGCGTTCTGGAGGTCCTTAAACTGGCCGCGGCAAGCCTTGCCGAGGTGTCGCCGGACTACGTTCTAAGCATCTCCCAGCCGGACATCATTACGGATGCCATACGCGGTCTGGACCTTATACCGGAAAAAGAGACGGAGCTTCTGAGGCTTATAGAGCAGAAGAACATCTCCGGACTTAAGGCGTTCTCGGATAAACTTGCGGAAGAGGGCAAGGACCTTGGGACCATAGCGGACCTTGCTTTCCTGTGCGGCGATCCGGAAGACGTGCTTGGAGCTGTAAAAGCCATAGGTTTCTGGAACGAAAAGACGGAGCAGCTTAAGGGCCTGTGCGAGGGCATGAAAGACAGCGGCCTTACAAAAGGCCTTAGGATAGATCTTTCCGCGGGATGCACTACAAAGTATTACAGCGGAATAGTGTTCAAGGGCTACGTAAGCGGCGTTCCCAAGGAAGTCCTTTCCGGAGGACGCTACGACGCGCTGGCCGCCCGCATGGGAAAGAACTGCGGTGCCATAGGCTTTGCGGTATATCTGGACGCTCTGGAGCGCGCCGTGGATGCCGCGGACGAAGCGCCTGAAGCCGGAGCAGACGCAAAGATGCTGAGGATAGCTCTTCCGAAGGGAAGACTCGGAGAAAAAGTATACAAGATGATGGCTGCGGCCGGTTACGAATGTCCGGACGCCGTGTCCGAGAACAGAAAACTCATATTCGTAAACGAAGAGAAGGGCGTAAGCTACTTCTGGGTAAAGCCTTCGGACGTTGCGGTGTACGTGGAGCGCGGAGCGGCGGATCTAGGCGTATGCGGCAAGGACATAATAATGGAACACAGCCCCGCGGTCTACGAACTGCTGGATCTTAAGACCGGCATATGCCGCATGGCGGTAGCCGCCAAGGCGGACTTTGCGGACGATTCGGGCAGACCTCTTACGGTCGCTACAAAGTTCGAGAACATAGCGGCAAAGTACTACGCATCGCTGGGCAGAGACATAGACATAATAAGGCTCAACGGCTCCATAGAACTTGCTCCGCTTCTGGGATTGTCCGACGTTATCGTGGACATCGTGGAGACCGGAACGACTCTCAGGGAAAACGGCCTTAAGGAACGCGAGAAGATCGCGGACATAAGCGCAAGACTTATAGCGAACAAGGCTTCGTACGAGTTTAAGGGCGAAGCCGTGGCCGAACTTACGGAAGCGCTGGGAAAGCAGGTGTAGCATGATAAAGATACTGAGATACGGAGAAGTTCCGAATTCCGAGATCTTTGCAAGGCCGGACATCAAGACCAATGTGGAAGGACCCGTAGCTGAGATAATAGCGGACGTCAGGGCAAACGGCGACGCCGCCCTGTATAAGTACGCGGAACTCTTCGACAAGGCTAAGCTTACCAGCCTGGCCGTTTCGGAAGAAGAGATAGCGGAGGCGGTAAGCACCGTTGATCCGGAGTTTCTGGAAGTTCTTAAAAGGTCCGCCGCAAACATAAAGAGATTCCACTCCATGCAGGTCCGCAAGGGGTTCACCATAGAAGAAGACGGCATAGTGATAGGCCAGAAGATAACGCCGGTGGACAAGGCAGGGCTCTGCGTTCCCGGAGGGGCGGCACCTCTTTCTTCTACGGTCCTTATGGACTCCATACCGGCAAAGCTTGCGGGAGTAGGAGAGCTGATCATGGTCACTCCTCCCGGAAAAGACGGAAAGGTATCGCCGTCCATACTCGCGGCAGCGTACGTTGCAGGAGTGGACAGAATATTTAAGGCCGGCGGTGCTCAGGCCGTAGCGGCTCTTGCGTACGGCACCGAGAGCATTCCGAAAGTGGACAAGATAGTAGGTCCGGGCGGAGTTTTCGTAGCGGAGGCCAAGAAGCAGGTCTTCGGGGAAGTATCCATAGACATGATAGCCGGACCCAGCGAGATACTCTGCGTGGCGGACGGTGCGTCGGATCCTAGGCACATTGCGGCTGACATGCTGTCGCAGGCCGAACACGACAAGATGGCGTCGGCGGTCCTGGTAACGGATTCAATGGAATTCGCACTGGCAGTGCAGAAGGAGATAGAAAGACAGCTGCAGGCGCTGCCCAGAGAAGAGATCGCGCGTACTTCCATAGAAAACAACGGAAAGATAATAGTGGCGGACAGCATCGACGCGGCCGTGGAGATAGCCAACGAGATAGCTCCGGAGCACCTGGAGCTGTGCGTGGACGAACCGTTCAAATATCTGGAAAAGATAAGGCACGCGGGTTCCGTGTTCCTGGGGCGCAATTGTCCGGAAGCAGTAGGCGACTATTACGCGGGCGCCAATCACACTCTTCCTACAAGCGGAAGCGCTAAGTTCTCCAGCCCGCTCTCAGTGGACGATTTCATTAAGAAGACACAGTTTACTTACTACAGCGGGGATGCGCTTGCAGCGGCGGCAAAAGACATAGCGCTGTTCGCGGGGAAAGAAGAGCTGATCGGGCATGCCAGAAGCGTGCTGGTCAGGACAGAAGATAAATAGTTTTCGGAGCTAGAAATGAGCAGGTTTTTCAGCAGCAGATTCTCGGAACTTAAACCGTATGTTCCGGGCGTACAGCCGTCGGACCCGACGGGCTTTACAAAACTAAATACAAACGAATCGCCGTTTCCGCCGTCCGAAAAGGCGCTTGCATACGCGGCGGAGAACGTCCGTCCGGCAAACCTCTACTGCGATACGGACGCAAAAGAGCTTTGCGCACTTTTTGCAAAGACCGCCGGCGTGGATCCGGACGAGGTGATAGCCGGCAACGGCTCCGACGAGATCCTCAACTTCGCGTTCATGGCGTTCTGCGGCGAGGGCTGCCCGGCTGTGTTTCCGGACATTACCTACGGATTCTACCCGGTGTTCGCGTCTCTTAACGGCATAGAGCAGGTGATAGTTCCGCTGGCGGACGACCTTAGCATAAAAGTCGACGAGTACATGGACGTAAGCGGGACGGTCTTCATAGCAAATCCCAATGCTCCCACCGGGATCGCTCTTCCGCCTTCGGAGATAGAAAGGCTAGCCGCGGCAAAGCCGGACAACATAATAGTGGTGGACGAGGCCTACGTGGACTTCGGGGCGCAGAGCTGCATTCCGCTTACAAAGAAATACAGCAACGTTCTGGTAGTCCAGACCTTCTCCAAGTCGCGCTCCATGGCGGGGTCCAGGCTTGGGTTTGCGGTAGGAAACAAGGAACTAATAAACGATCTTAAGACCATAAAGTATTCCACCAATCCCTACAACGTAAACTCCTATACGCAGGCGCTGGGTACCGGGACTCTTCTGGACCGGGACTATACAGAAAAGTGCTGCGCCGCTATAATACAAAACAGGGAATATACCGCAGAAGAGCTTAGGAAACTTGGCTTTGAACTCACGGATTCTTCCGCCAACTTTGTTTTCGCAAAGCACCCTAAGCGCGGAGGCAAGGAACTTCTGGATAAGCTCGCGGAAAAAAAGATACTGGTAAGGCATTTCGGCGCTGCCAGGATAAAGGACTACCTGCGGATAACCATAGGAAGCAGGGCTCAGATGGACGTTCTGCTGGATGCGCTGGCAGATATCTTAACGGACAAGGCATGAACGGAGGTTCGCAATGAGAACGGCACAAATAGACAGAAAAACAAAGGAAACGGACATTACACTGTTTCTGGATCTGGACGGAATAGGAAAGTCGGAGATCAGCAGCGGAGTGGGTTTTCTGGACCACATGCTGGAGCTCTTCGCAAAGCACGGCAGATTCGACCTTAAGCTAAGCTGCAAAGGGGACCTGAACGTAGACGGACATCACACCGTAGAAGACACGGGCATTTGCCTGGGCGAGGCTTTCGTTAAGGCTCTGGGCGGCAAGGAAGGAATAAGGCGCTACGGCGACTGCATTCTTCCCATGGACGAGGCCCTGATCCTGAGCGCCGTGGATCTCTCCGGCAGGGCATTTCTGTCGTACGAGGCAAAGATACGCGCCAGAAAGGTAGGGGACTTCGATACGGAGCTTGCGGAGGAATTCTGGGCGGCGTTCGCCAGAGCGGCAAGGATGACGCTGCACATAAAGCAGCTGGACGGCAGGAACTCTCACCACATAATAGAAGGGCAGTTCAAGTCCGTCGCAAGGTCCTTAAGGACCGCGGTAAGCATAGATCCGGAACTTGCCGGAGAAGTACCTTCAACTAAGGGGATGCTATGACAGCTATAATCGATTACGGAGTAGGGAATCTGTTCTCGCTGGTCTGCTCGTTCGGGGCGGTGGGCGCGGAGGCTGTCCTGACTTCGGATCCGGAAGTAATAAAGACAGCCGACAGGCTGGTGCTCCCCGGCGTAGGGGCTTTCAGGGACGCCGCGGCCAAGCTTAGGGAAAGCGGGCTGTGGGACCTTGTGATACAGCAGGCTTCGGACGGCAAGCCGCTTCTTGGCATTTGCCTGGGAATGCAGCTGCTGCTGGATAAGAGCCTGGAGTTCGGGGAATACGAAGGCCTGGGACTGATACCGGGCGTGGTAAGGGCAATGACAGACATAGTGCCTGCCGGTCTTAAGATCCCTCAGATGGGCTGGAACAAGCTGATAATGACGGGCAGCTCGCCTGTCTTCGAAAACACTCCGGAGGGCACGTACATGTATTTCGTGCATTCGTATTACTGCGACGCGCCCAAAGAATACGTAAGCGCTGTGACTGAATACGGAGCTTTGGTAACGGCGGCGCTGCACAGGGACAACATCTACGGATGTCAGTTCCACCCGGAAAAGAGCGGAGAGGCCGGACTGGAAGTCCTCAGGTGTTTCTGCACTCTGTAAAGAAGCGCGCGGATGCGCGGCATCAGGCCGATGAATGCTATAGGTACATTAACAGCGGAACCGGTATCGCATAATAGGGAAACTACGATGATAATTCTTCCTGCAATAGACATTTACGAAGGAAAAGCGGTGCGTCTTTACAAAGGCGACTACGCTCAGATGACGGTATACAACGAACATCCGGAAGCTGTAGGCGCTGAGTTCGCAAGATGCGGAGCCGAGTGGGTCCACATAGTGGATCTGGAGGGCGCCAGGAGCGGCGAGACGCCGAACCTGCCTGTAATAACAGGAATAATAGAGACCTGCGGACTTAAGGCGGAAGTCGGCGGCGGAATACGCAGCATGCGAGTAATAGAGGAGTACCTGAACGCCGGTGTAAGCCGAGTGGTGCTCGGAACGGCTGCCGTAAAAGATCCGGAGCTGCTTAATGACGCAGTAAAACGCTTTGGAGAGCATATAGCCGTAGGTGTAGACATAAAAAATGATTATGTCGCAATCAAGGGTTGGACCGAAGAGTCCTCCCTTAAGGCGATGGACTTCTGCGAACAGCTCCAGGACTTAGGCGTTTCTACCATAGTCTGCACGGACATATCCCGCGACGGCGCCATGAAGGGCGCAAATCTGGAGCTTTACCGCAAAATGAACAGTACTCTTAAACTCAACATCGTCGCTTCCGGCGGAGTATCCTCGGAAGACGATGTGCGCGCACTTAGAGAAGCCGGAATGTACGGCGCCATCATAGGCAAGGCGTACTACACCGGAGCCGTGGATCTTAAGAAGATCCTGGAGGAACAATGATAGCAAAACGTATCATTCCCTGTCTGGACGTTAAGGACGGACGAGTCGTAAAAGGCAAGAACTTCAAGGGGCTTGCGGACGTTGCTTCGCCGGTGGACCTGGGAAGCTTTTATTCGCAGTGCGGAGCCGACGAGCTTGTGTTCTACGACATAACCGCTTCCGCTGAGGGACGCAGACTCTTTACCGAGGTGCTCACCGAGGTGGCGTCCAAGGTCTTCATTCCGCTTACGGTAGGCGGGGGCATCAACACTCTGGATGATTTCGACAGAGTCCTTAAGAGCGGCGCGGACAAGGTAAGCGTTAATTCGGGAGCCGTAAGGGATCCGCAGCTTATATACGAGGCCGCCAAACGCTACGGAAGCCAGTGCGTGGTGCTGTCCGCGGACGTTAAGAGAGTGGGCGGAGGATACCACGTATTCGTGCGCGGAGGCCGGGAGGATGCCGGCATAGACGCAAAAGAATGGATAAAGCGCGGTCAGGAGCTCGGAGCCGGCGAACTGGTCCTCAACTCCATAGACACCGACGGCGTTAAGAAAGGCTTCGACCTGCAGATGCTTACGGATCTGTGTTCGGACCTTAGGATACCGGTGATCGCATCGGGCGGCGCCGGAAATGTGGATCATTTTACGGAACTGTTTAAAAATCTGCCGTTCGTGGACGCGGGGCTTGCGGCCTCCATATTCCACTACGGCGAAGTTAAGATAGAAGATCTTAAGCACGTCCTTGCGGACGAAGGCATAGAAGTAAGGAGAACGAAATGACGGACATCGGCGAGATCAGATTCGACGCTAACGGCCTTGTTCCTGCGGTAGTCGTGGACGCCGCAGGCGGCAAAGTCCTTATGCTTGCGTACATGAACGAAGAGAGTCTTAAAAAGACCATGCAGACCGGGCTGGCAACGTTCTGGAGCAGATCCAGGCAGGAACTCTGGACCAAGGGAGAGACCAGCGGCAACTACATGCACGTGGTATCGATAACTGCGGACTGCGACAGAGACAGTCTTGTAATAAAGGCTCGTCCGGACGGTCCCGCGTGTCATCTGGGCACCGAGAGCTGCTTCGAGTACCCGCTTTTCGAAAGCGAGACACCGGACGAAGCCTTTTCGCTTGAGAGCCTCTACAAGCTCCTTCAGGGCCGCAAGGCGGAGCTCCCGGAAGGCAGCTACACTACCTATCTGTTCCAGAAAGGTACGGACAAGATCCTTAAGAAAGTCGGCGAGGAGTGCACGGAAGTCATCATCGCCGCCAAGGCCGAGGACAAGCCGGAGACCGTATACGAGATCGCGGATCTGGCGTACCACGTAATGGTGCTGATGGTCCAGCAGGGCATTACTCCGGAAGACATCCGCAGGGAACTTGCTTCCAGACACGTAATAGACCACAAGGTAAAACAGGAGAAGATGACCGGAAAGTAACGTTTCCGGCAAAGCATTTGCAAAACCATGATACTGTCGGATTTCCACACGCATACATATTTCTGCGACGGTAAGGACTCCCCCGGGGACATGATAAAGGCCGCCGTATCCAAAGGCATGACCGCTCTGGGCCTGTCCGGGCATTCCTATGCCCCGTACGACACCGACTGCTGCATGTCGGAGGAAGGCACGCTTCAGTACCGCAGGGAAGTCGAGCATTATAAAGAGCTCTGCGACGGAATAATTAAGATCTACTGCGGAATAGAGCAGGACATCTACGCCCCGGAGCCGGAGGAACCTTACGATTACGTCATAGGCTCCGTCCACTACATAGGAGACCTTAAGGATCCGCTGCCTGTGGATTACAAGCCCGAGATACTCAAGCAGCTTGCTGACGAACGGTTCGGGTCGGATATCTACGCGCTTTGCAAAGCGTATTTTGAGGCTGTCTCGGAAGTGGTCGACAGGACGGGCTGCGGCATAATAGGGCATTTCGATCTGATCTCCAAATTCAACGAAGGGGACTGCCTGTTCAATAGTAAGGACGAGCGCTATGTAAGCGCCTGGCAGGACGCCGCGGACAAGCTTCTTAAGACCGGAGCGCTGTTCGAGATAAATACCGGTGCCATGTCCCGGGGTTACAGGACTTCTCCATACCCGTCGGAAGACATGATCAGGTACATTGCCGGGCGCGGCGGAAGGTTCGTTCTCAGCAGCGACGCCCACAGCGCGGACGGCATAATGTACGATTTCGCGGCGCAGGAAAAGCGACTGTCGGATATGGGAATAATTCCCGTGGATTTTACTCATGTCCTGGAGGGAAAGCCGCTGTAGGAAATCGTGAAGTTCGTCCGGTTTAAAACGATGTGATTTAACGCCGATAATGTGATACAATAAACATATGCATACATTTCGAGTAGTCATATACAGGATCATGAGAGTCTTCGCAAGGCTCTATTTTCGCATACGCGGGAACTATAAGTGGCAGGACTTCACACCAAAGAACAAAGCCAACCTGATCCTTACCAACCATACAACCAACTGGGATTTCCTTTATCTTGGCATGGCGTTCAAGGGTCATACCTATTTTGTAGCGAGCGAGCATATTTTCCGCGCGGGATTCGTAAGCAAAGCGATAAGGTTCCTTGTGGATCCGATAGCCAGAAAGAAGGGCGCCTCCGCGATAGGCACCACCAAGGAGATACTTAAGCGGCTGAAGGCAGGCCAGAACGTGTGCATGATGGTGGAAGGCAACAGATCGTTTTCCGGCGAGACCGGATTCATATCGCCCAACGCAGGCGCTCTTGCCAAGAAGAGCGGCGCAGGGCTTATAAACTTCTGCGTCCACGGCGGGTATTTCGTAAATCCCCGCTGGAGCAAGACCGTAAGGAAAGGCATGGTATGGGGAGAGTTCTCCGGCGAGTACAGCCCGGAGGAGCTTAAGAAACTTACCAAGGAAGAAGTTGCCGATCTTATAAACAGGGATCTTTACGTAGACGCGTTCAAAGATCAGGAAGAGAAGAACTATTCCTATACCTGCGCGGCGCCCGCGGAAACACTGGAGACCGCGCTGTTCGCGTGCCCGGACTGCGGAGAGTTCCACTGCCTTAAGAGCTGCGGCGACAGGCTCGTCTGCGAAAAATGCGGTTCCGAACACATTTTCACGGAGAAAGGATTCTTCGAAAGACCGGACGGAAGCGCTCCGGCGTTCGCTACTATTCTGGACTGGTCCAGATGGCAGAAGGAAAAGCTTAGGGAGTATCTTAAGGACGCGGACAAGAAGGAGCCGTTCCTTGTAAGAGAAGACGAAGGCGCCGATCTTTACGTGGTCCATCCGCTGGAGGGGAAGAAACTTGTATGCAGCGGCAAGCTTGCGCTGTACAGCAACAGGATGGAAGTCCAGGGCGAAAAGACCATGTCCTTCCCCCTGGCCGACATAGGAAGCATGGCCATTGTGCTTACAAATAAAATACTCTTTACGACAGAAGATAATACGTATTACGAGATGCAGCTCTCCGAAAGGGCAAGCGCTCTGCATCATCTGATAAGCTATTATTTCCTGACCGGAAGAGAATACGAGAGGTAAAAATGGATTATTCGTCTGCAAACGTACAGCTTTGGAACAGCATCCTTCAGCTGGGACTCATAGCCGGGATCATTCTCGTGGCTCACTTCTTAAGGCGCGGCATACCGTTCATCAGAAGGAGCCTCATGCCCACTGCGGTCCTTGCCGGTTTCATAATGCTGATCCTTAAGGTGTGCGGAGTTGTAAAGCTTGACAGCAGCTACATGGAGTGGCTTACATATCACGGGATCGCGATCGGATTCATAGCCATGTCGCTTAAGGTACCCGACAGGACAGGTTCCGAAAAAGGTTCGCTCGTAGGTCTTAAGAGCGGAGCCGTAATAGTCGGCTCCTACATGGTGCAGGGCATCTGCGGTCTGATCATTTCGCTCATTCTCGCGAAGACTTTGCTTCCCGGTCTTTTCCCTGCAAGCGGAATACTGCTTCCGATGGGCTTCGGACAGGGTCCCGGACAGGCCAACAACATTGGTTCGTCCTTCGAGGCTCTGGGCTTTGCCGGCGGCAGGTCCTTCGGTCTTGCCATAGCGGCCGCGGGCTATCTGGTAGCCTGCATAATAGGCGTACTATTCATCAACTATCTTGTAAGAAGCGGCAAGTTCAAGAGATCTGATAACGCAATAAAGGGCGCCGAGAACGTAGACGTACGCACTTTCCAGTCCGAGAACGAACTTCCCATCTCCGAGTCCGTGGACAGGTTCTCCGTCCAGGTGGCTCTTGTAATGGTAGTCTACGGGCTTACCTACCTTGCGATACACGGCATCTGCGCGGGCATAGGCGCCATCGCACCGGGACTTCTCAAGACCGTGCAGTCGCTGCTCTGGGGCTTCAACTTCATAATCGGTTCCGCCATAGCGATACTCGTAAGAGTAATACTTGCCAAGCTTACCAAGGGTAAGGTAATAAAGAACCAGTATCAGAACAACTACCTGCTCAGCAGGCTCTCCGGCGTTGCTTTCGACCTCATGATAACCGCGGGCATTGCGTCCATAGATTTCGACGATCTGTCCGGACTGTGGCTGCCGTTCATACTCATGGTAATAGTCGGCGCCGTGGTGACCATGGTGCATCTGCGCTACGTATGCAAGAAGGTCTATCCCGGATACTATTACGAAGGACTCATGTCCATGTACGGAATGATGACCGGTACCATAAGCTCCGGCGTACTTCTGCTTCGCGAGCTTGATCCGGACCTTAAGACCCCCGCTGCAAACAATCTGGTGCTGGGCAGCAGCTTCGGCATTCTTCTGGGAGCTCCGCTTCTGGTGCTGGTCAGCATAGCTCAGAAGTCCTATACCATGAGCCTCATCACTCTGGGGCTTCTGGTGGTCTACTACGTGATACTCATCCTTATCGTAAACATAAAGAAAAAGAACAAGGGAGCAAACAATGGCTAAGATAGGAGTCCTGGGAGGCACCTTCAACCCCATACACAACGGCCACGTCATGATGGCCCAGCTCGCCAGAAAGCGTCTGGGGCTGGATCTCGTGCTGGTCGTTCCTGCCGGAAACCCGTACTTTAAGAAGGACATCCTGCCTTTCGACATACGCTACGAGATGGCAGTGGAAGCCATGAGGAGCACGGGCGAGGACGGCTATCTTGTGAGCCGCGTCGAATCCGACGAGACCACGCCCAGCTACACCAGCAAGACTCTTGGGCTCATCAAGAAGGAGTACCCGGATTCCGAGCTCTACTTCCTGTGCGGCGCGGACGTTCTCAAGACCATAGCAACATGGGACGAACCGTCCAGGATATTCGAACTTGCTACGCTTACGGTATTCCCGCGCAACACCGGGGATCCGAACGACAAGGTGGAGGATCTTGCCGAAGCGCTCAAAAAGCAGTTCCCTAACCTAAGATACGAGATAATCTACGAGAACATCCCGGACATATCGTCCACGGAGATACACAGAAAGATAGAGGCGCTGGAGGATACCAAGGATCTGGTACCCGTGCCTGTGGAAGAGTACATATACCTTAACGGATTATATCAGGAGGGCAAAATGGACAGGATAATCAACAGCCTTATGGAGACCGACGCATACAAGTTCTCCATGGGACAGGCCATATATCACCAGTTCCCGGCTTACAAGACCACCTGGACCTTCAGGTGCAGGAACACGGACGTAAAGTTTACGCCGGAGATGGTAAAGGAGATAAAGAGGCAGATCAAGATGTACTGCGGTCTGCGCTTTAAGGAAGACGAGCTGGAATACCTGAACAACATCAGATGGCTGAAGGGCTCCTACATAGACTTCCTGAGGCTGTGGCACCCCAGATTCGAGGACTTCCACATCTCCGACGAAGACGAGTGCGGACTTTCCATAGAGACTACGGGAACCTGGCTCAACACATCCATGTACGAGATACCCACGCTTGCGATAGTCAACGAGGTGTATTTCCGCATGCAGTTCGACTACGACGAGCTGATAAAGGACTTTGAGAAGCGCCTGGACGAAAAGATAGAATGGCTTAAGACCGGCAAGTACAACATCGGATCCTTCAGCGAATTCGGACTCAGAAGACGTCTGTCCGGCGAGGCTCAGGACATGGCCGTCCGCAAGATGAAGGACGCTCAGTACAAAGACTCCAAGTTCGTTGGTACTTCCAACGTCTATCTTGCCAGGAAGTACGGAGTCACTCCCGTAGGCACCATGGCGCACGAGTGGGTAATGTGCGTAGGCCAGGGCAACCACAAGCACAACCCGTCCTATTCCAACTGGTACATGATGGATTACTGGGTAAAGGAGTACGGCATACTCAACGGAACGGCTCTTACGGACGCGATAACCACCGACTGCTTCCTGCGCGACTTCCAGCTTACGTTCGCGACGCTGTTCAGCGGCGTAAGGCACGACAGCGCGGATCCGTACGCCTGGGCGGAAAAGATGATAGCTCATTACAAGAAGCTGGGAATAGATCCCAAGACCAAGACGCTGCTGTTCTCCGACAGCCTCAATTTCCAGAAAGCGGACGCCATCTATTCCGCTTTCAAGGATCAGGTAAAGGTGGCGTTCGGAATAGGTACATACATTTCCAACGATACATTTGCCAAGCCGCTCAACATAGTAATGAAGACTACGGCATGCAACGGCGGCGACGTAGCCAAGATCTCCGACGACGCCGGCAAGGGCATATGCAAGAATCCGGAATACGTTAAGTATCTGGAGCGAAGCATAAAGTGGCGCATGGAACACGAAAAGGCGCGCTACGACGGCTAGAGGGCGGAAGAAAGATCCGCAGGGACTTCCCGATATCCGCCTGAGTTTTAAACGGAGGAACTACCGATGTTCGACGCAAAGAAAGAAATAAAATACATAGTTGCCTGGATAAAGGAGTGGTTTACGGAGAACGGCCCCAAGGCAAGCGCCGTGATCGGCATATCCGGCGGCAAGGACTCCAGCATCTGCGCGGCGCTTCTTGTCAAGGCGCTCGGAAAGGACAGGGTGGTAGGCGTTCTGATGCCGGACGGAACTCAGTCCGACATTTCAGATTCTTACCAGCTGGTGGAGCATCTGGGCCTTAAGCACTATGTGATAAACATCGGACCGGCAACGACTGCTCTTAAGGACACTCTGGCTGAGCAGTTCGAGCTTAGCAGCGACACAAAGATCAACATTCCGCCGAGGATACGCATGACCACGCTCTACGCGGTGGCGCAGAGCCTTCCCAACGGCGGCAGGGTAGCCAATACCTGCAACAGGTCCGAGGACTACATAGGATATTCCACGAAGTACGGCGACGCCGCGGGCGATTTCGCGATACTTGCCGACTTTACGGTGTCCGAGGTGCTGCAGATAGGCGATGCCCTGGGCATTCCTAAGAACCTTGTCCGCAAGGCTCCGTCCGACGGTCTGTCCGGCATGACGGACGAAGACAAGATAGGCTTTACCTATGCCGTCCTTGACAGGTACATTCTGGAAGGCATCTGCGAAGACGAGGAGACCAGAAAGAAGATCGACCGCATGCATGTGCTCAACCTGCACAAGCTAAAGACCATACCGGGATACACGAGATGAACAGAACGGCCCCGCCGGACGGCGGGGCTTTTGATATGTACAGAACTGCTCTGCCGCAACGCGGGGCTTTTGCCATGGATGATCTGTCTTGCGCAACAGCAGGGATCTTTACAGTAAAAAACGGCCTGCCGGGCCGTTTTATATTTTATTGCGATTGTATTATTTCTGCTCGTATTTAGCCAGGTTCTCCAGCATCGCTTCTCTTGCGCGGACGCCAAGGTCGTGGGGCGAAAGGGCGCGCACGTCTTCCAGCGGGATCGTCCCGACTATATCAAGATAAACGTCCGAGCGTTTTTTCGGGTAGTTGTCCTTTATGTCCCTGGTCCCGTGCAGGGTCATTATCGAGACGGGCACGTCTGCTTCCTTGGCCATGTTGAACAGTCCGTTGTGGAAGGGCAGCATCTCGCCGGTCTTGCTGCGGGTGCCCTCCGGGTACACGGCGACGTTTACGGCGCCGGTCTTCATCAGCATCGCGGCGCGTTCCTTGGTAACGTTTGCCTTTTCAGGATCGTGGCGGTCTATGGCCATGAAGCAGCATTTGCGTATTATCTTTCCGAAGAAGGGGATGCCGAAGTTCTCCGGTTTGGAGATGAAAGCCAGATCGTACTTTCTGAGCGCGTGCCAGGTAATGAGAGGGTCGAAATTGGAGCGGTGGTTGCTTACCAGAAGGAAACGTCCTTCCTTGGGAAGAAGCTCCGTTCCGGTTGTCCTGATTTTTATCCTTATCAGCCACATGGCAACGGCCGTGGAGAAGTTGAGCAGGAACCTGTAATACTTGCTGTTGGTGTTGTACTCCTTGTCCTTGCTTACGAAAAGTCCGCTTACGAAGAGCAGCGCGAACCAGAGTATGACAAGGGCTAAAATCGCGCAAATGACGTATAGAACTATCTTCATAACATAATTTATCCTGCTTGCTGTATAAAGTCTCTCAAAAGGCCTGTTTTCGGCCTTAAAAGCGTATTCGATGGTGCCGCCGCCGAGCACTTCGTCTCCGTAGTAGAAAACTGCTGCCTGGCCGGGCGCGGGGGCTCTCTGGGGCTGTTCGAACAGCAGCTCCGCGCAGTCCGTTCCGTCCGGTGTAAGCGTAGCTTTTGCGGCTTGCTGGCGGTATCTTAGCTTGGCCTGCACGCTTAACGGTCCTGCCGGGACTTCTCCGCTGATCCAGTTGACATCCCTTACCTTAACACGTCTGCGGAACAGGTCCTCGTTCTTTCCGAGCACTACCGTGTTCGTCCGCGGATCCGTCCTGACCACGAATACCGGCTCGCCGAAGGCAATGCCGAGGCCTTTCCTCTGGCCTAC
>JAEEGL016340308.1_pt1 | contig 20021 bp, 9 predicted proteins | sample 9134231 | NCBI WGS metagenome assembly JAEEGL01 (sample SAMN16246548, study PRJNA631951) | gut metagenome | biome: gut microbiome; feature: rumen; material: fiber-attached | host: Bos | place: Iran: Karaj | collected 2018-10
CCACGTTTTTTTTCAAGAAAACCGCATTTTTCTTGCAATTTCTATTTTATCGGACAATGATTTTCTTTTTACGCTACTTTTTGATGTAAAATTTGAGACATCAGAGCAAGAAATGAGACAGTCTCAAAATGTCCATTTTTTATATCGCACACATGTGCGGACGAAGAAAAAACAGATAAAAACAGATAAAAACAAGTAAAAAATTTATCTGTGCCCCCCTAACCCTCCCCAAAAAGGAGGGGACGCCATCCGTGACACAGGAATTTTAACCACACAACAATATTCTTTAGACACGAATTACCATTAATTGACCACGAACCTTTAGCTCGGCGTAGCCAATCATCAAAAATAATTAATGACAATTCGTGGTCAATTAATGATAATTCGTGCCAAACTACAGCACCGAAGGTGCATTTATAACACAGACACATGTTATTTCTGTATCCCAGTCCCCTCCCCCTTTGGGGAGGTTAGGAGGGGGCCGCCCTAACATTTTGTCACTTCACATTCCCTCGTCAATCCTTCGTTAATGGTTCGTTAACCCTTCGTAATTCTTCCGTGAATTTGCGAGTGACAGAAAGAAAGTCGGTGTTCGGTAGGAAATAACATTATGATACATTATATATAATAGGGCACTACCCCACTCTTTCTTGTCATCCACTTATGTGTCCCTTACATTCCTGTACAAATACGTACAGAATCGTACAGGATGCTAAGAGAAACATAAGGAACACATAAAACCACGATAACAACAATAACAATTATTACAGACAAATATTGACGACTTATATGGTTATATTTTATAATCCCACGGAGGCACGGAGTACACTGAATTTTAACACCTTGCTGATTTATTCAAGTTCACTGAGGTCGCTTGTGCTCCATTGAGACCACGGAAAAGCCCCTCTCCCAACCTCCCCCTCTATGGGGAGGAGAAAGAGCACTCAATCGCCAAGGTGTTGCCGGTCAATAGAGCGTGTATGCTCTGTGCCCTCGGAGCGAGGAAGTAACCCTGCCCTCAGCCTTGGGGGAGACGGAGGGGGGGGCTCTGTGCTCTGCAAACTTAGAGTGCTCTCCGTGGAAAAAAAAACAAAGAGTTGACTCTAACCGTACAGGTCGAATATTGACGTACGCACCAACTAATGTTTGTCCTATTTGTACAAAACGGGAACTTACCCTTTGGGATGGCTTATCGTAATTCATGTATACAAAAAAAAAGTCGTTTCATGAGAAAACAAAAATTTGCTCGTGAAGAAAAAATATCTGCATCGCGATAAAGAATTATTTTGTACGCGTACAAAATTTTTTTTCTACGCGTACAAAAAAATCGCCCATTCCTGAGCGATTTTAATGGACAAATGGATGCGTATTCACGCATAGCGGCCTTATCGTATTTATACACGCAATAAAAACAACACTTACAAATGCACAATGGCCAATATAAGCTATGCAATTGACATTAAACAAGTGCAATAGCAGAGCTACAACAAAGCCAATACGTATTATCTTACATGTTCTTGCAAAAAAATGAGGGGAAACAGAAAGACATGATGCTTAGCTAATAGCTAAGGAAGTCACATTCTACGATGCGAAGCTCTCCTTTCACCTTAGCGGAATCGGGGGTATGCAAGAGGTCAAGTTCGGTTGCTGTGCCACCTGCAAGTTCGGTAATCTGTCCAAAGGCATCGTTGTCCGTGACGACACCAACCTGACGTATAGTATAATGTTGGGCCTTAACAGGAGAATCTATGACTATGCTAACATATCCAAGCGACTTTGGCGTGTCACCCCTCCATACAACTTTATCGTCAGCAAGAATTTCGAGAGGATAGGAACGCTGTCGCCATCCTGTCAACTTCATGCTTATCTCACGTATTGCCACAGGTTGTACCAGCTCGTATGTAATCCATGCTGTAGATAACCTGCCATCATTCTTCCATTCGGACAGTTCGTTGTCATCCCAACTCCAACCTACCGTTTCAGCATTAGCACCTGCTTTGGCAGAAAGGATTGCAACAGTATGCTTCTTTTCAGTATATGACGGTGTGGACGGAGTCTCTCCCCTATCAAGCACGGAACGGAGATGCTCAGAGGCTATATATGTGGACACCCCCGGCATGAGAAGGCTGTTGTCTGAATGTGACTCCCATTCCACTTTTGCATCTGGAAGATTAAGCGCCTTGGCTGTCAGACGAATTAAGCCAGCCTTTGTCGTGGAGCGCACAAGTACACGACTCACGCCAGCCTCAACTGGTAATGTGTGTGCTAAGATATAGTTGTCGCCATCTGGGCTCTTGCCAATACCTCCACGCCATTCGCCCTCACCTTCCAGATACCAATGTACGAAACGGTTGTCGAGCGGACAACGCACACCATTACTATCCACCACTTCCACTTGCACAAGGGCAAGGTCAGAGCCGCCTGCCCTCATTCCTCCATCGGGATTCTGCATGAGGGTAAGTCTAAGATGATGAGGTTTTGCTGCCGTAACATGGCTTGCCGTTGATTCTGCCGTAATGCCATCAGCAGAATAACTTACCGCACGAACTTCACCTGCTTCCCACTTCACATTATGGAAAGTATGGAGGAAGGTGTAATCCGCCTCTGTGCTTCGACCAACGGAACGACCATTCACGAACAGTTCCACTATAGGCGAAGTTGAGACGACATACACATCCTTTACCGTACCTTCATCATAGTTCCAATGTCCTATGATATGACTTGCCTTGTGCTGCACGTCAACCCAGGAGTTCCACATCACCTGATGGGTGTAATAGGAATCTTTCTCTATTCGCATGGCATCCACCACTCCACTTGTACGATAATTCATTTCTGAACGTCCATGAGTGTTTGTGTCAGAAAAGATAATCTTCACACCACCTGAAGACACACGTTTTCCCATACCAGGACGCACGACATAGTAATCATTCCAACGCATAATATGTTCGATTGCCAAGTCATCTTGATTACGATTATAGACAACTGCAGAAGCCTTGCGGTAGAGAGGGCCTGCCCCACTCTGATGGTAAGGATAAGAGTGATTATCCCAATACATACGATAGCCCTCATCACGACAATACTCCATTGCCCACATAGGATGCTTCTTCGATTTGTTGATATATAGCATTTCGCCTCCATATTCAGCCTCATCTATGTCAAGCATCTCACGTGAACCGACGGCACGTCCTCCATGAGGGTCATACTTATCACGAATGGCAATAAGTTCCTTCATGTGCTCACGGCTTATGGACTCGTTGCCGCCCTCATAAAACATGATGGACGGATTGTTTCGGTTATACACTATCGCATCACGCATAAGCTCTGTACGCTGGCTCCAATGGCGTCCCATAACATCACGCTCGGCATCTCCTGCAGGCATTGCCTGTATGAGTCCAACACGGTCACATGATTCCACGTCCTGACGTGAAGGAGTAACGTGCATCCAGCGTACAAGGTTGGCACCACCCTTTACCATCAAGTCATTACTATAGTCGGACAGCCATTCCGGGATATCAATTCCCACAGACGGCCATTCATTACTTGTACGCTGGGCAAATCCATGAACCATCATGCAACGGTCATTAAGCCATATCTTGCCATCACCAAAGGATGTTTTACGAAATCCAGTACGTGTATTGACCACATCCGTATGTTTGCCATCAACAATAAGAGACGTACGTACAGTATAGAGATAACCATACCCCCACGACCAGAAATGAATATCATTCAACCGTTTTTGTGCACAAAGGGTGAGTGTATCGCCTCCTGCCATCATGGAAGACTTTCCGCGGAAACGGCTAATGACCTTGTTGTCATTATCTATAATCTCCACCTGCAAAGCTACCTTTATACCCCTTCGTGATGAATTTATGACCTGCGACTCCACATGAGCTGTCACCTTATGTCCCTTGATGTCATAATCAGTTCCATAGACATATATACCTGTCGTTCCAAGATTACTGAACAAAGGCAAGGTCTGATACACATCATCCGTTACGTGCAGACGTACATTCTTTGGAAGTCCGCCCATATTCATATTGAAGTTCTTGTTGTTCCATTGGAACGAAGCAGGTGAAAGCCTGTTGTTCGGTAACGAGTTACCATCAGCCACACTTTCACCTTCGTCATTTACGCCTCTTTCCTTATATGCCCAGTCATTATCCGTCAAAACCTCAAGCACATTATCCTTACCTATATTGATATAAGGGGTAAGCTCAAAGCCGAACGCCATTACTCCGTTCTCATGAAGTCCGACCCTATGACCGTTAAGCCACACTTCAGCCGATTGCCTTGCACCTTCAAACTCTATGAACACATGTTTTCCCTGCCACTTTTCTGGTACAAAGAACCTCTTGGTGTATCGGCATGTGTCATCTGGCAACTGGGCAATACCCACACGAAACGCATAATCTTCATTCCATGCACGTGGTAAGGTTACAGTCTCAACCTTACCATTTTTATTCATACACGACTGAGGATAATGCAATTGCCAGTTGGAGTTGAAATTGTATTTTGCCCTTGTCTGTGCAGTCATGGAGACTGCACAGAAGAGCATCGATAATATAATATGGTTATGTAACTTCATTGTCAAAGTTGATTATTTTTGCAAATACGTTTTCTTGCCATTGAGAATATACACGCCAGACACCTTTACCACATGAATGCGTCTTCCCATCATGTCTGTAACGATATCTCTATCAGTTATGCTATCAACATTTACAGTTTCTATGCCTGTTGGGTCAGGCACTACACGTATAATACCGTCCGTAGCCAGGGTACTTGTGTCCCACTTCCAACCTGCCTTTGGCATGGCTGGCTCTACAGTTATGTCGCCTGTCACGGTTATCACGCCAGAACCTGTGAACACCTTTATCTCCGCATTATCAACATAGGTGTATGATGAGTTCAGCTCCGTAAGGACAATCTTAGGGAATGTGAGCTTCACATTACCAGTAACCTTGAAGGCATCGCTATTTGTCTTTACCGACGTAGAAATTGTGCGCACCCTGAGGACAGAACCTGCATTCATGGTGAGCGAACCATTAATGGTCAAAGTTCCAATCGTGATATTACCCTTGCCTGCACCAACAGTTCCGCCAGAGTAGGCAACCACATTCTGTACCTGTCCTGTTCCTTCGAGAGTACCGCCATTACGTACATTTATTGTTCCTGTGGTTATTGGCTTACTTGTATTCTTGGTTTCAAGTACACCAGCATACACGTTTACATTTCCTGCACTTGCGCCTGTAAGGATAAGCCTGCCCTCTCCATACTTGTTAAGTGTGGCAGCAGAATTGAATACTCCAGCATAAGTGGCATCCGTTCCGAGATAGCCCACGTTCCATGTACCTGTGGCAAGAGTACAGTCAGTTGCAGTAGATGAAAGAGTTCCAATCTTATGAGTGTAGTTGTACTCGTTCTTATCAGAATTAAGACCTACAGCATATACCCCAGCACCCAGTTTCACGGTAGCCTTTGAGAGGTCAATGGCTTGACGCAGACGCCATTGTCCAGATGTAACCTCGTATGTTCCTTCAAACTTTGAGCAGTTGGTATATACATCACCACGGACATAAGGGAAACTGATTTTGTATGTTCCCTCGCCAAGGAGAGAGCCCCTTACCGTACAACGGCTACCAGCCTCAAATGTGAGAGTCTTGCCTTTGTCTATAGTTATCACATTCTGTAGGTTTGGCACAGAGCCTGAAGAGTTATTGTCAAACATACGTATTGTTGAATTGCCTACGACATGTATAGGGCTTGTAGGAGTACCGAAAGTTGTGTTCCATGAACCCATAGCCAATAGACCACTACTAAGGATCGTGCCAGCCCATGAGTTGGCTCCTGCGTATGTGATGTTGACCTGTCCTGCTCCTGTCTTGCGGAGAACACCATTACCCTTGATTATACCCTTGAATGATACCGTACCAGAAGCAATATTTATTGTTGCCGTATCTGTCAAGGTCATTCCCCTGTCAGTAGCGGTATTCGTATTGTTGATGTCAAGAACGGCCTTGCCTATCCTAAGATTATCGGCACTTGACGAAGCTGCTCCGAGTGAAGACACATTACTTCCGTCTGCAAGTTCCTTGACCACCACAGTACCAGAATTGATGACCGTTGCACCGGTATAGTCTGCCTTGGTAGTATTAAGTACCAGCTTTCCAGAGCCGTTCTTTACAAGCATTCCTGTACCTGAGAAACCGCCTGCACCGTTGAATGTATATGTTTTTTCCGTATCGACCTCCACTCGTGAAGCAGGCATGAGCTCATTCACCTGAACGACAGTATTTGCAGCCTCGTCTCCAAAATAAATGCCATCACCAGCCACAAAAGCCGTAGCAGTCTCATCCTTCACGAAGTTCTCCGTCTGATAGTTCCAGTTTGCATCCACGGAAGCAGTCCATTTCACGCCTTGACTTGCAGAACGTTGCTCATTTATCTTGAGCCAGATAGCATTATCATGATTCTCTATGCTGTATGAAAGACCAACTATTCCGCGCACACTGAACAGCTTCATGTCTCCAGTAAAGCTACCGCTATACTCTATCAGCTTGTATTCCCCTGCATGTGGAGTGTCGAACACGATTGTGAAGATGGTCTTGCCCACTACCTTGAGGTCTCCGACAACCTTCACAAGTGCTCCAGAATTGATATTCGTCTCAATATATGTCTTCTTGTTAATATTGAGGCCGTTTCTGAATGTGAGTGTACCTTCTGGCATGATGCGTCCACCTTCATAATTCATTGCACCCTCAAATACCACGTCATTAACGGCACCCGAACCTGCCAACGTACCACGTGCACGTACATCTATCGTACCTGCCACCTCGCCATCGACCTTGAGAACACCTTCTGATATGTACATTGTTACAGTGGAAGTGCTCTTACCTGTGAGAACCAATGTTCCCTGCTGTGATTTCCACAAATCACAAGAACCAGATATGTCACCATTGAGTGTGATTGTCTGCGCCTTGACTGGCATCGCATATATCACTCCCGGCTTATTTGGAACGTTGAATGTTACGTTTCCACAGGTCAGGTCATAGAGAATGCTCTTGCCTTCTGCATACTCGGCAGGTGTAGCATGGTCGTATGTCACCCATGTATTATCCTGCTTTGCTACGAAATCCGTAACCATACATGGAGGAAGTTGCGGACGTGGCATATCATATCCGAGATAGAAGCCCGGATTAGGTGACTGGTAATAGCCTCGTGTGGTACAGTCGCCACGGTAATGAGGATCTTCCTGCAAACAGTATATATTATTTATGTTGGTTGTGTAGTCGGTAGTGAAGCCTACTATACCCACATTCACTCCATTCTCCTGATGGTTGAGGATAAGCTCCTCACGCCAGTCGCCTATAATATCGCCCCAGAACTTTGCACGCTTGCCATAGCTTGTGATATACCTATAGCCAGAAAGCTTTGCTATCTCAATAACTCTTCCCTTGGTAAAGTCCTGAACATACACGTTGTAATGGCTGTCGGAAGACTGAACTATCTCACGGTCAAGCTCATCGTCCCACCATACTCCTTCCGTAGGATACTGGTTGCTGATTGAAGGGATAACGTCGCCCTTGGCATCATAGACTTTGCCGTCCATTGTTGACCACATCTCCCATCCCTTATGTGACTTATCTATATCCATACATTCTCCACGGCCTATATCACCTACAGCCGTAAGATACCATTTCTTGATTGGCTCACCTGTTCCTGCATCAAAGAGTATCTGTCCGAGCATGTCAGCAGCATATTGCTGTACAGAGAATGTCTCAAGTCCTGGACGGTCTGGGTCAATATCCGTTGTTCGATGGCGGTCGCCATGTGCAATACCTGAGTTGTAAAGCGTCTTGCCATCATTATTCATACAGTATGCGCCGCTACTCATCTCGTCCCTGCCATCGCCATCGGCGTCAAAGATACGTATCTGATGGAATGTGGAGCCACCTGTTTTTTCCATAAACAACTGGTGGAAATTCTTTGCCTTACCCGTTGAGAAATCGTAGGCAAAACCAGAATTGCGATATTGATGCGCACCAGACGATGTGCGTGAATGCCATTCCATTACCAAACCAGGATGTACGCCGTCATAATAGAATATGCCGACATGACCTACATGCTTGTTGTACTCGTCACCCATGAGCGATGCCTTATTGGTACGGTTATATGCATCATCGTACCATTGCTCTATGCTTACCTTCTCTTCTCCAGTAAGTCCGTTGATGACGGAAATATATTTTGGTGGATTCTTTGAGGACTGACTGTTATAGTCTATTATTCCGTCCTTGTCCGTATCGCCTGTTGTATTCTTATTGACGTAGAGTCCCCATGTGTTGTTTGCCTTATCCCAAAAACGCGTTCCGTCAGACGACTGTATGATTACTTCGCCATAACCGTCGCAATCTATGTCATAGGCACAAATCTGGTCATCCTGTCCAGTTGAGCTCCACTCGTTTGGTCCCATGTCTATGGTCCAGAGGTAAGTGCCGTCGGCAAGGTAAGCCTCAAGATAATGGCGGTCGGAGCTTACAGAGTTACGGTCAACCACATAATCATACTCGCCATTTCCGTCAAGATCGACAGGCCAGCAGAACTTGGTATCCACATCAGCATTATTCAAAGGACTGCCGTTGAAGAGTATGCTCATGAACATATTTCTAAGGTCATGGCTCTTTACGGCAAAAGGTAAGCTCAACTCACTCTCCCTATTGTCCACTACCCGACTGACAGCCACGAGGCTGCCAACAGGGATGTAACTTGTAGTTGTCCTGTAATTTGTGTTCGCAAGCGGCTCCTTGTTCAATCTTACATATTCTGAAGACCTACCCTTCTTTACATATATATTATAAGTAGCTTTTTCCGGTTCCTGTGCCAGTCGTCGCCATGTCACAGTTACATTACTGCCATTCATGGCAGCCACGACACCTCTTCCCAGTTGCTGCTGGATTCGCTGGGCATGACCTGCTGTAAATGGAAGTACAGAAAAGACACATAATCCCAGATATTTCTTTCCACATGAATTAATAGATAGATTTACTTTCATACACTTTTTGTTTTATTTTTTGACAAAAGTAACGGAATTCTGCACCCAACATGGTAAATTGCATTTTCCCGATGTGTAAAATCATCCCACATCCCCTCTTTGGGACATAATTATATGTTATTAGAGACGATTTTATACAAAACACCACATACCAACACGCAAAAGGTACATCACACATTACAATCATGCCTCGAAATAACATTCCAAGTATGGTTTTATGGTATGAACTGTTTGTGAATAAAGCCTTAAATAATTTGGCAGTTCAAGAAACAATATTTATTTTTGCCCACGATTTCTATGGGAAAACCGATTTCAAGAACACTCTCTATGCTAATTCATACACACATAATATTATTATGGTACACAGACAACATATAATGACGATACTCCTTGCATGGCTACTGTCATGCTCCTTCACCTCGGCACAGGACGATGTGATGAATGGTGTGTCATACCATGAAATAGCAACTCAAGACCTACTCCCGACAGCCAACATAGGTTTGATTATCCAAGACAAGGAAGGATATATGTGGTACGGAACAGGTGGAGAAGGTGTGTGCCGCGATGACGGCTACAGCATACGCATATTCAGCAGCAAGACCGTTGGCAAGGGAGTGATGCAGAGCGATGAAATAACATGCCTATGCGAGGACAGCAATGGCAATATATGGTTTGGTACACGTCGCGGATTATATGTCATCAGTCGCAAGGACTGGACAGTACGTGCCATACGTCACGAACTACTTGACAACAAGAAGATAAACTGCATCTGCATGGATGCAAAAGGATATATATGGGTGGGCAAGGAACAGGACATCATCCGTTTTGACAACAGCGGCAAGGCACTCACTACCCTATCCATCGGCAACGACAAACGCAAGGAGGCCAAGGAGATGATGCTTGACTCCAAAGGCACACTTTGGATTACCATCCTACGCGGAGGACTGTTCTCAATAGACAAAGAGGACAACAAGCTCACTGAAAGGGCATGGAACATGGATGCAGCCGCAAGCTACATCGTTGAGGACAGGAGCAAAAACTTCTACTGGGTAGGCACATGGGGCAAGGGCATAGTCAGGTATTATGCTGACGGCCGACACGAGATAATGACTCCGCAGAACGGAAAGACGTCATTCAGTATGGAGGTAAACAACATGGTCATGGACAACCGACACAATATCATGTGGGTAAGTACCATGGATGACCTATACGCCTACAATACCAAGGGAGGCAGACTGACCATGCTGAGTACCGACGGACTATTGCCCAGGGAGAAGAAACTGATTGGCAAGGTGATATGCGACCGCGATGGCAATATCTGGGTACCTGGAGGTTCGCCACACACATTTGTATTGTCATGGGACAACGGAACAATCGTGCGTGACGAGGTATCAGCCATGGAACGACAAAGCGGCTACAAGATAATGGTTGACCGCATCGTACGTGAAGGCGACTACTACTGGATATACCAACGACGCACACGCCTGTCCCTCTATAACTCACGCACAGGGGAGATGCGTTTCATGGCAAACGAAGCACACCCCACACCACTATCCACACAGAAGGTACTGAGCAAGTGCAAGGACAAGGCTGGAGTGTGGACCTGCAACGGCAAGCACCTCATACACGTATGGCATGAGGGCATGGACATTCATTGGGCAGAAGATAGCGCAGGATGTATGCCTAACTACATATCAGCCCTCAACGACATAGGCAAGGGCATGCTCCTGATAGGTACGGAGAAACAGGTTATGAAATATGACTACAAGAGGAAGAAGGCAGAGACCTTGACTGACTCTGTAGGCGTTGTACGTCTTGTGGACTGGACTGACGGCAAGCTGGAATACACGACAGACCCAACCGCTTTTCCACGTCTCACGGACAAGCATGGACATGTATGGACCATGACCGAGACCACCCTCACGGAGACTAACCCCAAAACGGGTGCAGCAAGAACCATAACGGCAGACGACAGAAGAGTCAACGTGGACTACTTCACGGATATGACACTCTACGATGACAGCATTTATATAGGTGGCGTGGGGGCATTCTGCATGATTGCCCCATGCAAGGAGCTTGACAGGATAGGTAACAACACAAAAATAGTAATGTCCGACTCGCTCCACCTCACCACCCTCGACCACATACATGCTCCACAGATACGCTTTGCCTACAGGTTCCGTCCAGACGGCATCCTGTCATCAGACACAGGCGAATGGACTGAGTTGGAGCAAGGTACAAATGCTATCAATCGCGATGGACTGACATGGGGCGACTACACCCTTGAGGCACGATGTACAGACGAATACGGCAGATGGTCCGACACTCAGGTCATGTACTCATTCACCATCCCTGCCCCTTGGTATCTGCGATGGTATTGCGTCTTGACATATATCACTATTTCGGCAAGCCTCATCACTCTTATCATCATACGTATCAGGCGCAAGGCAGACGTAAGACTGGACGAAGCACCAGCATCAACCACGGAACAGGCTGACAGTACAGCTAACGAAGAAATATCATGGCAGGACATACGCCTCGAACGCGAGACAAAGGAATTTATGGATCAGATGAACGCCATAGTCATGCGCAATCTTGACAACGCCAACTACGACAACGACCAGTTGGCTGCCGACATGGGACTCAGTCGTTCTAACCTTTACCGCAAGTTCCAGAAATATGGAAAGGCAAATTCCATATCCGAATATATCCGTACCATACGCATAGAAGAAGGCAAACGCTTGTTACGCGAGACACCACACTCCGTCACAGAAATAGCCTACATGACTGGCTTCAGTTCCTCTCAGTACTTTGCTAAGTGTTTCAAGGAAGCTGTCGGTATGACTCCAAAGGAATACCGTATGCAATAATCTGCCATACGACCAAGAGCATGGATATGGCATAAAACGAGAATTCAGTATTATTATGCCTTTCTAAAACACAGAAAGCACGGAGGGCAGAGGAGATATTTTTATGAGGACACGAATGATCATTAATTGACCACGAATAATCATTAATATTTATGGCCATTCGTGAATAATTGGCGAAAATTCGTGCCAAAGCACAGCACCGAAGGTGCATTTATAACACAGACACATGTTATTTCTGTATCCCAGTCCCCTCCCCCTTTGGGCAAATAAGGGGTTTGAAGAGAGACTGAATGTCTCTCTGACCCGAAATGAGGGGAGAACAATATTTTGTTCGACGGTGGGCAAGGGTTAGGAGGGGGCCGCTCTTACATTTTGTCACTTCACATTCCCTCGTCAATCCTTCGTTAATGGTTCGTTAACCCTTCGTAATTTTCCCGTGATTTTGCGAGTGACAGAAAGAAAGGAAGCGTTCGGAACGGAATAACATAATGACACATTATATATAATGAGCGGCTTTCATCCTGCTTTTTCATTTCCTTCCCCCCACTCTTCCCTTACCTTTCTCTTATGCTTCTCCACAAATCCTAAGAGAAACATAAGAGGAACTAAGGGAAAAGGGAGGTACAGCCAGCCACCATAACTTATAATTCAAAACTCATAACTCGTCTTAGGCGTTACCCGTTACCTCCAAAATGACTCGTGCAAGTATTTTTACATACAATAATGAGGGGGCAACAAAGACATTAACTATATCCGTTTAACCTTATAGACTCAATCTTTTTCTTAGCAATATTAATTTTCACAAAGAAATAAGAAGAGCCACCATCAAGAACAGAATACAATTCCTCAACATCTTTTTTGTGTATTTTATAATTAGAATCAAATATGATACCAACTATTTTGCTGCCATCTTCATCAAGTTCACCCCAATATAAACGATAATAACGCTTTAGTTTCCGTTTCTTTATCACATCACGTTTATAATGGGAATGTTTGCTTTTGGACGTAACTTCATCAAATAAGGCCGACAAAATATGCTCAGCAGATTCCACATCCGCTTCCGAAGGACTATAACGGTTAGCATTAGGCGGAAAGCCAAACAAGTCATGTTGCTTGGAGAATATAGTACCTTCATATTGTTTATGTTTAATATGTATAACCGTTTGTGAGTTAACCGGACACAAAGCAAACGTAAATAAAACAAGAAAAAACAGTGTCTTCATTTGCATATTTTATTCCATGTATTTCAACTTTTAATTCTTTTATATTTGGCCTGACAAATATAAGAACAGGCTTATTCGTCGCTCTACTGATTCAAAGGTACAACATATTTCCTGACAAGCAAGCATATAAACGATAAAAGATATGGAATATATGTAATTCATAACACAAATCAAGAAGAAACAAAAGCCTTGCTACAGAATGCAGTCAAAACAGGAAAATGAATTTATTGAAGGATGAGGAATAGTAAAACCTAAAAAGGGCAATAGTTTTCCATTATAGTCACAAAACTGGTACGATTGAAGTATAGTCAAAGTACTGACTAAGTACTGACAAACTATAGACTAAGTACTGACTATGAAGTTTAGGACAAAACACGAGGGGCGATATTCCTTTTGGTATAAACAAGAGAGATATTTGCAAATAATTTTTTTTTACTCGCAAAAAGTTATATCTTTGCATCGGCAAGAAAGAGGACCCACCCTAACCCTCCCCAAAGGGAGGGAATGCCATTCGGGTCACGGGCATATAAATTAAACACCACAGTTTTCTCTTGTTTTTGTTCCCTTTTGGAGAAAAGCACATAGTGCTATTTTAACCAAACGACGAATAAACAAAAGACTGGAGACAAATAACGATTATGAAGATACACTTCACCATAGAATACATAACGAACTGGGGGGAGGAACTCCGCATACAGTTGTCACAGATAGCGGCAAACGGTAAAAGGACACAGATGAAGGAGTGTCAGATGGAGACGTTTGACGGAAGGATGTGGGAAAGCGAGATTGCCATTTCGCCAGCCAATACCATGTGCATAGAGTACAGGTACGCCTTGTACCGAAACAACAACCTCGTGTGGACGGAATGGGAAGTTGCGCCTCACAGGGTGGAAGTGAGCAAGGACTTTGACAGCTACACGATAAATGACTACTGGAGGCCAATACCAGAGGATCTGCCGCTGTTCTCGTCTGCATACACGGAGTGTATAGGAAAGCATGAGGAGACGGAGAAGGCAGAGAAGACATTCAGGGAGACTCTTCAACTGAGGGTTGTGGAGCCTCGTCTGAGAAAGGGCGAGTACCTTGCCATATGCGGAAGTATTCCACAGTTGGGGTCATGGCAGAAGCCTCTGAGGATGAGGTGCGCAGGACTTCAGGAGTGGATGATAGACATAGATGCTTCAATCCTGTACAACCAGTTGGAGTACAAATATGTAATCGTGGATGAAGACAACAACATCACCCGCTGGGAAGAAGGGCCGAACAGGAAGATTCGCAGTACAAAGTTAATAGACAGACAGATATGGATAAAGACTGAGCGCAGACCTGACTTCAACATTACAAGATGGAAGGCAGCAGGAATAGTCATCCCTGTATTCTCCATACGTTCAAAGAAGAGTTACGGAATAGGCGACTTCGGCGACCTGAAAGCCTTCATCGAGTGGGCTTCGTCGGTCAAGATGCATGCCGTACAGATATTGCCAATCAACGACACAACGATGACAGGCAAGTGGACGGATTCATATCCTTATAACGCCATAAGCACATACGCCCTCCACCCTATCTACTGCAACCTCAACGCCTTGCCAAAGCTTGCAGACAAGATGAAGATGGAGAAATTCATGATGAAGCAGGAGAAACTCAACAATCTTGCACAGATTGACTATGAGAAGGCTTTTGCTCTCAAGATGGAGTATCTGCGACTTATCTTCAAGCAGGAAGGCAAGAAGACGCTGGAGTCAGATGTGTTCAAGAAGTATTATGCAGCCAACGAGGACTGGCTCATTCCTTATGCCATATTCAGCTATCTCAGAGACACATACGGAACAGCAGAGTTTGACAAGTGGCCTAAGTACAGCAAATACAACAAGAAAGAGATAAGCAAACTTTGTATGCCTGCAAATGAGGCATACGAGGGATGCGCCCTATACATGTACATTCAGTATATCCTTCATGTTCAGCTTACTGATGTGAGGAACGAGGCACGAATGAAGGGTATCATAATAAAGGGAGACATCCCAATCGGCATAAGCCGTAACAGCGTGGAGGCATGGGCAGAGCCACATCTCTTCAACCTTGACAGTCAGGCTGGTGCCCCACCAGATGACTTCTCCGTAAATGGCCAGAACTGGGGATTCCCGACCTACAACTGGGACGAGATGGCAAAGGACGGCTACAATTGGTGGGTACGCCGATTCACGAAGATGGCAGAGTACTTTGACGCCTACCGTATAGACCATGTTCTCGGATTCTTCCGCATCTGGGAGATTCCTATGCACAGCGTCCACGGACTTCTTGGACACTTCTCCCCTGCCCTTCCTATGAGCGCGACGGAGATAGAGGGTTACGGCATCAAGTTCCGCCAGGACATGATGACACGTCCTTACATTACGGACGAGTCACTCGAAACAATCTTCGGCTACAGAAAGGAACTCGTGGCAACAATATACCTCAACTCACGACCTGACGGAAAGTATGACCTCAAGGAGGAATACGGCACCCAGAGGAAGATACAAGCCGCCTTCAAGGACAAGACTGACGAGGAGAGCATAGCCATAAGGGACGGACTCTATGCGCTGGCAAGTTGCGTACTCTTTGTACCCGACAACAGATACCAGGGACTCTATCATCCACGCATATCTGCCCAGAGCGACTTCACATACAAGGCTTTGCCAAAGCATGAGCAGGAGGCATTCGATAAACTGTACAACAACTATTTCTACAAGCGTCACAACGACTTCTGGTATAATGAGGCGATGGAGAAACTGCCAATCCTCACACAATCAACGAGGATGCTCACATGTGCCGAAGACCTCGGAATGGTGCCTGACTGTGTGCCATGGGTAATGGACAACCTGCGCATACTGAGCCTTGAGATTCAGACGATGCCAAAGGCTATGGGCTTGGAGTTCGGATTGCTTCACGACAATCCTTACCGCTCTGTTGCGACCATATCCACACACGACATGCCACCTCTCCGCCTATGGTGGAAGGAAGATGCAGCAAGGGCACAGAGATTCTACAACAACGCCTTGCAGAAGGACGGTCCAGCTCCAAAGGATGCTCCAGGATGGCTGTGCGAGGACATCGTGGTGCGCCATCTCTTCTCTCCTTCAGCCCTATGTCTGCTGTCTTATCAGGACTGGCTCTCGATAGACGACAATCTCCGTCACAAGAACCCTGAGGACGAGCGCATCAACATACCTGCCAACCCACGCCACTACTGGCGATACAGGATGCACCTCAACATAGAGGACCTACAAAATGCCAAGGCGTTCAACGAGAAGGTAAGGGCACTCATAGAGAACTCGGGAAGGGGATAAACAGCCCCCCCAACCCCCGAAGGGGGCAGCCATCCGGAGAAATCTCTATAGAACAGCTAGAATAACTAGAAAAACCAGATAAGCCAGAATAGCTAGACAAGCTAGAACAACTATAAAAAATTAACAAGAGATTGTGGATAAGCCAAAGAGGAGCAAACGGAAATTTCTAGTGGTGTTCGGAGTCACCATGATTCTGCTTGCGATAATAAGACATACATTCGCCATAGACACAACTAGGCACAAGGAGGAAGAGAACCTGCTTGCAGATGAGGTGTATGTGGGAGACGGAGAGACAACAGCCTTCGACGATGAGCTGAACCCGCTTGACACCTTAGGGCTGACGCCAGAGGAGGCAAGCAGGCTCGGGAATGATGTCATGGAGACATCATACAGTCCTGACGACCCATGCCATCGTCCTCACACCATAAAGGGAGTATGGAGCTATGACAAGTGTTTCCACGACCTGAACGACGTGCAGCTTGCCTCGGCACAGGCTAACGGTATCCAACCCGTGAAGGACAAGGAGGAGGCCTTGAAATATGTAAAGCAGCATAAGCTGGTGGACATAAGCCACTCACCTTATTATATGGTGGATGAATTGACCCATTCCATGCCTTACCTCGTGCCAAAGGCGCAACACCTCGTCAACACCATCTGCCTCAACTTCATCGACTCCATACAGATGAAGGGCATAATGCCACACCTGCCTATCATCACATCCGTGATGAGGACAACGGACGACGTGAAGAAGCTGCAGAAAGGCAACGGCAACGCCACGACCAACTCGTGCCATTGCTACGGCACGACGGTTGACATTTCCTACAACAGGTTCATGCCAATATCAGGCACACACGTACCTACGGCACAACTCACACGCTGGAACTACAACATGAAACAGATTCTGAGCGAGGTGCTATTTGACCTTAGGGAACAGCAGAAATGCTACGTGAAATATGAAGTAAAGCAAGGGTGTTACCACTTGACGGTAAGATAAACAAAATGAACGAATATATTCATTTCCTACCAAAGGAAACAGACAACATACCATCGCCTGAGAAGTTTACTTTTCCGTTCTGCTACGAGCCACACCCTCTTTGCGTGGCTGCCGCAGAACAGATAAAGGACGACATAAGGCAACGATTCACATCACTCCAGACATCAGGCAAAATGTTTGGAGTGCTTGTTGTACAGACACCCCACGGCAGGGGTTTCCTGTGCGCATTCTCAGGCATACTCGAAGGTAGCTACCACCATAGCGGTTTCGTACCACCCGTACTCGACATACGTCAGCCAGAAGGACACTTTGCAAAGGAAGAAAGACGCATTTCTGATATAAACGCAAGGATAGCAAGTCTTGACATGACAAGGGATGCGGAAGAGATAGAAGCCCTCAAGACAGAGCGCAAGCAAAGGTCCCTTGCCTTGCAGACATGGCTCTTCCTCAATTACGAGATGTTGAACATCAAGGGTGAGAAGAAGCATCTTTTGGAGATATTCAAGAATTATAAGGCACCACTTACCGTGGAGCAATACAAGCAGAAGGCAAAACCCACAATAGGCGTACCTCCTGCAGGTTCGGGCGAATGTTGTGCGCCAAAGATGCTACAGTATGCATTCAAGGAGAACTGGAAGCCACTCTGCATGGCAGAATTCTGGATGGGTGCCTCGCCAAAGGACGAGTTAAGGACAGAAGGACACTACTACCCTTCGTGCAACAGCAAGTGTAAGCCTATCCTCAGCCACATGCTCGTGGGACTTGACGTGGAGGAGAATCCCATGATTGCACGTAACCGTAAGGTGGCAAAGGAGATGAAGGTGCTCTACAGGGACGAGGATATAGCGGTCATCTGTAAGCCTTCGGGTATGCTCAGCGTACCGGGAAAAGAGGACGATCTGCCATCGGTAGAAGGCACATGCCGCGATATGTTCCCAAACGCCACAGGAGCAATGATTGTCCATAGACTTGACATGGACACATCTGGAGTGATGGTTATTGCACTCAACGAAGATGCGCACAAGAACCTTCAGGAGCAATTCATCAAGCATACTGCACAAAAGAAATATATTGCGATAATAGAGGATAAGGAATCGCTGGCTTCCCTGCCCAAGGATGGCGAGATTTCCCTTCCGCTATGTGGCAACCCATTTGACCGTCCACGTCAGATGGTAAGCTACGAGCATGGCAAGAAGGCACATACTATATACAAGATAGGAGAAAAGACGGACAAAGGCATCAAAGTGGAACTATGGCCTCTCACAGGTCGTACACACCAGCTAAGGGTTCATTGCGCACATCCTGACGGCTTAGGCAGCCCTATCGTTGGCGACAATCTCTATGGTCAAACCTCCGACCGTCTATACCTACATGCCGAGGGGCTCACATTCCGCCACCCAAAGACAGGAGAACAGATGGAATTTGATGAGGTGAGTTTTTAAGTTATTCTTGAGTTTTTAAGTTTGTAGGTTCTTAAGTTTTTATGTTCTTGCTGCCATAAATTCTGAGGAAACAAGAAAACATAAACATAATAATCTTTTAGGATAAAGTTGTTCAGCGCTTTACCCAGTTCTCTATAACAATATTAGGAATTCTGCCTAAGTGTTTGACATTTTCAGTTACAAGAATAAGGCTATTATAAACGGCAGAAGAACCGATAAGAACATCAAAGTCATCTATTCTTTCGCCTTTTAATTCAAGGTATGCTTTGTTTTCTCCAAAGAGTTGCAGGCAATCACGAACAGGAAGTACCCTAAAGAGCTGTTCAATAATCAACACCTCTTTTCGTTTCTCCTCATAGTTACCACTTTTTGAGGCTCCATAATATAATTCAGCAAGAGTAATTTCCGATATATAAAATGTTGCACCTTTTAAGGAGCTAAGTCTCTGAGCCAAATTATATTTTTTCTTGAGTAAATAGATACAAATATTAGTATCCAACAGATATGATTTAATCATATTCCCATGATTTTCCTGGTTTCTCCCTGTGTTCGGGAAGAGTATATTTCTTTTATCTCTTCCTCCGCAGTCTTTCCATCATCAGCCCATGCTGACATAGAATCAAAGACCTTTTCATATGAAAAGTCCTCTTTTGGAGCATTTTTTTCTGACAAGAGCAAAATCATTAGATTATTTTTTACTTCCTGTTCTTCATCTTTTAGATGAAGTGTATCATACAAGTAATGAGCTCTTCTTATTGCATTATTCATACCCATCTGTTTTTGATTACGATGCAAAAGTAAATATTATTTTATGAACTACCAAGAAAACATTGTCCTTATCCTCTGTTTTCTTTATGTTTAATGTAGAATTACCGTTTTTATGTTCTTGCGGTCACATATTCCGTGAAAACTAAAAAACTCAAGAACCCAAAAACTTAAGAACTTAAAAACAAAAAAGAGACCAACAAATGTTGATCTCTTTTTTGGAGGTGCCTACCCGATTCGAACGGGTGTAAACGGTTTTGCAGACCGGTGACTAAGCCACTCATCCAAGGCACCATTTTGTTTTGCAAGTGAGTTTGTTTCTCGTTTGCGGGTGCAAAGGTAGATATATTTTTCATAC
>JAEEGL016878096.1_pt1 | contig 20021 bp, 15 predicted proteins | sample 9134231 | NCBI WGS metagenome assembly JAEEGL01 (sample SAMN16246548, study PRJNA631951) | gut metagenome | biome: gut microbiome; feature: rumen; material: fiber-attached | host: Bos | place: Iran: Karaj | collected 2018-10
CCACATCGATGCCTCTTGCAACAACGTCAGTAGCCACGAGCACATCGAACTTGCCTGCCCTGTACTGGTCCATAACCTTATTGCGCGTACCCTGTCCGATATCGCCATGCAGAACACGGGCTGAAACGCCTGCTGCCGTGATCTGCTCGCCGACCTTGGTCGTCGTAACCTTGGTATTGCAGAAAACGATAACCTTTGTGAGGTCTTCCTTTGCCATTATCTTTATTATCGTCTTGAGCTTATCCTTCTCCGGACAGTCAACGATATACTGGTCGATATCAGGGTGATCCTCTTCCTTGGGCATGACATCGATCTCAGCCGCATCCTGCATGAACTGCCATGTGATGTCCTGGATCTCTCTGGGCATTGTCGCGGAGAAAAGCGCGATCTGCTTATCCTTCGGAGTCATCGCCATGATCTTTTTGATAGCGTTGATGAAGCCCATCTTGAGCATCTCATCTGCTTCATCCAGCACGAGTGTATAGATCTGTGAAATGTCGACGAGTTTTCGCTGGACCATGTCGATCAGACGGCCCGGAGTAGCCACGATAACCTGAGGCTTCTTCTGTACCTTCTCGGTCTGAATACGCATGCTCTGTCCGCCTATGAGCGCTGCAACTCTGAATCCCTTAATATACTTTGCGAGACCTTTGAGCTCAGTCGTGATCTGCAGTGCAAGTTCTCTTGTGGGGCACAGTATGAGTGCCTGGACCAGCTTTGAATCCAGGTTCAGATATTCGAGGATCGGGATGCCGAACGCAAATGTCTTTCCCGTTCCTGTCGGTGCCTTTGCGATAACGCTGATGTTGTCCATCATGAGCGGGATCGCCTTCTGCTGTATTGTCGTGGGCCTCTTAACCCCCATTTTCTTAAGGGAATCCATCACCTCGGGTGAGAGATCCAGATCTTCAAATGTCATTATTTCTTCCATAAAACCTTCTGTTCTTTCAATCTGCTGACGCCAACTATATCACAGATACGTCTGTATTGGTAATGTAAATATCTTCTAATAATAAGAGGGGCAGGTCATAACCCGCCCCCCTTGATCTTAATTTTTCAGTTATTACTTGATTCCGCGTCTCTTAACAACGAGGATCGGGAATGCACAGATGCATACGAGTCCTACGATACCGAGTGCGATCCAGAGACCCAGGTAACTCGGCTTGTTATCTGTAGTAGACAGAACTGTTACCGGTTCAGCTGCCGTTGTCTCTTCAACACCGGTTGTTGTAATTCCGGTGGGCTTTGATGCATCTTCAACAATGAGCTCAACTGTAGCCTGACCGTCATCAAACAGAACTGTTACAGTATGCTTGCCGGCCTCATACTTCTCGAGCTCGAATGCCTTCAGTGTAACTTCCGTATTATCATCATTTACTTCATACTCGTAGAAGTTCTCGCCGTCGATCTGAATGCCCTTGATATGCTGGGCTGCAGCATCTGCAGCTGCCTGGCTGCGCTCGATCGTAAACGTTACGTTATCGCCGCTCTCCAGAGCCCACTTGATACTTCCGTCACCAACTACGGCATATGTGACCTGAATATCCTGATTACCCTTTACCCACTTCGCGTAGATTGTGATATCCGCAGTGATGGGAGTTGTAAAGCTGAAGGGCTTAGTAAGTTCAGGATCGATGAACCAGCCTCCGAAAGTATATCTTTCTCTCATCGGCTCTTCAGGCTTGAACGCTCTTGCACCGTCTGCAACGAGCTGTGATACTACGTCGGAACCGCCGTTGGATTCGAATGTTACAGTAAAGTGTTTGAAGTTTAAGTCATCCTTGGAAATAGGCTTTGCAGAATACTTAGCTGTATATGTAGCCTCACCGGTAACCTTGGAGATCGTCTTGTCCCAGCCATCGAAAGTAAATGTGTACTCGACTGTAGCGGACTTTGTCGGAGTATCACCTTTGTACTCAGGCATGCTGCCGTATTCAAATTCACTTGCCTGGAGAACAGAGCCGTCCTCATTAGCGAATGTGATCTTGTACTTATTAAGAGTCTTATCGTATTCAGCAGTGTAAACAGTATCTTCGGTTATGGCTGCGATAGCAGGAGACCATCCCTTGAAGGTGTATGTGTACTGTGCATCAGAAGCCTTTGTGGGCTTGGGCTGCTGATAGTAAGGAACTGTATTGTACTTAACACTGCTGGTCTGAAGTACCGTACCATCTTCATTTACGAACTTAACAGTGTACTCGTTAGTGGTTGAAGTAAATGTTGCTCTGTATGTGGCATCGCCTGAAACTGCAGCAATTGGCTTATCCCAGCCTGCGAAAGTATATGTGAATTCCTGTGTGCGTGCCTTGGTGGGCGTAGCGCCTGTATAAGCAGGTGTTGCGCCATACTCAACCTCATAACTTGCGAGTTCGGAGCCGTCTTCATTTACGAATCTGATCGTATACTTGTTCGTGATCTGCTTAAACTGAGCTGTATATGTCTTATCGCCTGTAACGTTTATCTCGCTCGCATCCCAGCCTGTGAAGGAATAAGAATACTGTACGTCGCCTGCCTTTACCGGTGTCTCACCCTTATAACTGGGTGTATCACCGTACTTCAGAGTTTCCTCCTGAAGAACAGTACCATCGTAGTTAACATACTTTATCGTGTACTCGTTAACAGAGCTTGTGAATGTAGCCTTGTATGTCTTAGGACCGTCTACGGGAACGATGGTTTCATCCCATCCGTCGAAAACAAAAGTGTACTGTGCCGTTGCAGGCTTTGTGGGTGTACCTGAATATGAAGGCTCTGTACCGTATTCAACTTCACCGGTCCAGAGAACTTCATCGTCATAGTTAACGAATGTGATCGTGTACTTTCTCAGAGTGCCCGTATATACAGCTGTATATGTCTGGTCAGCATCGGTAACAGCAGTTATCTCAGGAGTCCATCCGCTGAATGTATATGTGTACTGTGCATCAGGAGCCTTGGTGGGTTCAGCCTGGCCGTAAACAGGAGTCTCGCCCGGAGCCCAGATGCCTGTATCAAGTACGGTGCTGTTCTCATCGTCATCTACAAATGTAACCGTATAGCATGTCCACTCAGCATAGAGTTCAAGATCAGTTGTGATGTCGAATAAGTAATCAGCATCATAATGTGTGCCGGTACCGTCAGCCATCGTGTTCCATCCGGTAATGCCGTGATGCTCATACTTAAAGTTCGTAACATCAGCACCTGCAGCTGCGGTCGGAACGCCCTTGCCGATTGCCTGTTCATAAGTCGTGTCAGTCTCGCCTTCAACATTGGAGTGGAGAATGAGCTTGCAGTTCTCTACCCACTGTGCGTAGAGGATCGTGTCTGCATTAACGTTAATGTTGGCCTTGTCTGTATAGGTTTCGCCTGAACCGTCCTGATTTGTGCTCCAGCACTTGAATGTGCGGTCTGTCAGTGTATAGGTGTTTGCAGCAAGAGCTGTGTCCTCACCCTTATGAACGAGCTGCTGCTCCATGTCAACGCCCTGACCGCCGTTCTTGCTGAATGTGATCTTAGCGGAATTGGCAGCATCAAATCTCCACTTTGCAGTAAGTGTCAGATCGTTCTCGATGGTAATATACGCCTTGTCAGTATAAGAAGCGCTGCTGTTCTGATCTATCCAGCCGTCGAAAACATAGTGCTCGCGTGTGAACCTGCATTCAACAAGATTCGTACCGGTATTCTTGCCGACTTCCTGCTGATAGGATTCGCCCGTTGCTTCACCGGGAAGGAACGTAACCTTGCGTGCCTCTGCCCACTGAGCATAAAGAGTGATGGTATCAGAAGAGAAATTAGCACTGCTTCTGTCCTGGAATGATACGCCGGCATCAGGAGCCATGCTCCAGCCGATAAATACATAACCCGGACGTATGAACGAATTACCGTTAAGAGGTGTATTGTAACCCTGGCCGATAACCTGGTCAGGCATCACTCCTGTTGCTTCATCGTTATTCTTATCGAAAACGATGACACAGGGATTTCTCCACTGGGCAAAAAGAGTAATGTCGGAAATAACATTCTTGATCGATTCCCTGTTCGCATAACTGTTGCCGTTACCCCAAGCATCAGTATTCCAGCCTGCGAAGATCATGCCCTCGGAAGGTGCCTCAAAAGAGTTAGGTGACAGAACGATATCGTTGCCCTTAAGGATCGTCATTGACTCCATGTCGCCTGAACCGCCGTTTGCATCAAAATATACCGTAACTGCCTCTTCCCACTTAACTTTGAGGTTCAGGTCAGCTTCAACGTCATATTCATTGCCGGGTTCAAAGTCGTTACTGCCGTCTGTCCAGACAGTTCCGATAAAGCCGTCATACTCATACCCGATCTCCTCGATCGTGGCCTTCTCACCTTTGGTTATCTGCTGAGTAAAAGATTCGCCGGAGCCGTTATCGGCTTCGTAAGTAATCGTCCAGAAATCGTCACCTTCACCGGCATTTACCGTAAATGCCTGTAATGGCAATGCAGCTGCGACGATCACGATTGACATAACAATAATCAAAAATGATCTCAGTTTATTACTCATACACATAACCTTCCCTGCCTCCGGCACCATCAAACGGTCACTCTCTGCTATGGTTTCCGCCACGGCTGCCGTGCAGCAGTTTCTCGTTTATTTGCTCAATGGGTCTGAATAAGGACAGACTTCTGCTTAAACCCATTTATCCATCATGAAATCATTTTTGCATAATAATAAAAATAAGTAAAGGAAGATTACGCGTGTTTCTATATTAAATATTTATGACATTTCCGGGGCCCGAAAACCCTTATTCCACGGCTCTTTTAAGGCAACCTAAAAATCATGCATTTCTGATTTATAATAATTGCAAAAGTTCAGAACCGATAACCCGGATAAAAGGAGTTTATTCATATGGCAAAACGTGTATTTCTTATAGTTGCGGACAGTTTCGGAATAGGCGGCGCACCTGATGCTGCTAAGTTTAACGATGAGGGCAGCAACACTCTGGCAGCCGTCCTCTCTGATTCAAATGCGCCTTACCAGAATCTTGCAAAACTCGGCCTTCTCTCAATAGACGGAGAAGATGATCCCAGGATCATCAGCTACAAGGAAGCTCAGGAATCTCTTCCCTCACCCATCGGTTCTTATGCAAGAGTAAGAGAGGTTTCCGCAGGCAAGGATTCGACCATAGGTCACTGGGAGATCGCAGGCATAATCTCAGATAAGGCCCAGCCTACTTACCCTGATGGCTTCCCTGCTGATGTAATTGCAAAGCTCGAGGAAGCAACTGGCAGGAAATACCTCTGCAACAAGCCGTACAGCGGAACAGATGTTATCAGGGATTACGGTGAAGAACACATGAAAACAGGTAATCCCATCCTCTATACATCCGCTGACAGCGTTCTTCAGATCGCTGCTCACGAAGAGGTCATCCCGTTGCAGGAACTGTACAACATTTGTGCGAAAGCCAGAGAAGTCATGTGCGGTGATCATGCAGTCGGAAGAGTAATCGCCAGACCGTTTACAGGGCAGCCCGGAAACTTTACGAGAACAGCCAACCGTCACGATTTCTCGATCTCTGCTCCGTCTTCCACTATGCTCGATCTTCTCAAGGCTGAAGGATTTGACGTTATCTCGGTAGGCAAGATCTATGACCTCTTCGCAGGCAAAGGACTTACCGAATCCAATCCCACAAAGAGCAACACGGACGGCATTAACAAAACAATAGAATTCATGGACCGTGACTTCCACGGCCTCTGCTTTGTTAACCTCGTTGATTTCGACATGAAGTACGGCCACAGAAATGACATCGCAGGCTACGCTGCCGCCATGCACGAGTTTGATGATGCTCTCGGAACAATTCTGGGCAAGCTCAGAGAAGACGATCTTCTCATCATCACAGCCGATCACGGCTGCGATCCTTCAACACCTTCCACGGATCATTCAAGAGAATGCATTCCGCTCCTGATATACGGTGAAGGATACCGTGTTCCCTGCAACATGGGTGAACTCACCGGATTTAACAACATTGCAGGAATCGTTCTTACAGCTCTCATGTCAAGGAACTATAAGCTGGATTTTTCGCCGGCTGCTGATTCCAACAGACCTGATCCGGAGAACATAATGAGTTATGTGGATCTTACAAACCTCAAGACGGTTGCAACCGAAGATGACATAAAAGATCTCATCGAGAGAGCCGCAGCCCTTAAGACGGCATCAGTCTGCGTACAGCCCTGCTTCGTAAAAGATGCCGTAAGATTCTCAAGAGGACGTGTTTCCGTATGCACGGTTATCGGTTTTCCCAACGGATATTCAACGACCGGAACCAAGGTCTACGAAGCAAAGGAAGCCTGCGATAACGGCGCTTCCGAGATCGATATGGTAATCAATATCAACTTTGTTAAGTCAGGACGTTTCGATGAAGTATATGAAGAAATAAAGCTGATCGCAGAGGCAGTCCACGCCAAGGGAGCTCTTCTCAAGGTCATCATCGAGACATGTGATCTTACCGAAGACGAGAAGGTGCGCATGTGCAAAATCGTAAGCGATGCCAAGGCTGATTTCATCAAGACTTCAACTGGTTTCGGCAGTGCCGGAGCAAAGGTGGAAGACATTGTTCTCATGAAGAACAATGTAAGTCCCGCTGTAAGGATCAAAGCTGCCGGCGGCATCAGGACCGTTGCCGCCGCAAAGGAAATGATAGACAACGGAGCCATCAGGATAGGAGCCTCCAAACTCGGCGAATAATCTCGCGTAAAAATTTGTTCTGTTTTTCGGTTGATACATGTTTTAGTCCCATTAATCGAACTTGACCTGTGATATAGTATGCCCAACAAAGAACATATGATCATTTTGGAGGGTAAAATTTATGTCACCGTTAGATATGTTGATCTTCTTTTTTCTGATTCTCGTAACCATCAAGGCAGTATCAGCACACATCGATTACTGGAAGGATATTGATGACGAACTCGCTGAAGCATCAAGACCCGCAAGAGCTGCAACAAGAGCTTCTCTCTCAAGAACGGTCAGAACAGGCATTCCTTCATCAGTCCGCATTACTCCCATCAAGCGTGTACAGCCGACACCGATCACTGCTGTATCTGATAACCGACAGTTCCATTTGAAGGATAAGGGTGTTGCATAAGTCCCGACCAACGACCGCTCATTCTTACTCCGTTTTTTCTCCGTATGGGCTACCCCGGTCTTGCTGAATCTTTCCCAAATCACCTCACACCAAAAGCAAGGCCGGGAGATATCCCGGCCCCATACATTTTAAATTCAGATAAATATCAGAAGGATATCTTATTCTTTCCTTCTCTCTTGGACTTGTTGAGCTTTCTTTCAGCTTTGGACAGGAGCTCGGAAATATCCGGATTTGTAGGATCAAAGATTGCAACACCGGCAGATACTGTAACCTTCTCTCTCTTTCCGTCGAGAATAATGGGCTCATTTGCGATCTTTTCAACAAGTTTCTTTGCAATGCCTACAGCAGAGATCTTATCCGTATCAAGGAGCACGATGGCAAATTCATCACCGCCCGTTCTGAAGCATGTATCTTCTTTTCTGACATTGGATACGCAGAGTTCCGCAATGCTTCTTAAAACGATGTCACCGTTTAGCTGGCCATACATATCATTAACATGCGTCATGTCGTCAACGTCTGCCACGAACAGTGCGAAAGTACTGCCGTCCGTTCTTCTCTCATAGAGGCTGGCATATTTTTCGAGTGTCTCATAAAAATATCGTCTGTTATACAGACCGCTCAGATCATCAACACGGGCCAGGAGTTCCATCTTGTGATAAGAACGTTCGAGTTCTAATTCGAGTTTCTTCTGCTCGGTAATATCACGGCTGATGCCCCATGTTCCGACGATCTCATTATTCATGTCGTAGAGAGGATATTTTGAAGCGAGATAATACTTCATGTTATCATTCTCTTCATCACCTAATGCCTCTTCGATATTGATGATGGGCGTTCCGGTAGCCATTATCTGGAGTTCCATCGCTCTTGCCCTCTCGGCAAATTCCTGAGGGAAGAAATCGAAATCTGTCTTGCCGACCAGATCTTCAGGCTTCATTACGCCTAACTGGTTCGCATGCATATAGTTATTCCAGATAAACTTGGAATCCCTGTCCTTGAAATAGATAGTATCTCTTCCGAATTTACGGATAGTATCTATTACGAGCGTATCGTTGATCTGCATCTTTTCCCAAAAGTTCTTTTCGATCATAATCTTTACCTCTATAAGATTTTACGGTCCTGACAGACAGGCTGTCAGAACGGCTTTCCGTCACCCTCAATGATATTGATTCCTTCCTTTGTGAAGAAGTTGTAATACATTTTGAAATCAAATGCCGCAGGTGTGAATACACCCGGCTTTTTCCACTTGTCTCTGCACATCAGCCTGACACCTGCAATAAGCGCAGCACCCTTCATGGCTTCAAATGCATCAACACCGTATCTCTCATATGACTTATCGTTATCACCCTGTATTATGTAAGATTTCGTGATCTCCTCACCGCCGTATTTGCTCTCACCGGTGATGTAGATCTCATAGGTGGAAATGCCTTCCACTCTGTCATCTTCTTTGTGATCGTTCTCATGATCTGCCATCTTCGGAAGTATCGTTGCAACAAGATCCAGAGGAGCTACTTCAACATCACCGACCTTGACCGGTTTATCGGAGAGCAATCCAAGTTCCTCAAGAACATCAATCTTGTCTTTCGGAGCCACATGGAGCTTGTTGGATTTTCTGCCGAGCTTGAAATACCTGACGTTAACAGCATCGGGGATCTCTTTTAATATGTCGCTCAATATCGAACTCGAAGACAGATATACGGCACTGCCTGAATCAGATTCGGCCTCGATCGAATTGGCTTCAGCCTCAACGACCTTACCATCTTCAATATAGAAAACCTTTTTCTCCGAGCCCTTCTTGGGTGATTCAGCAGGAGCCTTAACATCTTCCGAGTAGAGAGTGTAATCGATGTTACTCCTTCTTCTCTGCGTATTTCTCTCACCTGCAACAGATACGAGATCGATGCTGTCGATCTTGCGGAACGATTCGTCGGCAGCGCGTCTGATGATGGTGGTAACAGCGCCGGGAACGAGACCCGCACCGCATACCGCAGTATTGCAGTTATTCTGGAAATCACTGAATCTCTCGAACTGTTTTGACAGGAGCGAGGTTGCCGAGGGGATCTCGGGAACTCCGAAAAGTGCGGAATCGATATAGTCTGCCTTAGCCTTGAGGGCAAGGTTCATTGCATCAAGTGATAGTTCGGGCGGAAGAAGATTTACGACAACATCGGGCGCTAAGATCTTGATCATCATCATGGCGCCTTCAATGTTACTCAGATCGATTCCCGCGGTTGTTACTCTGACACCATGTTCCGCTGCGAGATTCTTAAGTTCATCACAGTCTTCTTTGTTACGTGAAACCAATGAGATGTCAGATACAAATGCAAGGTCGTTGCATAATTCGACGAGCAGTCTCTTAGTTATTTCACTGCAACCGAGAATCAAAACCCTTTTCATCGACTACCCCATACGACCTTTCAAGATTTCTTTACTTATTTTACATAAGAAGATACTAATGAGTAAAGTCCAAATATAGTTTTTTTAGGGCTTTTGTGCATATACCGCACTTAAGAAATTGTCGTAAGATACCGTTGTCCTAACTTATATCAAAGGAGAATGGTTATGAAGACAATTACAAGAATCGTTGCTGCTGTTATTTCCTCTGCTCTTTTGCTCGGAATGACATCTTGCGGCTCAACAGCAAAGAAAGGCCTCAAGATCCTTGACACACCTTACACCGTAGAAGATTATGCTATGGCTATCAACAAGGACAATGAGGGTCTCAAGCTCGCTATCGACCAGGCACTCGCTGAACTCACGGAAGACGGAACAATTCCCGAGATCATCGAGAAGTACATTCCCAGCGGCGCTACAGTAGAAAAGAAGGATCCCGTAACTTCAGAATATCCTGAGTTCACAACTATCGAAGAGGGTAAGCTCATCATGGCTACAAACGCTTTCTTCCCGCCTTACGAGTATTATGAGGGTGACAACATCGTAGGTATTGATGCTGAGATCGCTAAGGCAGTTGCTGACAAGCTCGGACTCGAACTCGTTATCGAAGACGTTGAATTCGACTCCATCATCGCAGGTGTTCAGGCCGGCAAGTACGACATCGGCTGCGCAGGCATGACAGTTACGGAAGACAGACTTAAGTCAGTTAACTTCTCAACACCTTACTCAACAGGCATCCAGGCAATCATCGTTATGGAAGATTCCGAGATCACTGATCTTGATAAGCTCCTCGAGGGCAACTACAAGGTCGGCGTTCAGTCCGGCACAACAGGTGATATCTACATGACAGACGATATCGGCGAAGACAGGATCGAGCGTTTCGCAAAGGGCAACGATGCTGTTATCGCACTCAAGTCAGGTAAGATCGATGCAGTTGTCATCGACAACGAGCCTGCTAAGGCTTTCGTTAAGGCCGGCTGATATTCTTCCTGAATAAATAGCTGAAAAACACAACTTTCAGAGCGGAAATATGGTCTGTATTTCCGCTCTGTTTCTTTATATAATAAGGACTGTTTTTCGAGGGTCACCACATACAAACTTAAGGAATATTCAAATGGGCAAACAAAAAGAATCCGTTCAGCCGGAATTAGCTATTAAGAGCCGGAAATCATATGCCGACAAGATACTGATCTTCGGCATACTGTCCGTTCTGTGTTCGGCATTCCCGATCATGGGTATTGCACTGGGCATTATCGCCATATGCATGTTTTATAAGAACAAGTCCGTCAAGACTGTCATGATGGCCGACATCGGCAAAACACTGGGCATCATCGGACTCGTTGCTAACTTCATCTTCACCGAGATCGAGATCCTGTTCTTCCCGATCCCTAACTGCCCTCTGTGGATAACAATGATTCGCGAAGATTTCTTCGCGAGCGATTTCTGGGTGGATTTCGAGAACAACTTCATAACAGATAACCGTTATACATATATCGGCAAAGGTCTTGTTACCACATTTAAGGTAACGATCTTTGCGGCCCTCCTCGGAATCGGATTGGGAGTTATCGTTGCACTCGTAAGATCTTCTTACGAGACATTAAAGGATGAGCTCAAGGGCGGATTCGGAAAAGGACTTCTCTTTTTCTTCTACAAGGTCTGCGGAGTATATCTCACCGTTATCAGAGGAACACCTGTAGTCGTCCAGCTCATGATCATCTACTTCGTAATCTTTGCTTCATCCAACAACAAGATCCTCGTAGCCGTTCTCGCATTCGGAATCAACTCCGGAGCATATGTTGCCGAGATCATCCGCGGCGGAATCATGAGCGTAGACAGGGGTCAGTTCGAGGCAGGTCGTTCACTGGGTTTCGGTTATGTAAGGACCATGGCCCTGATCATCATCCCTCAGGCATTTAAGACCGTTCTCCCCTCCCTCGCTAACGAATTCATCGTTCTTATCAAGGAAACATCAGTATCCGGTTATATCGGACTTCAGGAGCTCACAAAAGGCGGCGACATCATCAGATCCAGAACCTATTCCGCGTTCATGCCGCTTATCGCTGTCGCACTCATCTATCTCGTGATAGTCATGTTCTTCAGCTGGCTCGTATCGCTGCTCGAAAGGGGGCTCAAGAAAAATGAGCGCAGATAATAATGTGATCATATCCGTAAAGGATCTTAAGAAATACTACGACGATGGCGAAGTCAAAGCCCTGGACGGTGTTACCACCGATATCAAAAAAGGCGAAGTCGTTGTTGTCATCGGCCCTTCAGGATCAGGCAAATCAACATTTTTGAGATCTCTTAATCTTTTGGAGCGTCCGACCGGAGGCACGATCACTATCGAAGGCAAAGACATCATGTCACCTTCAACGGACATCAACCGGCTGAGACAGAAAATGGGAATGGTTTTCCAGCATTTCAACCTCTTCCCTCACCTTACAATCCTGCGCAACATGACCATTGCTCCCATGAAGCTTCACGGTCTGTCAAAGGAAGAGGCCGAGAAGAAGGCTCTTGCATTGCTCGACAGAGTAGGTCTCGCAGACCGTGCCAACGCATATCCGTCACAGCTCTCAGGCGGTCAGAAACAGAGAATTGCAATCGTAAGAGCGCTGGCCATGGATCCTGACGTAATGCTTTTCGATGAGCCTACGAGCGCTCTGGATCCTGAGATGGTCGGTGAGGTTCTCGACGTAATGAAGAATCTGGCAGATGCCGGAATGACCATGGTATGCGTTACCCACGAGATGGGATTTGCCCGCGAAGTAGGAACGCGTGTTATTTTCATGGATTGTGGTACAATCATCGAGGAAAATACGCCTGAAGAAATATTTAACAATCCTCAGAACGAGAGATTGAGGGCGTTTTTAGAAAAAGTGCTTTAATTTTGGGGGAGGTAAAAAATAATGTTTTGCGAATCATGTGGTTCACAGGTACCGGACGGTCAGTCTTTTTGCTCTAACTGCGGCGCACCCGTAGTTCAGGCAGCTCCGCAGCCTGCTGCTCAGCCCGCACAGCCGGTTTATCAGCAGCCCGTTGCCCAGCCTGTACAGCCTGTAGTTCAGGTTCAGCCGGTTGTTGTTCAGGCGGCTCAGCCCGCACCTGCAGCTAAATCAAGCGGGTTGGCCATTGCAGGCTTGATCATGGGTATCTTCACTCTGATCTTCTGCTGGGTACCTGTCGTAGGTTTCATCCTTGGTGTCCTCGGATTGATCTTCTCGATCGCCGGTATTGCCAAGAAAAACGGCGGTGCTAAAGGTGCAGCTATTGCAGGTCTTATCATGACGATCATCGGAGCGATCATCAGCGTTGTTATGCTCGGCGCAGTGCTCACAGCAGGTACAAGTTCATACATTGACGCTGCAGAGTCAGCTGCAGCTGAGTACGAGTCGTACTCACAGTCCATCGAGGACGAAGTAGACTGATAATCAGCAGGTTTGATCCTTTCAGGGTTGTCCAAAGCTTTACGCTTTGCGGCAACCCTTTTCTTTGGAAGAAATCACTTTTCTTTTATGTTAGAATGTGAGCATTCAGCTATATTTCAGAACAACATGGGTGCTTTCTGTTCGAAAGCGGCATAATCAGGAGGGGAATTATGTACTGTGAATCATGTGGATCTTTTATAGAGCCCGGTCAGTCATTCTGTTCAAACTGCGGCGCCCCCGCGAAGGCTGCTCCTGCAGCAGCACCGGCGGCAGCAGCTCCTGTAGCAGCGGCAGCTCCGGCACCCGCTCCTGCACCTGCACCTACTGCACAGCCCATGGCAGCACAGCCTCAACCTTATACACAACAGGTTCCCGTAACACAGCCGGTTCAGCCTGTTTATCAGCAACCTGTTTACCAGCAGCCTGTATATCAGCAGCCGGTATATACCCAGCCTGCCATCGTGGTTCAGCAGCCCGTTATTGCTGCCCAGCCTCAGGCACCCCGCGGCAACGGTTTTGCAACAGCAGGTCTCACATTCGGTATCCTTACAGTCGTATTCTGCTGGTCTTCCTATTTCTGTTATGTATTCGGACTTATGGGACTTATCTTCTCGATCATCGGTCTTTGCAAGAAGAAAGCTCCCGGCAAGGGCAAGGCTGTCGCAGGTCTTATCCTTACCGTTATCGGTTCCATTCTGGCAGCCATCATCATCGAGCTCTTCTGGACCTCCGTAGGTATGCTTTGGGATGCAGCCATGGAAGAAGTTTATGACGAACTCGAGAGTGACATTTACTCAACTTCTTATTCCGACACCAATCCCGGAATCAACAGCGAGGATTTCTATATCAACGGCGACTTCGTTACAACTGAAAATGGTTACGTCAGCGGCACACTTCACATCGGCGGATACCTCCTTCAGTACTGATATCTATTCATTACGAAAACAAGCGGCCGACTCTTATGAGCCGGCCGTTTATATTGCATTGAATATGTTTTCGCGATGTAAGATTATTACTTCTTCCTTCTCAGAGTAGCGTCGTAAGAGTAATTCTCTTCAAGGAAATTCTCGCCCTTCTGCTCTTCCCTGAATGACAATCCCGGATAATCCAGCTGGCGGAGCGCCTCATAGATCGCGATCGCACATGCATTGGAGAGATTGAGACAGCGGCAGTCGGCATTCATCGGGATCCTGAAACAGCGGTCGAGGTTTGCCCTCAGGATCTCGCCGGGAATACCCGTGCTCTCTTTACCGAAGATAAGATAGATGTTTCCATCCGAAGATGCTTTCTTAAAATCAATGTCTGAAGGCGGCACTTTGCCATAGCGGGTCATGAAGAAATACTCGCCCTCATTCTTCTCCGCAAAATCCTGCCACGAACTGTAGAGCGTGTAATCCGCCCATGTGATGTGGTTCGTTGATGCTCTTCTGAACTCGGGATTATCTATATCAAATCCCACCGGACCGATAATGTGAAGAGTTGCTCCTGCAGCTACGCAGGTACGCATTATGTTTCCCGTATTCTGAGGGATCTCGGGCTCAAAGAGAACTACGTTAACGATGCCGTTTCCTGAATTGCTCATGTCTTATGCCTTTGCTGCAGCGATCTTGCCGCCCTTTTCTTCAGGCTTTGCCTCTTCGGCAACCGTAAGTGTAATGAGATTGGACTCTGCAGCAGCCTCAGCGATGTTGAGCATGTGGTCGCCAAGACGCTCGAAGTCTGTGAGCATCTCGGAATAGATTACGCAGGCGTCACCTGAGCAGACACCGGACTTAAGTCTCTCGAGCTGATGCTCTCTGTAGTCGTCAGTCATGTCATCGATCTTCTGTTCCATCTGGGCCATTTTGATATGTACGGAACCCGGCTTGCTGCCGAGGAGAACGTTATAGGCCTCAGTTGTTGTCTTAACCATCTGGCTGACTTCTTCACGTGCCTTTTCAGACAGTTTCAGCCCCTTGCTCTCCAGGAGGTTCGCATAACCTGAAATATTAGTGGCATGGTCACCCATACGCTCGATATTACCCGTGATCTTGAACAGCGCGCTCATCGTGACAGCGTGCTTTTCCGACATGTCGAACATCATGGCATGGGAAATATAATAAGAGATCTCTTTGTTGAGATAATCGATGTACTCTTCTGTCTCATTGATCTGTTCCTGCTTCTTCTCGCTGTTGTCGAGGACAGCCTCAATACTCATCTGAACATTGCCGCCTGCCATTGCGAGCATTCTGCTGATCTCATTGCAGAGAGCCCTGATGAGAACATCAAGACCTAACTGGTTGTCTGAACTGAGCATGTTGGGAGTCAAATACTTAAGACACTTAACATCCTTCTCGCTGCCTGCCTTGTCGGGAACGATGATCTTGACGAGCTTAACGATAAGTCCGCCAAAAGGCAGCAGTATGATGGTTGATGCGAGATTAAATACGAGGTGCATGTTCGCGAACTGTCTGGCAACATCGTTGGGAGACAATGCTCTTACCCACTCTGCAACAGGCAGAAGATAGTATGCGGCCGTGAAAATGATAGTGCCGATTACGTTGAACAGCAAGTGAAGCATACCTGCTCTTGTTGCATTGCGGGAACCGCCGATAGATGCGAAAACTGCCGTAACGCAGGTTCCGATATTAAGTCCGAAGATGATGAACATAGCCTGTTCAAGAGTGATGAGCGGCGCGCCTGATGCAGACATCGCCATAGCCTGCAGGACACCTACGCCGGCAGCAGAACTCTGGATGATGATTACGAAGATAATACCAACGATGATTCCGATGAAAGGATTGTTGATGGACGCGAAGATCTCTTTAACGATATCCATCTCACTTAACGGAGCCATGGAATCCTTCATGAGTGACATGGCTACAAAGATAAAGCCCAGTCCGGCAACTGCCTCACCGATGCTTCTGAGTTTCTTATCCTTAACGAGGAGACAGAAAAAAGTACCCAGTAATGCGATGATCGGAGCTGCTGCTCCCACATCGAAAGCAATGAGCTGCGCGGTTATATTAGTACCGATATTGGCACCCATGATTACCCACAGTGCCTGATGAAGATCCATAAGTCCGGCATTAACGAATCCGACGGACATGACCGATGTAGCAGTAGATGACTGGACCAGTGCCGTGATGAAGGCACCGACCAATACGCCCAATATTCTGTTTCCGGTGAGTTTTGCAAGGATGCTTTTTAATTTGTCTCCCGCAATTGTCTGTAAACTTCCGCTGGTGATCTTAACACTATACAGGAACAGCGCCATACCGGAGCAAAGCCCCAATAACGCCGGCCAAACATCAACCATAAATCACGCCTCCGAATCGGCTAACCATAAAACCCATATACACCACAACTATAATATTGATGAGGTCATTACTTTTCAAGGTTTTTGACCAAATATCAAAGTCTTTTTGGCATATCAGAAACCGCCATTTTGCAACACATAGACCGTCATCTATATGTTCTGTTTTGCTCCTGCGCAGCGTGTTCTACAGCAGTTCTTTTATCCCCGGAAGTTGTTTATCGCGTCGTAGAGTCTGGCGATGCACTGTCTCTCGTATTCTCTCTCGGAACCCATGGAGAAATGCTCCACCGCTTTCAGCGCGCTGTCTGCATATTCCCTGGCCCTGTTAACATCGCCAAAACAGTTCAGTTCATAGAATCCCCTGATACGCAAAGCATTGGCATCCCTGTCTTTTGAGAGCGGCTCACCGCCTCTGTGGTAATAGTCCTTGGCTCTCGTGGGATCTATATAGATATACGAATAATAGTAGACCAGCAGAGCGAAAACGACCAATTCGATCTTGTTGGTGCCATTGGGACTGAGGAGCTGTTCAACTTCACCTACCGCAGCCGCCATCCTGTCGTACTGGCCCGATGCATCAAGATAGGAGAAATAAACAGTGAAGTACATAAGCTTTTCCGTTTTCGATGCATTAGAGAATCCGAGTTCGGCAGCTGACTTAAGATCCATCTTATCCATGGGTACACCTGATCTGATCATGGCCAGAGTCCCCAGGTGATAGCTCGCGAGCGAATGCTTCGAATTAGCCTTGATAATGATTCTGAGAGATATAACGAGTCTTACGGCAGCAAATACGAAATATGAGATACCGAAGATCATTGAGATTGCAGCCAGAAGATCGTTCTCAATATTAGTCGCGCCGTTTACTCCGAGAACAAGGAATCCCGCACCTATAATAAAATCGGCGAGCGAACTGCTTAGTGCCATTCCGGTGTCCAGTGCACGTATGGTCTTGTTGGGAAGAGTGCCGAATTTATCGAGTTTAAATGCCAAATAGGCAGAGAACCCCAATGAAGCTCTGTAGCCGTAATAGCTCCACTTGCCGTCACTGTGCCTGCTCCATCTGAATCCGAGAACTCCGATCTCTACCGGCCTGTGCTTAAAGAACGGTGCGAGGATGATATCGATCAGTGAACGGATCAGCGTGCTGAAAACAAACGTAAGTATCGAAATGATCAGTACCAGAAAAAAATCATAGTCCAGATCCAGTAATTCGCGAAAATTTCTCATGCTATTTCCCCTCTTTTATACCCGTAGCAAACATTACCATAGTATTTTGACACACTAAACCTGAAACTTACAACAATAATTGTTTCCGCATAGTATAATGACACAACATTTATTTGAGGGCAGGCTCATCATGTCGGACAAAAAGAAATTCTGGACATTAAGATATATCATAATCAACGCCACATATTTTGCAGTGTACAGCGGGATCCATGCGTATGCTTCCGTTTTCCTGCTCGAAAAGAATTTCTCCAACACCTTGATAGGCATCACCCTGGCCCTCGCCAATATCCTGTCCGTCATCTTCCAGCCGCTGGTCGCAGGACTCATCGACAAACAGGGTAAGCTCACCAACCGTAATGTCTCAATGGCATCCACCGCGCTGCTCCTCTTAGGCTCAGTCCTGCTGCTGTTCATTAAGAATGGAATAGCCGTGATATTCATCATTTTCGCGCTGATCTACATGGTACAGATGGTCTACCAGCCAATCATCACGGCGATGTATTTCGAATACGAAGCGGCTGGATGCAACATCTACTACGGCCTCGCAAGAGGACTCGGATCCTGCGGATTCGCGATCACATCCATGTTTACAGGTAAGGCTATCGGCTGGTTCGGCGTAAACATCCTCATGATCCTGGACATCATATTCCTGTCTGTTGCTCTGGTCGTTCTGTACTTCTTCAAAAAGCCGCAGTTCAAGACTGAAGCACCTGCCAAAACCGAAGTTGCCCACAATAATCTCATCAGCTTTGTTAAGACCTATCCTTCCTTCATGCTGTTCGTTCTGGGCGCTGTCTGTTTCTTCTTTGCACACAACGCGATCAACGACTACATGATCCAGGTCATAACACCTCTCGGCGGCACCGAGACACAGATGGGCATCGCTGTCAGTTGCGCCGCATTCCTCGAACTCCCCACCATGGCTCTGATCAGTAAGATCATGAAGAAGATCTCCGTTAAGAACCTCCTTCTGATATCCGGCATAGCATTCTTTATCAAGCATCTCCTGATGCTCATAGCACCGAACATGGCTGTCGTATATATCAGCCAGGCATTCCAGATGTTCGCGTACGCGGTCTTCATCCCTGCCGGCGCCTACTTCGTTAATCAGACAATGGCACGTCTCGACCAGGTCAAAGGTCAGGCATATATCAACTGCTCCATCACCCTGGGCGGCGTTTTCTCGAGCCTTGTATGCGGCCGTCTTCTGGATATCAAAGGCGTCAATTTCATGCTGACGGTAAGCGTTATCGTAACGGCTGTCGGCCTTCTGATCGCCTTCACTGCCCTTAAATTGTTAAGGGCAAAGCCCGCAAATTGAGGCAAAATTCGAGCAATCACGCTCTTACACTAAATTCAGTATTGTATATTGAATAATAGTGCTTTATACTCCGCTTATAAGCTAGAGTGCTCCGGCATCCTGAACTTATGAGGGAAGATTATTATGAATAACGATTGTGATTTGAAATATCCGTTACTAATGGTTCACGGAATGGGATTCCGCGACAGGAAACACCTGTGCTATTGGGGACGCATTCCGCAGACACTCGAATCTCACGGCACGAAGGTTTTCTTCGGCAACCAGGACGCAGTAGGTTCTGTTGAGAGCAATGCAGAGATCCTCGCAAAGAGCCTTGATCAGGCTCTCGAGATCACCGGTGCCGAGAAGGTCAACATCCTCGCACATTCAAAGGGTGGGCTCGAGGCGCGCTATCTCGTAAATCACGGTTACAAGGATAAGATCGCATCGATCACGACCATCGACACTCCGCACCACGGTTCACATACCATCGATTTTCTCATGAAGACTCCGAAGCCCATCGTAAAGGTCGCTGCATTCGGAACAGATGTCTGGATGAAGATCTTAGGCGACAAGCATCCTGCCGCATACAAATGCTTCGAGACACTTATGACCACGACCGCGAGTCAGTTCAACAGCGAAAACCCGGCACCCGACAATGTCTACTGCCAGAGCTATGCATTCAAGGTCGACGGAGCATTCTCCGATCCGGTCTTCTGCTTCACCTACCCTCTCGTCCGCAGATTTGACGGCGACAACGACGGAATGGTATCCGTCGATTCCGCAACATGGGAGAACTTCAAGGGTGTCCACACTTCTCCGTCCAGACGCGGTATCTCACATGCCGACGTTGTCGACTGGACACGCATGAGATTCACTTCACGCACGCCCGAGAAAGACAACGAAGTCAGTGACATCGTCATATTCTATGTGAATATAATCAGAGACCTGAAAGCAATGGGATATTAATCGAAGACCACTTGGGGATAATCTGCAGATATTGCATCGTTCGTTTTGTTGTTGTGAGTGGTTACATATCTGATCTCAGGCACACTGTCCGGGATCAGTCTGATGTCCCCTGTATTCATCATAATACGATGTTTGTCCTATATACAACTCAGAGACAAAGTTGTTGCACATAAAATGATATTAACCGCGAACGCAATCTTGACAGTGATAAGATTGCCTGTTATCTTATCAGTGATAAGATTGAAACGGAGGCATAACAATGTCCGCTAAAAAAGCATCTGAACCTAAGCCTTACCATCACGGTAATCTCAAGGAAGAGTTCATCGTCA
>JAEEGL013982483.1_pt1 | contig 20020 bp, 9 predicted proteins | sample 9134231 | NCBI WGS metagenome assembly JAEEGL01 (sample SAMN16246548, study PRJNA631951) | gut metagenome | biome: gut microbiome; feature: rumen; material: fiber-attached | host: Bos | place: Iran: Karaj | collected 2018-10
CTGTGCTTGGGTCTGTGCGTGGGTCCGTGCTTGGCTCTGTACTTGGGTCCGTACTTGGATCTGTACTTGGGTCTGTGCTTGGGTCTGTGCTTGGGTCCGCACTTGGATCTGTACTTGGGTCTGTGCTTGGGTCCGTGCTTGGATCTGTGCTTGGATTATCGCTCGGATTATCCGATGGGCCTGTGCTTGGATTATCGCTTGGATTTCCCGAAGGATTTACACTTGGTGACCCACTTGTGTTTCCTCCCGGAGCCGCAGATGTCTTTGTACCCGCACTTGGGGCCTGTGACGGAGTAGTGGTAGTATTATCTCCTCCGTTAGTTTTTATCTTTACAGTAACCAGGCATCTGTAGCTTTTTCCATTATATTTAGCATAAACATAACATCTGCCTTTCTTTAGTCCTTTAACAACACCTTTTTTACTTACACTTACTACTTTAGGCTTATTGGTGGACCATATCACCTTTTTGCTTTTTGCACCTATAAGCCTTAACCTTCTTTGTTTTCCAACGTAAATATTCAGACTTTTTCTGCTCAATCTGATAGTTTCGCTTCTTTTTGCACTAGCAAGCTTTGAAAAACCGGAATAAGCTCCCGGATTAGATAACACCATGGCTAATGCAAGCCCAAAACATACTAGTCTTTTTACTACACGTTTCATAGCTTTCCTCCATAATTAAAAATTTCTTTATAGTTTACTTACTGTTCCTATAAATACTGGCAAACCTGTTTTTGTATCAACAATTCCATATAAGAATGGTCTGTCAAGAACTATATCTATTCTTTCTTTTTGCGGCATAATAGCTGATGTAGCTTTCATAATAACTACTGTAACCGCAGCCGCCCTGGTTCCGTTTCTATCAAGCTCTATATGTGTCTTATGTATAACATCATCGATTTTGAGCGGTAAGGAATCCGCTTCTGTCATACCGGAAAAGTCTGCTCCATCTGTAAAAGCCTGATTAAGACCAAGCGCTCCTAAGTCGCTCTTTATACTCTTTCCATAATCATACTTAAATTCCGGTAACTTGATATAAACATCTTTATCATTCTTCTTTGTCAGGATTGCAGATATAAAATCTTCGCCCGACAATGTAGCTATATAATCCTTGAGATTTGTGCCTGCCGGAGGCAGTACACCGACAAATGCATAATTAAAGTCTTCATAGTACTTAAGGAAGCCCACACCATCTTTTAGATTTATATAATAAGTTTCCTTCGATGACATCATATTTACAGTACTTTGAGTTCCATCGAAATTCGTAAACCTGCCATTCGTATCTACTGCACTGTCATAAAACTGTTGTGCCCACTTTCCTTCAAATGCGAGTGCATTTATTAAAAACATCATTTGAGATGGGTCTATATCATTTATGATACTCGGTATCATTTTGTTTGTATTTTCATTGACCCAGCCGTTAATTTTATCTACTGTTGCCTTAGTGAAAGGCTCTTTGTAGGTTTCCGCGGAATAAAAATTTTTATTGGTATTTATGAAGCTTTCCTTTACTTTTAACAAGGGATCGTCCTTTACCCATATGGAATCCGCAATGTGCATAACAACTTTTCCGGAGCTTGTTATTCTTTTATTGAAGTTGCTAAGATTTTCATTGTAAACACTCGCTTCCATTCCCGGTGCCAGCACATTTTTAAATTCTTCAAGCGTAGCACCTGCCGCTCCATTCTCTGTCATGGCAAGAGCTGTGGCTATACTGTCGGGAGATATAAGAACATTTCTGCTAAGATCCTCTCCTGTTAAAACCTGCTTTAACATATTAAAGGAAAAATTTGACATCTTCTTGTCAAAATCAGCAATTGTTAAAGGAATGCTTTCATCCTGGCTTTTCCCGGTCTGTCCCGTTTTTGGTACAACATTGTTGTTCTTAAATTTGATATTCTTTAGCTTTTTTATCTTATATTTTTTCTTGAATTTCTTTATACACTTCTTTAAGTCAGACTTTGAACCATTTGTAGATATATTGGTTACAGCCTTGTACTTTTTATTCTTATACTTATAAAGGTATAGTCTTTCTTTGGACGAATCTGTGCCGCTTTGATTCTCTCCGACTATGAAAACCGCATCCTTTGATATATTTAACGGTTTAACATCTATACTCTTGTCCCATTTTTTCGAATAAAGGTCTCCTTCGTCGTAAAGAAAACTGTAATAACTGTAGGTTTTAAGAGAGTTTTCCTCTTTTATGGTATATGTAAATATAGTTTTAACCTTTTCTTTATCGTATAAGGTCTTTGTATAGGCATACCCTGTTTGACAACCGGGATTCTTATTTGCTATACCACTCTCAACCTCCGTCATACTCGTGTAGTCGCCGGTTTTTACGTATCCGTCACTTGCTGCAAAGGCCGCTTCTCCTGATATCCACAGCCCTGCGCAAAGTGAGACCGGCATAAGCGCTTTTATGATAGTCCCTTTAAAAATATGGTCTTTTAAACCCATGTAACCCCTCCTTCTTACCAAAATGCACCCCATAGATTTTTAAATAGTTTACCCCCTGTCACCTCGCTCCTCTTGTTATCATCATAATCTATGTCGCATTTATCAAAAGCATTTACTATGGTAGTACCGCTCTTATATTCTCTTATTCTTTTAAAATTCCAGCTATAGCTTCCGTGTACATGTCCATGAAGCATGTAAACCGGTTTGACTCTATCCATTAATTCACAAAAGCACTCAAATCCCTGATGCGGCAAATCCTCCAGATCTCCCTGCCCCTTGGCCGGCGCATGGGTAACCAGTATATCCACACCTCCGTGGGTGATAATTGTTTTCTTTGCTTTTCTGATTCTTTTTCGCATTTCCTTTTCCGTATACATATAAGGTCCGGGTTTGTATTTCATGCATCCACCCAGTCCGAAAATACGGACACCATTGTGTATAAACACTCTTCCGTCTATATTTATACATCCTTGGGGTGGGTTCTTGACATACTTACTGTCATGATTTCCCGGTATATACAGAACAGGGCACTTTACCATCGTTACCAGAAACTCCAGGTACTCAGCCTTCAAATCGCCACACGATATGATGAGGTCATATCCTGTAAGTTTCTCGGCTTCATAGTAGTCCCACAGGGATTTGGATTCTTCGTCAGCAACAGCTAATATTTTCACCTGCCTACCTCCTGGCTTAACCCTCTATATTATCGTTAAACCAGTCCATAACTGCGATTCGACCTGCGTTCATCTTTGTCATCTTGACCGGTATTATATTCTTATCAAAGTTTTCATCCTTCTGGAATAATCCATTCTGAGAGTAGATTGCTCCGGAAAATGGATCGACATCTCCGTGAATCATTGCATTTTTCAAAAATCCAAGAAGTTTTTTCTCCTGATAGGATATCTTTGGTGCTCTGATATCTACAACTCCTGCCGAAAGACCGAACCAGTAGTTCGCTGCTGTTGTATATCCTATTATTTCATTTACATCCCATGATCCGCTAAGCACCGACTGCACAATTTGTACGTAGAATCTTCCCCAGCTGTAGTATGGTGTGCATAGGAATTCGTCCTTTTCCGGCTTTATAAAGTAAACGCCCGGACGTCCGAGTTCACCTGCAACAGAAGCGTACTCAATATCCGCATACACCTCTACACCCTCGTCAATCCACGCCATACGGCACTCTTCGTCGCTCATATTATCGCTGTACTTAAGGCAAATCTTACACTCATCATCAATCATAGAGACACCAATTGCAAATGCATTAAGATTTCTGCGGCTCATGTTTGCACCACGCACCAGGTATCCTATGCGCCTGTTAAGACCTTTCTTCAGCGTCCGACTTGCAGTGAGAACACCCGCCAGGAAGGAAGCTTCATAAAGCTTGCCCTGATAACATCTAACCGAAGAATATGAATTGCCTACAGAGCAATTCAGGAACTTGACATTCGGATAGTGAATTGCTTCTTTTAATGTTTCCTCTGCCATTTTTTCATCAACAGTGAATACAATCTCATTACCATCCTTTACTACCTTTGCAAGAACATCCTTGAAGTCGCTCTTATCAGCCTTGCATATGTAGTTCTGAGTCGACACATTGTCCTCTGTCATCTCATCTACATAAAGTCTGCCCGCCTCGTGGCTGTCTATCCAGCGAGACTCTTCTATATCGGCATCATAAATAAATGCAACCTTCAGAGGAGAGTTAGCTGTGTATCTCTTCACTCCGTTTAAGAAGCTCTTTATACGTCCTTGTTTTTCCGCCACCGGAGCTTCATCCAGGAAGGCTATATTATCAACATTTGCGCCTACAAGAAGGTCATTTCCCATAAGTCTAATGTTCTTTTTAATCTGAGTTTCCGTATCCTCAAAAAGTGTTTTCATCGGGAATATAGATATATATATTAAAAATGCGTCACCAAGAGTGAAGTCATCCGACACTCTTAAAGCTGATTGGCACTTTTTCTTAAAATTGAAGAATGCTGACTTTAAATCAACCTTTAATTCCTCAGGCCACTCATGCTCCAAATCCTGATCCAAAAGTGAGGCAAGTTTTTTATATGAGCCCGGCTCACTTAAAACTATAAAGTAATTCTTTGTCACCCTGTAAAAGTCCATATATTCATAATAAACTTTGCATTCCTTAGTGTCAGTTTTCTTAGGCACAATTCTCGTAACATCTGCAAGTATATCCTCACCAAGTGCGTACTTAGCAACAGAAACTCTCTTATTACCTTCCTGCACATAGTAATTATTCATATACTCATACACTTTTATAGCATCGCGATAACCCTCGCTCTTATAATAATCATACACATTGGACCACTTTACGGAAAACTCCGAGCCGCCATCAAGTATAGGCATGAAATTATTGGCAAATGCATTGGTTCTTCCCAGTTCCTTGTTGCCAATTATGCGGTTTAATGGCAATTCCATAAGGCCAAGCTTCTCCTCGCGAAGAGAATTGTCCACCTCATCAAGTGCATCTAACACTGGCAGATACGGCGATTTTCCGTTCTTGATCGCATATCTGACTGCTTCGTCACCAAGTTTTTTCGCTGAATAGTAATCTTCAATCATAGCTTTTTCTCCTTAACTACAACCTACCATGAAACACTTTGTATAAAGGTGTTTAGTCTACGAAACACGCTACTTTTATTTTACAACGTGAGGCCAAATAAGTCAATCTTAACCGACGTAAAAGACGGGCGTTCAAAGCTATGACGCCATACCCCGGATCACTGATTTATATGCACTTGACGTATCTTTAAGTGATGGAGTATACTTTAAGAGCGGCGAATAAAGGCTGATAATATAATAAAATCTAAAAAAACGAATACAATACATATTCGTTATACATAAAAGAAAGAAATAATAATATGGCATATATTAAGTGTAAAAATCTGGCTGTGGGATATGAAGGAAAGCCTGTAGCTGAAGATATAAATATGAAAATAGAAAAAGGCAATTATGTTTGTATAGTAGGTGAAAACGGAGCCGGAAAAAGTACTCTCATGAAGACGCTTCTGAATCTGGTTAAACCTATCTCCGGCGAGATTCTTTACGAAGAGGATTATAATGCCTACGATGTTGGGTATCTTCCTCAGCAGACTCAAGCTCAGATGGATTTTCCCGCTTCGGTTTGGGAAATTGTTTTGTCGGGCAATCTTGCAAGACTTAAGCATCGTCCGTTTTATGGTCCGGAAGAAAAAAGCAGAACGAAAAAAAATCTAAAAAAAATGGATATGTGGGATAAAAGGCAGGAATCCTTTAGAAATCTGTCAGGCGGGCAGAAGCAAAGAGTATTACTTGCCCGTGCTCTCTGTGCCAGCGAAAAAATGCTTGTTTTGGATGAGCCTGTAAGCGGATTAGACCCTATCGTTACTGCTGACTTTTACAAGCTTATATACAAGCTTAACCAAGAGGGGCTTACCATACTCATGGTTTCTCACGATCTAAAAGAAGGTTTGGAGCATGCTACACATGTCCTACATATGGGACAGGATAAGATATTTTTTGGAACTAAAGAAGATTACGTTAAAAGTGAAGAAAGCAGGTATTTTGTATGATTGAACAACTACAGACATATTTTCAGTACCCCTTTGTGAAGTATGCGTTTATAGTGGGTACCCTTATAGCACTTTGCTCTTCACTTCTTGGTGTGACTCTTGTGCTTAAGCGATACTCTTTTATCGGAGATGGTCTCTCCCATGTGGCATTTGGCGCTATGGCTATAGGTTCCGTTCTGCATCTTACTTCAAATAATCTGATTACCATGCCGGTAACAATCGGGGCTGCCATACTGCTTCTCATGGGCAATGAAAGTCGGAAGATAAAGGGTGATGCAGCAATCGCTCTTATATCTGTCTCTTCCCTTGCTCTCGGATACATGCTTATGAATATTTTTTCATCATCTGCAAATGTGTCGGGGGATGTTTGTACCACACTTTTCGGTTCCACTTCCATACTGACAATTCAGATTAAAGAGGTGTGGTTTACCATCGCACTTTCAGCTGTAGTCATACTTGTTTTTATTATATTTTATAATAGAATTTTTGGCGTTACATTTGATGAAAATTTTGCAAAAGCAACCGGTATAAAAACCCAGTTTTATAATCTCTTAATTGCAATAATAATCGCAATTATAATTGTTTTGGGCATGAATCTGGTAGGTTCACTTTTGATATCAGCTTTGGTAATTTTCCCTGCACTTTCAGCCATGAGAGTTATACATAATTTTAAAGGCGTAGTGATACTGTCAACCTGTCTTTCGGTTTTTTGTGCCATATCCGGTCTTTTAATATCAATCCTTGCATCTACTCCTGTGGGTGCTACTATAGTTGCCATGGACATGCTGATGTTTTTTGTATGTTGTGCAGTGGGTGCACTGAAGAAATAATATTGCTATTTTCTAAACGTTGCAAATACTACAGCTCCGACATAGAGGGCTATCATTATAGTTCCGTTAATTCGACCAACTTTTCTGTCTCGTACAACAAATATGTATGATATGATACTTACCACAAAAAGTATAATCAGGTCTACAACCGAAGCAAAGTTAACAGCTATCGGAGTTATACTTGATGAAACACCAAGTATAAGCAGTATATTGAAAATATTTGATCCTACTACATTTCCAACAGCCATTCCATTTTCACCTTTTTTTGCTGCTACTATCGATGTAACCAGTTCAGGTAACGATGTGCCAAAGGCAACTATGGTAAGAGCTATAAAGGTCTGTGACATGCCAAAAAACTTAGCTATGTATGTTGCTGAGTTTACAACCATCTGTCCACCCGCAATTATCAGACCCGCTCCAAGAACTATAAAGAAGAAACACTTCCAAAGTGGTTCATTTTTAATATCATCTTCTTCCTGTGGATGCTTTTTTGAATCTACAATCAGAAAAACCATGTAAGTTATAAAAGCTATCAAAAAGATAATACCGAATATACGGGAAATCTTTCCTACTTCCGTATAGTATGAAGTGCCTTTTGTTATACTTACTTTTCCTGTTATTATTTGAAATCCGCTAAACAAAAGCAGTAGCAGGGTTACAATAATAGATAACGGAAAATCTCTTTTTATAATTGGATTGTCTACAGGTATTGGCTTTATCAAAGCGCAAATTCCCAATATCATAAGCAAATTAAACAGGTTTGAACCTATTACATTACTTATGGCAATTTCATTTGCTCCCTTAAGTGCTGCAGATGATGATACTGCAAGCTCCGGAGCACTTGTTCCCATAGACACTACTGTAAGACCTATTATTACACCCGATACCTTGAGCTTTTTTGCAAGGGAGGCACTTCCATCTACAAACCAATCAGCCCCTTTGATCAAAAACAAAAAACCTACAATAAGTATCAAAAAATTGAGTATTAGCATTTGATTTTTCTCCATGACTCAAGATAATCGCGGTATTATTTTAATCCGCGATTATCAATATTTTTTATATTTTTCCCACTCTTATACTTTCATTGGTTTTTAATACATATAGACTTTAAGAATACAGCATATTATGAGAAATCATATTACTTTTTCATCCCACCTGTATTATGATTATGCTGATTATTTGCCCTGTTATGTTGTCTGTTTCTTCTTATATTGTTAAGTCTATCTTCTCTAAGACCTCCTTCCACTCTCTTTAAACTTTCGGAAAGTTTTGTCTTTAAGTCATTATTTTCAGTTATTCTTCCTATAAATTGCTCCATGGTCTCATTATTTTTTCTGTTAAATAAACGTTTTTCCGTCAGTTTATTTTTTATATTATTTACCATAGAATCAAACTTTTGCTTTGAATTGCCCTTTGCTATCTCATTTACCAACTCCCTGTTTTCCTGCTTGGTAAGAATCTGATAACATATAACGGTAGATATTATATCTTTCGCAGCATTATTTGATGAAGCTATAATATCATGATCACCTGTATTGACAGCATTACTAAGCATGGTTGCTATATTTGCCTTATAATTGTTGTTAACATGATTATTATACTCTGTCTTATATTCATCTATCAACTTATCTGTTTTTGCCTCAATCTCCTTCCACTTGCTTAAGGATTTTCCGCCGTAAAGCTTATTGTTTTCTATAAAGGCAGGATTATTTGCAAGAGCCTTATACTCTTTTTCAAATTCCTTGGCATTAAAAGAATTATATAATTCTTCTGCTTCCTGTGAACTGATTCCCGGTTTATATACTTTATCAAGATATTTCTTGGCTGTAAAGTACTTAGCTGCATCTATAAAGAAAACTTCATCCTTAAGATTCAGATAAGAATCAATCGACTTTGAGTATTCATAGGCCTTAGGAAATCTCTTAGAGAATTTCAGGAGTTTTTCCTTCATCTTCATCTGAGTTACGGACTTTTCATAAAGCAAGTTATAGTTTATATCATCAAACTCCTTTATGTCAAATGCATTTCCATGTTCGGCCGTATATGCTTCCGCCTTTGCATTGATCTCATTAAATGGCTTATTGCCATATGCGACATTGTTTGTATCTGCTATATAAGATACACCGGCTCTTGCATTATCAAAAAGATTTATAAGTACCGGTATTTTTTTCTTAATTGTCTCTGAGTTAAGAAGCCTTACCTTTCCATAATCACTATGCTTATATCCGGTTAATCCATGCTTATCTTCATAATAAGCTTTTGCATTATTATATACTTCGAGCAGGTCTTTACGTATTTCAGAAGGATTCTTATCATAATTACGTAAACTTTGGTAAGCTTTTTCTATACTTTGGGTCATATTTTGGTAAGCCTGTGAGCCTTCCATTTGTTCACCGTCAAAATTATGACCGGCATCGGTTTGATACTGCTTTAACTCTTCCTTGATATCATTTAGGAATCCCGCCATACCAATAAGAACCACATTATACTCTTTAACACTGTTAACATAAGTCTCTTTACGTAAAAATCCCGGATTTTTAGGACTGTCAGGCTTTGTTTCATCCGGCTTGGCATAATTTACAAGCTCATCATGAGTCATATCTGCCCTGTTAAAACCTTGATTATCATTCTCTGCCATAACAGGTATGTCATCGTTAATAATAATATTATTATTATTCTGAGGACGATTTATATTAATTGCAGGATTTTCTATAATAGTATTATTTATATTCAGATTATCTATATTCTGATTATCTAAATTTTCATCTTCCCGTGCAATTATATTTATCGCTTCATCTGCATTATTTTTAGCATCCCGGGCAATAATGGCATTTTTTATTTTTTCAAGCTTTTCAACTTCTTTTTCCAGATTTTTAATATTCTGATCATATTCTTCTGTCTGATCCTCAAAGTCTTCAGGATCAGATAGAAGCGCGAGCTTTGATTTACTAAACCCAGAGATCATAGTATTCAGATAATAAATCTGCTCTTCTATACTATTTATATCAGCATTTTCAGGTATTATAACTTCTTCTGCATCGTCCTCCTTTTTATCCTCTTTAATATTCTCTTCCTTATTTGGATTGGCTTCATTAACAGCCTGAGCCTTAGAATCTTCTGTTTTTATTTGAAGGTCTTCTGCTTTTTCCTTTAGTTCTTCATCCTTTGCCCCGGGTTCTTCTGCCTTTTCTTTATGAACTTCAGGTAATTTACCATCATTTTGTATAACTTCATTCATAAATTTAAGGTCACTCAGCAATTCATCCTCTTTAGAATCATTTTTTACCGTGCCTTCCATATCGTCTTCTGATTCCAAATCCTCTGACAAATCCTCTGAATCCTCATCTTCTTCAATTATTACATTTTCGTTTATCTTATTTTCTTCTATGTCATCATTATCATCAATATATTCGTTATCATCCTCCTCAATTACATCTTTATCGTGTTCACCGATGATTTCAGCTGCATTTTCGCGTATTTCTCTATATGGTCTTGACTCCAAATCCTCATTTTTGAAAAACTTTACGGCTTTGGATTCATTATAATTCATCTCATCCTCATTTAATATATCAATCTTTTCTTTTAATTCCCTTTCTTTTATTATCTGCTTCCACTCTTCCGGAACAACAGGCTCCTTAGGATGATTGATATCGGTATATTCAGTCAGGTAATCTCCACTGTTAAGTCTTCCATATGAGCCATCATTCTTCATAACGGTCGGATGCAGACTTATACTGTACTTATCCATAGACATGGCATGCAGTATAAAGACTTTCTGATATGAATCAATAAGTTCTTTAGGTACATCGTCACCAAGTACTTCTACAACACCTACATTCTTATTATTTTCATCACGTACGCCGATTATATCCATGATTCCTTTCGACTTCATATATTCCGGCAGTTTATTACCATAAGTGCTCATATAATAAGCATTGTAACTGTTGTTAGTATTCAATTCGTTTGTATTTATATCCATAAACATATCATCAAATATTTTTACATATTTTCCCAGATCTTCTTTTGATATGTTCATATATTCTTCTTTGCTCAGCGGTCTGCCGGCCTTGTCGGCAGTATTTATCTCCAGAGTTTTTATGGCAGTCTTATCAATATTATAAATATCCCTGAAAATCTTAGCATTATCTTCCAATGACTTTGCATAATCAGGTATCCTTCTGTTAAAGTTTCTCTTTTGATAATCCCTGTTTTCCAGATATTCATTATATATCTTATCCCAAACCTTTGGAGCAACCGGTTCTTTGGGATTATTCAAGTCGAGATATTGATTAAGTATGTCACCATATTGTATTTGTTCAATAGAACCATCTTTTAATTGTATCTTTGGTACCATGTAAAGATTAAAGTCCTGACTCATCATATAGTGAAGAATCGCAACCTTATCAATACAATCCTTTATATGATCATAATATTCATCAGCTTTTATGTTATCCTCTCTAGTCTTCGCATCATCAATCCAGTTGAATCCGAATTTTTCCGCAAAATTCTTATCAATTGAGTATTTAACTTCCTCCGAAGGAGATATGATTTCGCCTTTTTTCCTGCTATATATTATAATACTTCTGACCGGCGAATCCAGATTAGGGTTATATTTATCTCCAAGTATCTTTTTGGTATAATCTTCGATAGGCTTAAAGATTTTATCAAAAAGCTTTACATACTCATCCATATCTTCTTTTTTCATTTCGGAAAATTGGAAAGATGTAAGTAATTTACCCTTTGTTTCATGTGAACGGTTAAACGCAAGTTTGTCAACGCCTTTTTTGTCAAGCTTATAAACCATATTAAAGAAATCATGACCCTCACTCAAGATATCCTTATAATGCGGTAAATCAGCCAGACTGCTGTAATATTTGTTATTTCTGTCTTCTTCGGCCTTTAATAACTCTTCTTTATTGATATATTTTCCCTTATATCCCCTTTTGACAAAATTCTTTACAGTCCCGTAATTCATAGGAAGCATAGGTTTATTTTCATTTTTTACATTATCTTTGTCATCATTATCCAATACCCGCTCGAAGGCATTTTTCTCAGCATTGTAGTGAGCAACCCTGTATCTGACACTTTCTCTTGGGTCGGCAAAAGCATGAACTATATATGCCTTTGCAACCAATATCTTTTTCATGCCTTTAAGTTCATCAGCAGCATGAACAGTATTAACATAATCAATGAGATTTTCATATGGAAGATCTGAATCAGGCTTAAATTCTAACCCTTGAAGGAAGTCAATACCGAACCTGCCTTCCGCTTCCATAATCGGTTTGTAATGCTCATCAAATAATCTTCCTGCTTCTTCTAATTCATAATCCGAAAGTTCTTCGATTTTAAGCCTTTTATTATAATTTTCGGCCGAGTTCATAGGCAAATTAAATATATTTTTGCCAAATATATTACCCATATTATCAAAGAAGGCTGTTACCTCATTTTCATGAAGCTGGGCTTTAAACTTCTCAGTATATGTAGGATGTTTAAATTCAAATTCTCCCATTTCTCCTACATACTTCATGTCTATATCATTAGCCAGAGCCTGCAAAAACAATGCCTTTTGCAAGTCAAACTTTTTCTTGCCGGGCAGTTTATTATCCCATGAACCAAATTCGCCATATCTGTGATTATTGGCATAATTCAATGATTCATTATGCATATATTCAATACTTGCATAATTTTTGTAGGTATCATTTTTATCTTTTATCTTTATATTTTCAAAGAACTTGGGATCTGCATCAAAAGCTTTTCCATATAACTTATCGAATAATGCAACTGCTTCCTCAAGTGTCTCCTGACTTAGCGAATTATAATTCAATATACTTTGTGATAAATGTCCAAATCCCTTAATATTACGCTTTTGAACATCCATTAAGCATATTTTCAGATTATAAATCTCAGAATGATCTTCCTCTTCAATCTTTTTCAATTGTGGCAAAACTATGGAACTTCTATATGTATTGAAATTCTCAATACCGTTTTTACCACCTATTCTCATTTTCCCGTAACGCTTTTCACTTGCGGTTATATATCTCCTGCTTCCGTCAATATCAAAATATGACGGAGCAAAGGACATATCCTTTTTCTCATTTTTTGCAGCATAAAGCACATACAGCTTCTTCAGCCTGTCTATGGATTCATCATCAGGTTTGAATTGCAATTTGCTCTTATCTGCTGACATTAACATCTCATCTATGATTTCATCAACATTCTTTGTGATTTTAACACCCTTTTCCGTTGTTACTTCTTCGGTAAAGGAATTGGTAAAAGGTGTGACCATAGGTCTGTGAGCAACTTCAAAACCTCCAAAGAGTACATTAAAAGCAAGATAACCCTTAGTAAGCTCTTCCTTTGTAATTTGATAAAGATTAAATTCTTTATTGGTAGGAATAAAGTCAATCTTATCCATAAGATTATCTTTTATATCAAAGTCATGTATTGCCTTTTCAACTTTTGAATTATAATTCTTTATGTTATAATCCAGCTCTTTGCCATATTGTGAGGCCATAGCTATGGTCTTAAACTCAGTTTCGGTTCCGTCACTGAATCGGTAAGATAACTTACAATGTTCCTTAACAAGATAGTTTAGTATAAGTGCTTTCTTGGAAGCATTTGACGTATAAACCTGCGGATCAATGTTATAAAATCTGCAATTCTCTGCTGCAATATCATTGATACTCTTTTTTATTCCGTCCTTTTCAACCATAAAGTTATTGATATTGAAAGCAGCATTCTTCCTGATACTTCCAAAATACGAATCAAAATATCTATCTGCTGCCTTAAAAAGGTCTTTATCTATAGTGCTTACATTCAAATCATGATCTGCAAATCGGACATCATAATTAAAAGCAAACTTATCTATGGTAAATATCTCACCATTATCTTTATATTCTACATACTCTTCGGTATATTTTGAATTCTCTGTCTTTGCTCTATCTTCAATACTCTTTTTAAGCTTACTCTCGGCCCTTTTAAATTTTGCTATTCTATTTCTCTCTTCCTCTTCGGCTTTTTTTCTCTCTTCTTCTTCCTCTCTTCTTCTTTGCTCCTCTCTTGCCTTTCTTTCCTCTTCTTCAAGCTTTCTACGTTCTTCCTCTTCTCTTCTTCTTTCTTCTGCTTCTCTTGCTAAGCGTTCTCTTTTTTCTTTCTCTTATCTTTCTTTTATAATCCTGTTCTCTTCTGTTTCTTTTGCAAGTCTTGCTTCCCTTTGAACACCTGATTCAAGCCCGGTACTTATACCATTCAGCTCATAAGTCACTTTATTATTAGGATTACTGAGTGCCTTTATTATCAATGTCTTGGTATTAAGTACCGATGTATAGTTCTTGGAACCGGGCTTAAGCCCCATGGCCTTATTTACTTCTTCCTGGATATTTCTCGGCTTATCTTCACCTTCCAATGTCACAAAGAAACCAGCCAGCTTAAAGTTATTATCATTTTTTAAAGTCTCATATAATGAATCAAAAGTGATACCTGCTTCTTTGAGCTTTGCATTTTCTCTTTCTTCAACAGTAAAGAAATTCTCTTTTTCTTTGCTTGAATTAATGCGAAGTTTATTAACTTCATCAGTAAGAAGATGAGTTCTTTTGGTTATAGAGTCAATAAACCAATTCTTTTCAATTTCAGCATCAGTTGCACGTATCTCGTTATCAAAAGATTTGGCAGCAATACTTATTGATTTACCGGAATCTTTTACTTTATCCTTTTCATCTACTATAAAAGGAGTAAAAGTCAGTTCAACCCTGTCGCCAACAAGCATATTTCTTATTATAGCTGTTTTATACAAATCTATATATTCTTCATCCGTCATATATACAGCATCCGTATCATCTGCCACTTCATCAAGTTTCTCTGCATTAAGTTCTTCTGCCAGACTGTCAATCGTACTGTCATCTTTTATATTTGATACGGGTTTTACATAATCCATACCGATATTTGTGCGAAGATTATTCAAAGATTCCTTATCTTTATTATGGGCTGACTTACCAAACTCCCTTTGAGCCTGTTCCAGACTATATTTTTTTTCTTCATATTCTGCACTGCCATCATTCTTTTCGCGTTCCATAATAACAGGTTTGGTATATATGCCCAAATCTTCATCAAACATTTCTACTATATTGCTGGTATAGGAATTTAAGTTTTTTAATGAAAATTGCTCAAAAAATACTTTTTCATTATATTTATCACCAAGTATATTCTTTTGATGCTCCATAATATCCTTGAAAACAGTATCATATACAGCAGCGCACTTCTTTCTCTCTTCCTTAGTCATATACATAACGCTATCATGTGGATTTATATAATTGAGGCTTTCCTTATCTACCTTAAAAAGATCATACAAATCACTATTATCTCTGGTTAATATTGCATCAATTGACTTTTTTATATTATCAAAAAGCTGCTGACCTTTTCCTTCAATTTTATTTCCTGCCATTTTCATTTCCTCCTGTTATCTACGTTCATGATTTTAAAATCTCGAAAAATCCAGTTAGTTCCACTAGTATAGCATATGATAATTATAGTTTTCAAGCATTTATCATGAATAAGAATTGGTTTAAGAATTAGTTAACGCTTATCATGGTTGGCGTCCGTTTGGCGCCTTAGCTTTAGCTTTATTGTCATTTGCTTTAGCTTTGACATTAGTTTTAATCTTTGCTTTTTTCTTCGGAGCTATGACGCGCGTTTCCTGCACATACAAAGAACTAACCTGCTTAACTATTTGACCGTTGGTCAATTCCTTTTTAATCTGACTTATACCTTTTTCCTGAAGCTTAGCTTTTACTACTTCTTCTTTTACAACATCTCTTACCAAATTATAATTTGATACTTTATTCATCTCCTTGAAAAACTCATTTTTCACTCTGTATTTGCCTTCAATTTCAAACATTTTATACTCATAGTAATCTCTTCTGTCTTTCATTTCATTAAGGTTTGGAGAATCAGGATTTGATTTGTATTCCTTCTCAGATTTTTCAAAATTTTTAACAGCACTTTTCATGTCTTTTATATATCTTGGGTCTGACTCTTTAGCTTTATTGCACTTTCTTATGCTGGCCTCAGCCATCTTCTCCATGAGAATATCTGTTATCATTTCAGTTTTTTCTTCAGGAGTCATATTCGCATCATCAGCACTCTTAAGCTTATTCCTAGCCTCTAAGCCCTTCTTGTATATCTTAGCCTGACTCTTAAGAGAGTTTGCATACTGTGCCTCTTCTTCGGTCAGTCCGTCTCTTTCTGCATACTTTCCAAGTTCCTTATCTCTCTTAAACATCTCTATAATACGTGATGCAATTTCAGCCTGGGCAAAAATCTCGCTATTCAAGGTTTCGCTTCGACTTGTCTGATCAACTATGTGCTTTATACCATTACACAGGAGATTTGCAAGCGGAGCTTTATCTCCTTTTTCATAACTTGTAAATGCTTCTGCCGCCTTCTGTCTTCCTTTGTTGATTACTTCTGTGTACTTATCTATGCTACTCGATTGGGTTTTTGAAACCAAATTTGTTGTATATTCGCCACCCTTCTGATTTACAAGCTGTTCGCCGGATAACTGAGTTGAGCGTATACCTCCCTCATTAAGTGCATCTGGAGTTAATGACCCTGCATATGCAACAGCTACAAAATCCTTGTCTGATAACTTAGAGTCGGGATTTCTTTTTCCTATTGCGCCGAAATCATTGTCAATTATCTGTAGCTTGCTAAATGCTTCGTCACTAATAATATCAGCCTTTTTTCCCTGCGGTTTTACAGGCTTTTTACCATAGAGATTTTCAATATTAGCAAAAAGTTCAGCTTCATTCTGAGGCATCTGAGTACGATTATTTTGTGTTGCTTTTTGTTGCTTACTGATTTTAGTTATTTCTTTCTTTCTATACTCATCCAATCTGTCTTTAATGTAATTTTCATAATATCTCTTGCTGACAAAATTAGGAGTCTCTTCATTTCCTTTTGAAAGTCCTCTTTTTTTATTAACGTCATTAAGTATTCTCTTGAAGTCCTCTTCCTTCATCTCATGTGATAAAACAGACATAGCACAATCAAACCTAGTTTGACTGAATGATTTGTCTCTTAACGAATATTTACCGTCTATATAATTCAGACAGTTTTTAACCATTTCTTCTCTTATGTCTTTTGCATCTCCTCCACGTCTTTCTTTTAGGGCCTTTTCATACTTCTTCATGGAGTCCAGCATTTTGTTGTACTTGTCGGAGTTTTCCTTGTGGAAAAATCCCTCACCCTTACCGGTTGCTTCCATAGTCGAAATTAAAGAGCTCATATTGCTTTCGTCCTTACCACCCGCAGTATTAAAAAGAGCTTCATTAATACCTGAATCCCTTTGTAATTCAAATATTTTTTCTGATTGAACCAGCTTATCTACTTTTTTTACTGATTTTATTGTATTATCTACAAATAGGCTATTTGCCAGTGATTTACCGGTTGTCTTTACCCAGTCCTTTAATTCCTTTGGAACTTCATACTGTCTACGTGTATTCATACCATAATCATAGTATTCTCTTTCTTTTACAGAAAGACCGGTTCTGATTTCTGATATTTTGGTGTCCCACATTGATTTCATCATAAATGATGGAATATCACCCTTAATCTGGTTTATTATTTCTTTTTCAGTCGCTATCTTCCCTGGCTTTTTTGACTCAATGTTTTTCCTTATTGTATCAAAAAGGTTATCTCCAGCCTTTGCTTTATACATTTCCAAATATTCATTCTGAGTTTCATTATTAAAGTCCATCTTAAAGAAAAACTCTTGGAATGTGGTCTGCTCATTAATTTTTTTCTCACTGAAATATACATCCTGCATATTTCCTTTTCCGTTTTTTCTCTGCACATTTTCCTGATCAATGTACTCACCATTCTCTACAGCCTCAAGTATATCCATATACTGTGTCTGATGAGCCTGAATCAGGTTTATTCCCATAAAACCTGCGTTATTTATCAGATAGTCAGCCTTCATCCCCTTTATTCGGGCATTTTCTTCATCCGTTAGTCTGAATCCATTTTCATCTACCTCGTCGGGAAGTCTATCCATGATATCTTTCTTTTCTTTTCCGACTTCTATTGCTATTTTAGTCATAGCGAGGGCAAATATATCATGCGCTTCTTTTATCTTTTCAGGAGTATACTCTTGCAAAAATACATTTTTTAACTTATCAGACAGTTTTGCGTTTTCTTTAGTCTTTTCATCGATTTTTTCTCTTCCCTTTGGAAGGTTGTATTTTTCTTTGGTTTCATCATCCATACTTCTTATGGTCTGATACTGCTGCGCAGAGACGTCATTCATTATCAAAACCCAAAGTTTATTTAAAGAATCCTTTTGTTTATTGTATGTATCGATGGCTGTTTTCTTTTTTGGCATAACTTTTCCTCCATTCCAAGCACGTTAATATAAAAGGTGTATTGCAATCCTGATAACCATATCAGATAACCGGAAAGCAATACACCGATCACATACGACATTATAACACTCTAAAGGTAACAAAAGCGTAACAATTCGTATAAATATTTAGTTATTGGTTTTCATTCCTCTCTTTTTTCTTGAGTATAATTGTAATTACTAATCCAAACATAGAGAAAATCGATATTCCTGCATAAAGCGGGATATTGGTACGGTCGCTTGTATCAACAGTGTTTTCTGTTGTATCAGTACTTGTCTCCGGGTAACTTTCATCAGCCTGTGTCTCAGATGCATCGCTTCCATCATCACTGTCGTCTTCACTTGCATCTGCCTTTTTCTTCTTAGGTTTCTTAGAAGGTTCAGGTGTTTCTGTCGGTGCAGGTGTTGCCTTTGTAAGAGTAGGTGTTGGTGAAGGTGTAGGTAAAACTGATGATTCTCCTGCTTTCTTATCAACCATCTTTACTTCTATCGGCTCATTTACCGATGGTCCCATCTTTTCCTGAACTGTGAACTCAACTGGTTTTGCAATCTCATATCCGGCAGGTGCACTGTCCTCAACAAGCTTATAGGTTTCTCCACACTTGAGCATTCCTGTTACTGTGTATGGTTCTGTAGTTGACTCCCATGAAACAATTGTTTTACCTGTAGAGTCCTCTATGTGAAGCTTTGCTCCTGCAAGTGAAATACCTGATTCATCAACCTTCTTGATAGTTGCAATTACTACAGGCTCTAACCATGTGAGCACTCCATCTCTGTAAACAACTGTTCCGTCGCCTGTTCCTGCTGCGGTTACTTCAGGTTCTACCTTTCCTTCTGAAAGTTTAAATGTAATCTGAATTGGCTTCTCAGATACATAGTATCCTTCCGGAGCCTTTAACTCTCTAACAGTGTAAACAACTTCTGTGAGAACACCCTTGAAGTAAAGCATTCCCTTGCTGTCTGTAGTTGCCTCTGCAATCTTCACCAGGTTACCTGTTCCGTCATCCTTGAAAAGTCCGTAAGTTGAGCCAGGAAGCACCTGATCAGGCTGGCTTTCATTTACCTTTAAGAATTCGATATCTCCTCGGTAAACATCATTAACCCACATATTTACATCTACTGCATTTCCGTCTGCATCTGTAAGTACAGCCTTTGTTCCTGCTTTAACTTCTGCATAGTAAACTGAATTATCCGGCTTATATCCATCAGGTGTCTTAGTTTCCTTAATGATATATTTACCTTCATCTAAGTTCTTAAAGCTTACAGTTCCATCGTCTCCACTTGTAGCTGTTGCTACTGCAGTTGTTTCATCATCTGCTTTGTAGATTGTAAACTCAGCACCTGAAACATTTACAGTTTCATCTGCATTTTTTGCGCAAGCTTCATTGATCTTACCAACCTTGGTGAACTCTATCTCACCCTTGGTTTCTTTAATTTCGTACTCATCCTCGAAGTTTACTGTCTTAGTCTCGTTAGCTCCTACTGTAACGGTTGCTCCGCCGGTCTTTCCATCCTTATCCTTCTGAGTTGCATCTCCCTCTACTGTGTAGGTTACACTCTTAGTTGTGTATCCATCCACATCATAGAGAGTTTCTGTTACAACGTAGGTTGAGCCTTCGTTTGCCTCGATTGTCTTTGTATAAGTTCCATCTGCGTTCTTAGTAAAGTCATTTCCGATGGTGTAGGTTTCTTCGATTCCCTTGCTTCCATCCTTCTTTGTCTCCACTACTGTGAAGGTGAGTGCGCCCTGTTTCTCTTCTTCTGTTAA
>JAEEGL015013989.1_pt1 | contig 20020 bp, 31 predicted proteins | sample 9134231 | NCBI WGS metagenome assembly JAEEGL01 (sample SAMN16246548, study PRJNA631951) | gut metagenome | biome: gut microbiome; feature: rumen; material: fiber-attached | host: Bos | place: Iran: Karaj | collected 2018-10
ACACCCTATAAACAAGGAATGGTATACAGAAGAAAACATCATTGAGATTATTAAAAAATATCGTGATAGATTACACTACCACGAGGAACTATACAAAACTTTTAAGTCGCCAACAGTTAAAAGGGCGATTGAAAAAGATAAGTTGCTAATTAGAAAGTGGGAAGAATATTTGAGAAAGTTGAGGATGCAGAATGGAAACAAAGGTAAATAATGCAGGTGAACAACAACTTTTTCCATACAGTTATGAAAATGGAACGGATGTTTTTGACAAAAGAAACAACTACATTGCCGAAAAAAAATCATCACCAGAATTTAGACAATTAGAAGAAAAAGTCCACGATACTTTATTCGAAGTATCAAAGATTGAAAATATGACATTAAGGAAATATTCTAATTTAAGCGATATGTATGGCATTTACAAAAAAATACCGTATGGTTTTGGAGCAGGGCATCAAGGTAATTACGCAAAGCGAAATAAAGGAGCGATAGCAAATGAGTTTTTCGCAGAATTTAATAGTAGTAGAGCAAGAAGTGATGAGATTGCAAAAAGGCAAATGGAATTATATGAAAAATATATGCCAGAAAGCACAAAGATGGCAAAAGAACTATTTGGCTTAATGGATGATGCGTGGAAAGGAATAAAGAGATGAAAGAAGAAGAAATTGTAAAAGAATATGTTAAAATGTTTGGCAAATTGCCACCAGAAGATGCCGTGATTTCGTATTACGATGATTTATATCAAGAATTATTTAAGAACGCTATAAAAGAAAATAAGGAGATAACACCAGAAGATTTAGAAAAGACGATAGGCAATAAACCTTATGATTATGAAAGCGAAGATGAACAAGGAGAAGAAGATATGGAAAGCAACAAGGAAGAATTAAAAATTCGTAAGTTATTAAAAATGTATGGTGCAGAAGATGGCGAAATTGAAAACTTTATGCAAGATTTAAAAGATTTCAAAGATGATACAGAAGATGAAGAAGATGATTTCAATTATCTCGACAATGACACTATGGAGAAGTTAAAAGCAACAGAACAAGGAAAAGACCTTATTATGAACGCTCCAAAGATGGCAAAAGATGAATTAAAGAAAGCAATTCAAGAATACTTGACAAACAATTAAAAATTGTATACAATTAAATTAGACTAAATAGAAAGGGTAATATTCTATGCAAGAAAATGAAAATCAAATGCAGGAACAAAATGTAGAAACTGCGACTACTATGGAACAAGACAATCAACCAGAACAAGAAAATGATGTCAAAGAAAACCTTGATAATAATGTTGAAAAGACATTTAATCAAGAACAAGTCAACGATTTCGTGCGTGAACGCTTAAATAAGTTTTACAAACGATATGGAGTTGAAAACAAACAGGGTTTAGATGAGTTAGTAGGAAAAGCACAATCTTACAACATAATGGAAGAACGCTATAACAATGCTATGAACGAACTTTCATCATTAAAGGAAGAACACGCTTTTTTGAAGAACAATATCAACCCAAACAAATATGATGATGTAAGAGCATACTTTAAAGGGAAAGAACTTGAATTTAATGAGGAAAATCTAGTCAATGAATTACAATCTCACGGCGAATGGCTAAATGTTGTTGAGAATAAGCCACAAACTACAATCAAAGTTTTAGGCACAGATAATTCAAGAGTTAGTCCACAAAAGGATGAAAAAGAGATTGCATCAAAAATGTTTGGTATTAAACTATTATAAAGGAGAGCAAGATGGAACTAGAAAAAATTATTAGTGATATGCGTTCGCAAGGTGCAGATGACCAACAGATTTTAAAGGCACTAGAACAAATGGCGAACGAGGGCAAAATCACACCAGAAGATTTTGAAAAAGCCAAAGAAGTCTTAATGGGTGATGCCGAGGGTTTTGCCAAAGAAGATGCAAACAAAGAGGCAGAAGAAAAGAAGAAAGCCGAAGAATTATTTGGTATGAAACTAATTTAAAAAGGAGAGATAAGATATTATGGCAAATCAATTTTCGTTAATTACAAAGTATATGCAAAATGCTATCGACACAGTTATGGTAGCAGAAAGTAAAACAAATGTATTAGTTAATGGCTCAAAGTTTATTGATGTAAACTTTAAAGAGGCAGGTTATGTAAAGGTTATGTCATTATTAATGGATGGTTTATCAGATTACTATCGTGTTAATAATGGTTTAGGTAGTGCAAACAATGGTTATGCTACTTTCCCATCAAATGATGGTTATAAAGTAGGCGATGCACAATCTAAATGGGAAATTTTTAAACTAGATTACGATAGAGGTAAGCAGTTTAGAATTGACAATATGGATGATGAAGAACAAGCAGGTTTAGTCATCGGTAATCTATTAAGTGAATTTTTAAGAACAAAGGTTGTGCCAGAAGTAGATGCAGTGCGTTTCTCAAAGATGGCATCTAAAACATCTGCATCACTAGGCAATAGAATTGTTGAAACAGTTAGTGCAAATCAAATTATCGGTAAATTCAATACTGCGTTTGAATGGTTAACTGAACACGAAGTGCCAGAAGAGGACCAAATCATCTTCGTAAACCCTGCAATTATGACTTTAATTCGTAATACAACAGAATTAGTAAAGTTTATTACACAAGGTGATTACAAGAGCGATAAGGGTATCGACTTTACAGTTGAAAAGTATGGTAGCAGACCAATTATTGAAGTCCCATCAAATCGTTTCTTTACAGATGTTTTAACTAATCAAAATGGTTATCAACCAACATCAAATTCAAAAGTAATCAACTTTATGGTTGTATCAAAGAAAGCAATCATCCCTATCGTTAAGTTAGAAAAATCTAAAACTTGGACACCAGACCAAGTGCAAGATTTCGATGGCTACAAGGTTAATTTTAGAATGTATCACGATGCAATCATCCCTAAAAATAAAATTCCTGCCGTTTATGTATCAATTTCTAACACAAGTGCAACAACTAAATCTAACATTTTAAGTGTAGATTTATCGTTAGAAACAAACGGCTACAAGTTAAATGCTTTCTACACTAACCCAGCAGGTTTATTAGGCTATGTTGTTGTTTCTGCAAGTGCATTTACATTAGGACAAACTTATTCAACAGGCGATACAATCGTTAAGGTTGATGAGGGCGACACATTTACTAAATTTGCAAGTGAAACTGCCGAATACTTCGCATTACTTGACAATCGTGGTATGTGTATCGCAACAAGTGGCTCAATCACATTGCCAACAGAGTAATAGATTACGATTGAGGCAAGGCAAATGCTTTGCCTCTTTTGTTTAAAATAAGGAGAACGATATGAAAAGAGCGAATGTAAATACTCGAAGTGGAGTTATCTATGATACAGGTTTTAAAAGAATTTATGTAAAGAACATCACAAAATTGACAAATGACCAAATTTGCGTATTAAATACAGGTGATGAAGTCATAAAAGAAACAGGCAGTCAAAAGCACACTTACATTGTTTCATACAAAGAACAAGGACAAGGAATGTGCTTAACTTACACAGATGCTACTTATGTTGAAACAGTATCTTATGACCTTATCGATGGAGTATGGACTTACAATTCAACAGATAGCACAGAATTAAGTGGTGGTGGCTCTGGTGGTGGAAGTTCCGAAACTAGATATAGACATTTTATTCATTTAACATTTTTAGATGGATGCGATGGAGAATATGATATAGATGGTTGGGTTATTTTAGAAAATAATTCAAATACACAATTCGATGCAACTACATTTAAGGCATTATTTAATAGTGCAGATATTGAAATATATGGCTATAATCATAAAATTATGACTACCATATCAAATCAATATTACTTGAAAGAATATAGTCCGTTAATGGCTTGTTGTTATGCTTATAATTCAACAGATGATAATTTCGTTAATGAGGGAGAATATTCAGGTGCTTTGACACTTGCAACAATCACAGATACAGTAAGCGAAATTCAATAAGGTAAAGGCACACAAAAAGTGTGCTTTTATTTTTTTTCTTATTATTGTATAATAAAATAAGAGGTGATTATAATGGCAGAATTAAAAAGCAAGTATATTACAAAAGATGATTTTAAAATGTATTTTGGCATAGATTTAGACATAGAATTAAAAGATGATGATAACCCTAGTAATAAGGTTAATGCTTTTCTTTTAAGAATTGAAAAAGGTATTGAAAGATATTTAAACGCAAATTATTATCGCAATATAGATTTTGAATACCCACATTTTAGCGACTACCAAAAAGAACATTATAAAATTGCTTTACTTGAACAAGCATATTATGAACTCAAAAATGGCGATATTTCAAGAGATAGTGGCTACGATGTAGAAACAGGCACAAAAGCCACAAGAGAGCAATTAAAAGCCATTAAAATAGGCGATAATACAAGGGAAGAGTTAATTTTATGTGGTTTATTATGTAGAAAAATAAGAAATCGTGCGAGAGGTGGTTTAGATGGTTGGTGGATGTATTGATTTACAACTAGGTAGAAGAGGCGACTTTGATAGATGCAAATATTGGGTTAGAAATGAAAATGATGAAAACCTAGAAGAATATACACATAACCACGAGGCAAGTGGCATCTTTTATGCGAAAGAAATTACGGCAGAAGATAAACACAAAAACATTGTAAATGATATGTTTATGTTTGATGAAAACACCATCACAATTTATACAAAGGCACTTGTAAAACTAAAAGAGGGCGACATTGTAGATTTTGAGGGTGAAAAGTGGCTAGTGAAAAATTGTCAATCACGAAAGATACATAAGAACAATGAATTTATGACAAGAGCATCATATATTAGTTATATTCAATTAAAGAGGTAAAATATGGCAAATTTTAAAGGTTTATTGTCAAGCGAACAATTATCCCTCCTAGCCGAGAAAATTAAAAATTTACTGCGTTTAGAGTTTGAACAGGTGCATTTATCGGCAAATCTTATGAATACAATTAAAGTAAATCAAACGGCGATGGGTTTTGAGGTAGATATACCTGCCGAGATTTATGATTTACAATACTATTATGACAAAGGAGTTATTGTGTATAACGGAAAAGGAAGTTATGCACAAGCCGTTAATGTAGATGGTGGTTTTTCTGGAACACATAAAGGGTATGTTGAATACTCAATTATGATGGCAATAAAAGAATGGATGAAAGAATTACAACTTAATGGTGGCATTAGTGTAGAAAGGGTTAGCGAACAATGATAAATGAAAATGAAATTATAAATTTAATAGGAGTGCAAATTCAATCGGTAGTAGATGATAACCAAGAATTATTTAGTGGTTATGATTTTACTCTTACAAATGAATTGCAGTTTGTAAAAGATAAAAAGAATTATCAAGAATTAAAAAACAACCCTAAAAAGATTTTTATTGTTGTTAAATTTCTCCCTGCAACAATCAATTACGGGCAAACTTTACTTCCTATTTTAATAAATGCAATAGGCGAAAAGAATAAATTGGATGTAAGTTATAGATTACTTATTGAATACGCAGAGAGATACAATCTTGAATTTAGCCAAGATGGAACAACTAAACAATATTATCAAAGTCCAACAGTATTAAGCAATTTTAACGAAATTGGCGATGGTTATAGAAGTTTATTATCTTTAAGTGGCACATTTCAAATAAGCGAAAATATAAACGATTTTGAACTAATTTATAAAAATAATAATGTATCATACAATGTCCCTGCAATTTCATTAAGTGGCTCATTTGACATTCAACTTGAAAGCCAAGCATTTTATGATACAAGCGATACAACAACATCAACAGGAAAAGTAGGAACAATGGTTGTTAATTGCACTTGTTATATGGAAGATACAGAACTTGTAAATAAATGTTTACAAATTGCAACAAAGGTATTAGGAGTAAATACATCGTTTACTTTTGATTTAATATTTAGAAACGGCTTAAAAATTGAAAATACCACATTTAAAATGGCGAATTTTTCATTTGAAAAGAGTATAGGAAATTTGCCTGTATGCACTATGACATTTACAAATTAGAGGTGATATTATGGCAGAAGTAAGAAAGATTACAATAGAGATTATTCAAAAAGGTGAAGAGGGAACTCCAAAACCACCAGATGATACAAAACCACAAGAAAAGGCATCAAGTGAGGGAAAAACCTTATTAAAAAGTGTAATCTTAAATCAAGGGTATCAAACTGCAAAAAAATTAGTTATTCAAGGAGTAAAAGCAAACATAAATAACTATATTGCATTGAGTGAAGATTATTTCGCAGAGAACACTTATCAAAATGTAATGACAGCTGTAAGCAAGTTTACAAGTTTAGCATCAACAGTGGGAAGTAGCACATTAGCAGGTGCTCAAATGGGTGGTGCAGTTGGAGCAGTTGCAGGTTTAGTCATTGGAACTATTGGATGGGGAGTAAGCGAGTATATGGCTTATCAAGAAAGAATGAGTGGCTATTATAGGGCATTAAACTCTTCTATTATCAACAAAGATTATGCAAGAAGAAAAAGTGGCTATTATGATGGTGGTCGTGGAACGGAGAATTAGAAATGAGATTGAAGTGTAAAATAAACGGAAAAGAATATGACATCGTGCAAGGTGCAACTTTTAGCGAGGAATATAATGAAACACTTGACAGTGGCTCAATCATTATTGATAGAGTGCCAAAAATTACAGATTTGCGACCTTATGATGATGTTTTTGTTTATAGCGTAGGGCAAGGTGAAAATACCTTTTTAGGTTATAGAAACAGTAATCAAACACCCGTATCTTTTGGCTATACTTATTTAGAAGATGATAAAATCATAAAATTTAATGCGAAAGAACTCAACGATATATTTATTGCTTATAATACTATATTAAGTCAAAACATAACTATTAAATGTGCGTTAAGAAACTCATCAACAATGTTGTTAGGAACTGCGACTTTTTCTTATAGAGATGGTTTAGGAATGATTGCAAGAATTGTAGCAGGAAATGTAGATAATGAGTATCTTTTAGAAGAAGATGGCGATTATTACATACTAGATTATTCAAACCTATTTGATATATTATTCTTTGATACAATAGATTTAACAATCACATTAAACGATTTACAATACCCATCATTTTATAAGCATTTATTAGTTTTTCAGTTTACAGATGAGCGTTTAAACCCAAAAGAAAACATTTATAAATATAAAATCGAATTGTGTAGTGAAACAATGAAATTGGAAAAAATACAACTACCAAACATTTCAATTACACAACCTTTAAATATAAACTTAAAAAGAAGTGTTTATGATTATGCTTTGCAATTTGTAAACCAATATAACATTAAGAAGAAAGTAAGCACAACAAATGTAAGCAATATGTGGGTTTATCAAGATAAATACATTTTATCACCAGATATACAAGAAATTTTTAGCGATGTATATTGCCCAGATTTCTCACTAGATAACCCTAGTTTGAAAGATGTATTACACCAATTATTTTTAACCAAAGACAGAATACCCTATGTTAAGGATGATGTTATTTGTGCGTTAGATATAACCCAAAGACACGGAACATTTAACACAAATGGGGCTTATTCAATAACAGGTAGTATGTCGGCAGAAAATTACGCACACGGCTTAAAAAGAACTTATCAAGATGCTTTAAGTGGCTTTAAAACTGCAAGAAGAGTAGAATATTTAGGTTTTAGAAATAGTGATAATGCTCTTATGACACTTGGCAATATGGAAATTGAAACAAAGTTTCCTATTTACAAAATCAATAAGATTTATATGTGCTATTATAAAAAATGTGAAATTTACTCTTTTGAAGATGAAAATGACCAAACAGGAACAAAAACTCGTGATATGGTTTTCTTATGCAAACAAGATATAACACCTTTGGTTAAGTTAGAGCAGGAAAGAGCATTGTTAAGCGAAGATTGGCAAGATTTCAATGTTGCAAACACACCAGATGGCGACAACTGTATTGAAGAAATGGCAAGATATAAACTTTGCACAGTTGGTTATAATATAGGTGATACAAAAATCACAGGTTGGGGAACACAATATGACTACCCAAAGGGTTGGTGGACTATAAAGAAATCTTATATTGAAAACATTTTTAAGATTATAGATGCAAACATCCCTTATGGAATTTACACAAAGGGTTATATTGCAAGAAATCTTAATGAGGGCGAAGTTATTATGACATCACCAAGTAGCAACCCAATAGAAAATATCGTGTCGGTTTTTGGCGATAGCAACACAAGTGCATCAAAACTAAAATCTTTTATGTTTGAGGTTGAGTATGAGGCATTTTATAACGGCACAACTATTACAAGTAAAGATATAATGAGAGATGATATTATAACAAATGATAATTCATCATCAAGTTTAACATTACTTGAAAAGGATGGTTTATTTCAAAAAGAAAAAGCCAACAGATTTGGCAATATGGCATATTCTATAATGGCAAACTATAACACCATTGATGAATTACAAGAATTAGGCAGTGTTTACGATGATGATGTTATTATTTATTCAAGACAATATCAAATTTGGAATAACATTGTTAAGGCATCATATAGTGGAACAAAAGATTATGTATTAAAGAACTATTTTACAAGCGTTTACGCAAAGCATAGACCTACGGCTTTAATGGACTACTCACAATCAACAAATAGAGCAGAAAATAGAAAAATGTATGTTATGCTTTCAAAAAACAAGTTGTATTATGACAACCCTTATGACCCATTAAGAAAACCACCGATGATGTTTCAAAATTTCGATGGTGCATCTTTCTTGGATGAAATCGTTTCTTTCTGTAAACCTAACCCAAAGGTAGAAAGCATAGGCAAATTTATTTTTAACGATAAAATCAACTTTGGTTATGTTGAAAAGACAAAACTTGTAGAGGGAGTAGAAACAAAAGAAAGATACTCAACAGATATAAACGCATTTATCAATGGTTATTCATTATGCTTTAATATTGCAATGTTTGAAAATTTAACAATGGGTAATTACATCAAAGAGGCAAACCCAGAAATAAACGGAGCAGATGAAGTAGAAGATGACTTTACAGGAAGTGTGCAAAATTTCTACGGAGTTGTTGACAACGATGAAACAGGTTTTATCGAAACAATGAGTTTCTATGTTGCACACATAAACGAAGATGAATTTAATGACAATGTTGTTGAATACTATAATGACATCGCAGATGATTTATATGACAAAATAAATGCTTTGCCTAAAATCAAAGAAGAAATAGGCGAAACAAACATCATAGGTGGCGAATATAACATTTGTAAAGATAATAAAGAAGTTATCGATATGACATTTCAAATTGAGCCGATTACAGATGATGAAAACATTGTATTTAGTGAGTGGATGCTTAAATTAAGTGATTTATACGGCATCTATAACAAAGTAAGTCAAACATATCAAAAAGAAGATGTAGAAAATTATGGGCTTGAATTAAATTTAAGATATGCAAGTCAATCAGGAATAGGCAGAAGAAATTTTCCTTTTGTGTTAATAGAAATACCAAAAAATGTTTATGACAATCAATTACAAAATGGGCAAAATGTAAGAGGTGGTTTGTCATTGCCTTATAAAAACCACACGATTGATATGTCAACACCCAATGCGAAAATTAAATACGATGTTGCTTTTACATCGTTTGCAGAATTAGAGCAAGATTACTTTACAATCAATGCTAAAACTATTACAACAGTTTACAATGGTTATAATGCTCCAAACTCTATAATTCAAGAAGATAAAACATTCAAACTAGAAAAAATAAATGAGATTACAGAACTAACAATAAATGGTTTAGACACTACAAATAATTATTATTTTAGTAATTTTTCTCATATTGGAACTAATGAGGATGGTTATGTGACAGTAGGTGCGTGGAAAATGAAAATCGACAGTGGTTTTCCTTATGATTTAAGTTGTTATTGTGATGAAATAATAGCAGGCGACCCTATTTCAATACACGATTTCATAGAAACAATAATGGCAGTAGCCACAGGAACAACACCACAAATATATGAGAAAAATATGTTTTTAAGATTAAGCGATGAAAACATAAAGAAAACACTTGTTTATGATGAATACCCATTTGGAAGTTTAGATTTTTCTAACATAAAAGTAGATGATGTTATAGTCCCTTATACAAAACCATATTCATCAAATATAAATCGTGATAGTCCAACATATTTACGAATATATTTAAGTTTGATTTTACATACATATTACGCAAAATCAATTCAAGTTTGGTTTAATGATAATGGAACATTGCATTTTGTGTTTGGAGTAAATGTAAGCGATGCAGATTATGATAGAGGTTATATTGACATTTACTTGTCATCACTTGCAAAGAAAGATACAAGAGTTTACAATGAAAACAATGTAGTTGTAGGACAAGTTAAAAACTTTGTAAATGATGATGAAGAATATGGAACAACAAATCTATATGAGGACACATCAAATTAAAATATAGAAATATTTTATATAATGTTGTAAAATAAAACAAAGGGGGTTAAAAAATGGCTAAATTAGTATTAGAAGTTAGAGGCACGGACAAACCTAACCAAAGCGATATTATTGTGTATGATAAGATAAACGCTTGTTGGGTGGTTATGAGCCGACAAAAATTTCTTGCCAAAACGGAGAAAGAAATTGAAAATTTAAAACTAACAGTTAATAGTTTAAAAGAAGAAGTAAAACAAGCCAAAGAAGATATACAGACAATGGCAAAAATTATGAAAGAGGGTATAAAATAAGATGAAAGAATTTTGGAACACATTTTGTAGTTATATGACACCACAGACAATTACATCTATTACGGCAGTTTTGATGTTTTTAGTGGCTACATTAAAGTTAATTTCAATGGTTAAAACCTTAAACAAACAAAAGGCAATGACACTAGATAATGTAAAAGAGGTTTTGTTAGATGCTTTAAAATCACAAAACCAAGAAGAAGTGCAGAAAGCAATCAACGATGTTTTAACGCCAGTATTAAAAGCCGTAAATGAGATAAACCCTTATTTACAAACTTTCGCAAAGATTTTAGCGTTATCACAAGAAAACACACCTACATCAAGATTGGCGATTTTAGAGTTAATTGAAAATATGGGTAAAACAGATACACAAATTGTTGATAATGCAAAAGAAGTAGTAAAAGAAGAAGTTGTAAAGCAAGAAGAAGTTAAACAAGAGCAATTAAAAATGCTTGATGAGATTGAATACAAAAACAAGCCGATTGAATAGGATGTGAAATTATGAAGAAATCGAAATCATTTATATTATTTGTTTTAGGTTTCTTGCTTATTGGAGTTTCATTATTTTTAATTGGTGGAACACTCGCAGGATGGGACATACTAGGTTGGTTTAGCACATCAACTGCAATGTTAATTTATTGCATTTCGTTAATAATGGGAATGTTAATGTTGATGGTATGGTGGAAAGGCAGAAATGAAAGATGAAAAACAAATTAAATAGAAAAGCAGTATTAGTGTCAATGTCGCTTGTCTTTGTAATGGTTATCGTTGCGATTACATCATTTGCAAACGCAGGTATTGACCCATCATATTGGGGTAGCACTAAATTTATGACAAACACGATATTTACAGTATCGTTGGTTTTAATTGGAGTTGTAAGTGGTGATGCAGAGGGCGACAATTTTTACAGAAACAAGGACAATGGACTATTTCAAACCTCATACAACAACTATAATAAGAAAAGAAACATTATTGACAACATTGTAGATAAGTTTAGTGATTGGGCATACAATTTATATCAAAAAGAAACATACAAAAAAGTTATGAGATATTTGAAAGATGATTTCGGCATTAAACAAGCAGATATGTTAATTCAATTAGATAGAACAGAAATCATACAATTAAAAAACGAGCCAAAATCGTTTAATTTGAATGGAGAGGTAAGATATTTCAATTCTTTAACAGAAACGCAAATTCAAGCAATTTTTGATGTGCTAGATGGAAAAATCAAAGTAAAGTTTGTCCACGATAGTTATTTCTTAAATGCTTATGCTAAAAATGGCAATAAGTCAATGTATGAACAAGCAAGTGAACAAGAAAAAAGAAAGAAACAAAAATTCGCTTTCTTAATGGTATATAGAGTTATCTTTACAGTTTTAGTAGCAATGGTTTTTACTGCGTTTGTAGTAGAAAGTGGCGAAGAGGGAAGTAAAGCACAAGCAGTTTTAAATCTTTTCTCACGCTACTTTACATTGTTTACATCAGTTGGATGGGGTTTTTTCATTGCAAGTGATATGATAAAGGATGAATGTGTCTTTTTAGATTACAAAGCAATGATTTTAAATCAATTCTATTTAGATGTTGAAGTTAATAAAACATTTGTTGTTAAGAGTGAAGAAGAAAAGGCATTTGAAAAGATACAAAAAATTATGGAAGAGGGTGCTATGAATCGAGCAGGAACAAGTTAATACAGAACAAACAAGCGAAAATGTAAATAAGAACGAAAAGAAAATATTTATAGCAAGAGTTATAGCATTTGCACTATTCGGTGCAGTGCTACCCTTTATATTCATCGCTTGGAGATTTGACATTTTTAGTGTAAAAGATGCTACATCACCAAGAGTTAGTTTAACGGGATGGGGAGTTATCGCAATAATCGTTTTATTCTTCTTTATAAGGTATTGTATGAGCGTTATTAAACGCTCTATACCCTTTTCCCTTACTTATCAAATTTTAAGTGGTTTTATAAAGGTTATTTTGCCTTTAATGTTATGCTATCTTGTAGTGTCGGCATTGCAAAATTCATTTGGTTATTTTAAACAAGCGTTAATGATTACAATTTGTTGTGAGGCAGTGGCAATCGTAATCAACCCATTTCCTAAATATTTACACGATAAAGGAATTGAAAAAGCAGAGGGCATAATGGACTTGTTTATTAAAAAATGGAAAGATAAGGAGAAAGAAGAATGATATATTTATACTTTGATAAGACAGGCACATTAAAAGAAGTAATCAACGATGAAAGCATAAGAAGAGGAACAACAAACACAAACGGGTTAGCCGTTTATTGCGAACTTTGGGATGATGCAGATTTTACACTTGATGATATTTGGTATTGTCAACGAGTAAGTTGTGGCAAACTTACGCCAGAGGTATCTTTCATTGATAATTTAGAAATTATGCAAGTGCCTTATAAAAAGGATGTAGATTACACTTATTTTAAAGATTTCAAACAATATAAATTCTATGTGTTTGAATTTACAACAGAATACACACAATATAGTGGCTTAAATGTTGGAACTGTAAGATTTGCAGTTGATGATGGAATAAACGCATTAGGAACAATTACATTTAACATTCAAGACAATGTAATAAAAGAAGATAATAACATTACACAAAGTCAATATGACTATTTATTGTTATCTTATGCAAGTAGAACATTAAATGAAGAAACAGGAAGAACTCTTTGTGAACTTATCGAGGACATCGTTAAAGAACAAGCAAAAATCACAGGTATTGAGTATGTAGGAACAACAACAGAAATTTTGGCTCTTACAAGTGATGAGGGTATCGCCTTATCAACAACAAATGCCCATATTTATAATTGGGATGCAGAACAAGGAAGTTATGTTGATAGTGGCATCGAATTTACAGATGTTAGTTTATCATCAAATATAATGACATTAAGTGGTAGTCAAACAGTAAGTGGTGCAAAAACATTTACAGGAACACAAACTTTTGATGGCACAATTCAAGCAAATGAAATAAAAGGTAAAAATGATACATTTAGTATTAAATCTAAAAGTGGGAAAGCCGTGATAGGCATAAATGATGGAGATGGTTATACCGAAATTGCGTTTATTCTTTCTGCCGATGGCTTACTTTCTAGCAGTATTCTTACAATGACTGCATATAATGGCGATTTTGCTATTGATTGCAACGGCTCAAAACTTTTTGGTGCCGTATTAAATAATTGCCAAAGTGATACAACACCAACAAACGCAAAAGACATTGTAAATAAACAGTATGCAGATGGTTTAGATGAAAGTGCCGTTCATAAAACAGGTGCAGAAACAATCACAGGAAATAAAACATTTAGTGGTGATGTTGAGTTTGATGGCGATGAAGTTGGCTTTGGTGCTAACATTTTTGCACAAAACATTATAGGTTATGTAGGAACTTACGAAACTTTAAATATGTCAAGTGGCGATGAAAAAAATCATATTTATGTTGGTAATAATGCTATTTCTTTTAACGCTAACGATAAACAAATATTTAAGGTGTATTATGACACCGTTGAAACAAAATATTATGTTGATGCAGATTTAACACAAAGACCAAGATTAAGAAACTTTTACATTGAAAACCCAACAGACCCTTACGATGCTTCAAATAAAGGTTATGTAGATGGAAAAGGATTACAACTCGCAGGGCAAATCGAACTTGTATTAAACCCATCTAACTTTAAAATAAGTGCAGTATTAAAGAATACGGCAGGAACAACAATTTATACATCAAACGAAATTGATTTGCCATTAGAGGGTGTTGTTGTTAGTGGTAGTTATGATAGCACAAACAAAAAAGTTATTTTGACATTAGAAAATGGCTCTACAATCGAGTTTAGTGTTGCAGACCTTATAAGTGGCTTACAAAGCGAAATAAACGCAAATAACAAGTTATCAAGTGATTTAGTAGATGATACAAATGCAACAAACAAATTCGTATCTGCAAGCGAAAAAGCACAAATCACTACTAACCAAAATGCTATTGCAGGTATTAAAGATGGAACAACGATTGATAGTTTTGCAGATGTTGAAACGGCTCTTAATACAAAACTTACTGCCTTGACAGATACATCTTGGGCAGAGCGTGTTTATACAGTTGCCACAGATGGAACTCAAAGTGTAAGATTTATTTCATTAGATAGTTTGCCATATAGTGTTGTTTTAAGAAATAGCACAGGTGCTTTGAATTGTGCAGATGCCGTTTATGATAGCCACGCACTAAATATGGGTTTTTATAAGGCAACATTTCAACCTAAACAACATCAAATTATTGCGAATGTAAACGATGGAGTAAGTAATTTTAAAGCACTTATTACAATAGTAAGCCCTAGCACAATTATAGATACGGCTACATTATTAAAAACATACTTTACAAATAAAGGTTATAACTTTGCAAACACTACTAAATATGCAGTGCAAAACATTTATATTAGTAAGTTAAATGTTAATGAAGATGGCTTTGATGAAAATTCAATCGGTATGACATACGATAGTAGCACACAAACATTTACATCACCTAACATTTCAAATGGTGCAACCTTAACTATTGTTGGAGTAGTAAGTGATACAGTAAAGGCAATATGATAATTTATGTTTTAACAAATAATAAGCGTGTGTTAGATAATTCTTATAAACAAATTGCATACAATTTATATGTAGATAAAAAGAACGAGCCACACGCTTGTTATCTCAATCTCTTAAATTTGGCTCGTAAACAAAAAGAGGATGTATTAGTGCTTGAAGATGATTTAATGCTTTGTAAGGGCTTTTTAGAAAGAATAGAGCCGATTATCGAGCAATACAAAGATTATATTATAAACTTTTTTTGGCAACCTTTAAGAAATATCAAAAATACTACTATTGAAACAAAAGGGTTTTGCTATACACAGTGCGTTTACTACCCAGAGGGAATGATAAATAAATTTTATAAAGATTTACAAAAGCCGACATTTAGTTATGCAAGAAACATTAAACAAGCATTAGAAAAAAACGGCATCCCTTTTGTGCAGGTTAGACCTCATTATGTGCAACACATAGGAGATGAAAGTTTGATTTGGCAAGGTTTATGTGTAAGAAGAAGTAATATGTTTATAGATGATTTAGAGAGCGTTTAATTGCTCTCTTTTTCTTTTGCTAAAAATTTTTTTATTTTTTTGTAAACTTTTTGTTGACATACTTTTTAAAAGGTGCTATTATATAGGTGAGGTTGAAAGAAACCGAGAAAAGAAAAGGACAGGTAAAGAGATATGAGAGCAAAATCAGTAATTAGAGATGAAGTTAAATTTGATACAAAAAATTATACAGAAGAAGTGCAAGGATGGCATTATTGGGTTGATGAACAATACAATGATGAAGAAGAAACATTATATGTAATTGATTTATTACAAAAGCATTATAAATATGTTGATTACTACACAGGTGAACACGGCTATTACATTTATGCTAGTCAAACATATAATTATGGTGAAAACCCTTGTGATGTAAATTATAGAGAGGGACAATAAAGAGGTGAACAATATGGAATGGATTACAAAAATAAATTTAGGCGAAGCAACAACTCAAAGTGGAGCATTAAAGGTTGCAAAAGAGATTATAACTAAATGGTGCAAAGAAAATAATTGCTCTGCAACAATTCATAAAGCATCAAAGTTAGTCGGCAATCATACCAAAGGTAGATACATTACTATAACTCCACCTAACAAAAGATGGTATGTATATCAACTTATCATTTCAAGTCATTACAAACTTATAGGTAAAGTAGAAAAAGAAAGACCTATAATAAATTTTCTTGATTGGAGTAAAGAAAAAAAGACAGAAAAATTCATCGAAAATGTATATGACACAAACCTTACATATTTTGCTAGATTAGAAAGAAAATGTGCAAGTGGTTTAGATGCAGATAAAATAGAAATTTTAAATGAGGTGAAATAATATGAAAAAGATTAAATATGTAAATTTAAAAAATGGCGATTATGAAATAATAGGAAGAAGAATATCAAACATTACTTACTTTGACTTTCAAACAAAAGGCGAGAAAGCAAAAGCAAATGTAGTAAGAATTTTAAAAGATTATGTAAATATTGATGATGTAAAAAGTGTAATTTTACAAGATGATAGATATAATTGGGAAACAGAAGTAGAAATGTTTTAAGAGGTGAAAGTGTGAATACATTAGTTAGTTTATTAAATGAGAGATTATTAAAATTTGGTTATGGACTTACAGTAAAAAAAGAAACAAACACAATGTTAAGATGCTACATATTTGATTTAAACGATTATGTAAAAATCGGTGGTGTTCAAGATTATAAAGATTGCTTAAAAATGGATGTAGATTACAAGAAAGAAGAGATAGTCAAAATGAGAGAAAATTTTACATTGTGGGACTTTGTAAAAAGAGAAATAAAGAATTATGAAATGGCAAAAAAATTAGGGATGTTAAGGAGATAAGATAATATGAAATTAGAAGAATTGGCAAATGTAATAGTAAATGAAAATACAACACTTTATATTGAAAACAAGTTTAATGTATCATTAGACAAGGTAAAGGTTAAAGACATAGACAGTTGTAAGTTTAAAAACGAGAATGTTAAATGGGTTGATGTCTGCGAAACAAACGAAATTGTCATCACATTAGATACAGAACTCGGTGGAAGATGGACACAACGAAAGGAGATGAAATAATGAAAGAATTATACAAAGTTAGAAATGGCATATTTTACAAGATTGAGATTAAACCTTGTAATAAGATTATATCTTTAATAAAAAGCAAATATAACGAGAAATTAAGCAAATGGGAACAAACAAGAAGAAGAAACTTTGATATGATAGAAAGTCAAGATGAAGAAATCAAAAACGCATACGCTCACGCATCATTAATGGGTTATGCAGAGAAAGAAGATATTATAGAACAGATTAAGAAGTATAAAGATTGGTTAAACCTATTTGAGAGGGCGACAAAATGAAGAAACCACAGATTACAAAACCACTTGTATATTTAAGTGATATAAGCAAAGGTATGAATGTATCAATTTACAATAAAGCAAAAGAGGTAGTAGATATAAGAAAGAAACTAATACTTTACAAAAACGGAAGAAAGGGACTTATACCAACTGCAAGGGGGTATATACCTTTCAATGAGTATGAAATAGATTATTTAATAAAAATTTTAGGGGAAATAGAGGCACAGTAAGAAAAGAGTAAAAACTATGCTAGAACTTATAAAAATGACTTAAATTTCAATTTTAAGTAAAAACATAATAATTTATACTTACTAAAAATAAAAATCAATTAAAAAGGAAATTTACAAATGAAAGAATATTATATTCAAAAAATTATTAAGAATGATAAAATATGTAAAAAAATTGTTGACAACAAAAACCAAAGTATTATAATAGTAAGTGAAAGGAGAAGAAATGAAGAAAGAAAAGGTAATAGAGATTGCAAGAAGATTAAAAGTAGGTAGAGCGAAGTTAGGTTTAACCCAACAAGACCTAGCCGATAAGAGTGGAGTATCTAGGGCAAGTATCGCATATATCGAATGTGTAAATTGCAGAAGAAACCCAACATACGAAACTTTAAGAAAGTTAGAAATAGCACTAGAATTAAAAGAAAATTCGTTAACAAGATTTATTTAAGAAAGGACAAGATTATGAACAAAGAATTTAATTTAACATTATGTAAAGTGCAAAATGAATTAAACGCTCCAAAAGGGCAATACAACAAATTTGGTGGTTTTAAGTATCGTAGTTGTGAAGATATTGTAGAGGCAGTTAAGCCGATTTTAGCAAAATATGAACTAACACTTAATTTAAGTGATGAAATTGTTTTAATAGGTGATAGGTTTTACATCAAGGCAACTGCAATAATTACAGATGGTGAAAATTTTGTATCAACAAGTGCGTATGCAAGAGAGCCATTAGAGAAAAAAGGAATGGATGAGCCACAAATCACAGGCACTGCATCATCATACGCTAGGAAGTATGCTTTAAATGGTTTACTTGCTATTGATGACACAAAGGATGCTGATACAGATGAATATGCAAAGCAAACAGGAAAAGAGCCAAAGCAAGAGCAAAAGGCAACACCTAAACAAGTTGAAATTTTATTGACTTATTACAAAGCAGAGAATTTAGAAAAATTACTTGCTAAAAATAACATTAGTAAAATTCAAGATTTGCCACTTACAAAGGCAAGTGAAATTATCTCAAAATTAAAAGAGAAACAACCAGAACAAGATGAGCAATTAAACGCTTGGAAGAATATTTAAAAAATTAGAAAGGACAGTTATATTATGGAAAACGGAATTATTTTAAAAGAAAAGAAAGAAGTTAAAATGGAACTTATTACAGTAAACAAAAACAATGAATTACAACTAAATACAGAAACAAGCAAGGCGATTGCTAAATTTGAAAAGCAGATTAAGAAGTTAAAAGAACAAGAAGATGCTTTAAAAGAGCAAATTCTAAAAGAGATGCAAGAAAAAAATATTATCAAGATTGATACACAAGATTTAGTTATCAATTTTATTGATGAAACAACAAGAGAAACATTCGATAGTAAGAGTTTTAAGAAAGACCATAAAGACCTATATGATGAATATGTTAAAATGTCAAAGGTAAACCCTTGTATCAAAATTAAGGTGAAATAATGGACACTTGGAGCATTAAAGGACACGATGTAGAATACATAGATGAAACCCACCAATATTTAATTGATGGGTGCATCGTGCCTAGTATAACGCAAATTTTAAAAATTAAATTTGGTAAAAAATATGATGGAGTGCCACAGGAAGTTTTACAAAGAGCAAGTGAACTTGGAACTGCAACGCACAAAGCAATAGAAGATTATTGTAAACTTGGAATTGATACAGATTTATTAGAATTAAAGAATTTTAAATTCTTACAAAAACAATTCAAATTTCGTGTTTTAGATAATGAGATACCAATTATACTATTCTATAAAGAAAAACCTATTGCGTGTGGCAGATTAGACCTTGTGCTTGAAGATGATGAAAAAGGGTTGATGTTAGGAGATATAAAACGAACAAGTGTTTTAGATAAAGAATATTTAGGGTATCAATTAAACCTTTATAGATTAGGTTATCAACAGTGTTATGATAAAGAAATAAAAGGTTTAAAAGGAGTGCATTTAAGAAATGATGTAAGAAAGTATGTAAACATACCTATAAATGAAGATGTGGCACTTGAACTTATTGAGGAGTATTTAAAAAATGGAAAATAAATTTTATTGGTTAAAATTAAAAAGAGATTTCTTTAAAAGGCA
>JAEEGL010430092.1_pt1 | contig 20019 bp, 24 predicted proteins | sample 9134231 | NCBI WGS metagenome assembly JAEEGL01 (sample SAMN16246548, study PRJNA631951) | gut metagenome | biome: gut microbiome; feature: rumen; material: fiber-attached | host: Bos | place: Iran: Karaj | collected 2018-10
CAGCTTTTTGGAATCCTTGCCGATGCGGTTGGTGACGGAACGGCTGAGACTATGCTTGAAGTCCTTATGTCGCAGTTCGGCGGAGTCCAGCTTTATATCCCGCAGGAAGTGAGGGCGTTCGTGATGAGGTTGCTATGGAAATCTATGAGAAGTACGACGGCACGGACGAATCACGAGGAGAGATTTGTCGTGAGTACAAGATAGCGTTCACGCAGATTTACAGACTTCGGGAGCGGGCGTTGGAACTTATGAGGGAAAAAAAGCAACCCTCGCTGTTCGATGAGTTTTAACGGCGGTTACAGCAAATGCAGAATAAAAATGAGTTAGGCTTTCAGTATGAAAATTACTGAAAGCCTTTTTTTATGCCTCAACGCAGCTGACGGTGTTCCCTCAAGAATTCAGATTCTTCCGGCGGGAAAAGAGATTGTCGGCGTTGACGGTCGAAGATGGAAGAACAGCGACCCTGCCGCACTTTGTGCAAAAATGAACGCAAGCAGCCGTGTTACTGTCAAAAACGGCTGTGTCATTGACGAAAACCACTCCACAGATCTTGCAGCTCCAAACGGCAGAGAAGCTCCGGCTTTCGGCTGGTTCAGGAATTTCACGACTGAGGCTGACGGCTCAATTTGGGCGGATGTCGAATGGAATTCCCGTGGTCAAAAAGCCGTATCTGAAAAAGAATACAAATACATCAGCCCAGTTTTTACACGCGACAAGGACGGCAACATCACCGAGATTTTACGAGCCGCCCTGACAAACAATCCGAACCTTGATAACCCAGCATTAAATTCATCTCAGGAAACTGAGGAGGAGAAAAATATGGATAAAGAACTTTGTGCGGCTTTGGGTATTCCCGAAACCGCCACAACAGCAGACGCGCTCGCAGCAATCGAAAAGCTCAAGACCGAGCTTAACGGAGCGCAGAACAAGGGCGTAGACCTTGCGGCTTACGCTCCAAGGGCTGACCTTACCGCAATGCAGCAGAGAGCGGAAAAGGCAGAAAAAGAGCTTGCTGAGATGAACGCAGCCTCTCTCAAAACAAAGGCAGAGGCAGCAGTTGAACAGGCTGTGAAGGACGGCAAAATCGCTCCTGCAAGCAAAGAAGTCTATCTTGACCTTTGCTCTACAAAAGACGGTTTTGAAAAGTTTGAAAAGATTATGGCTGCAACAGCTTCAATCAATGGTGGCATTCAAGTTTCAGACAAAGCTCCTGAAAACAAGGAAAAAGTCGAACTGAACGCAGCTGAAAAAGAATGGGCTTCTGTCATGGGATTTACCGAGGCAGAATGGGCAGAAATCAAAAAGGAAGGTGAATAATGGCTATTCTCAACACTACAACCTTAAACAATCTTCGCACCACGATTCGCGGTGAATTCAACATCGCTTTCAAGAATGCGAACGCAAACTCATTGTACAAACGCCTTGCTACGACAATCGTGTCATCTAGCAAGACAAACACTTATGACTGGCTCGGAAAGTTCCCGCAGATGCGTGAATGGGTCGGTCAGCGTGTCGTAAAAGACATGACAGAATCAAGCTATCAGATTACAAACAAGAAGTACGAAGCAACGCTCGGAGTTGACCGTGCCGACATCGAAGATGACAATCTCGGCTTGTATTCTACAATCGCCCAGAGCATGGGTCAGGAGGCAAACGACTTCCTTGACCGTAAGGTTGCCGCACTTTTGAAGGACGGGTTCGCTTCGCTCTGCTACGACGGACAGAATTTCTTTGATGACAGCCACCCTGTTTATCCGAACACTGACGGAACAGGAAACGCAACACTCGTGTCAAACATCTACAAAAAGACAAATGCAGATGCTGGAACACCGTGGTATCTGCTTTCTTTGAACCGCCCTCTCAAGCCGCTCATTCATCAGGAACGCACAAAAATGGAGCTTGAAGCCCTTACAGACCCGAAAGACGAAACAGTCTTCATGGAAGACAAGGTTCGCTACGGAATCCGTTATCGCGGAAACTTCGGTTATGGTCTCTGGCAGCAGGCTGTAGCTTCAAAAGCAGATTTGGACGCTGACAACTTTGAAGAGGCTTACAAGCTCATGCAGGGTTTCAAGCGTGACGGAGGCGACCCTATGGGTATCATGCCAACCGCACTTGTCGTTCCGCCTAGCTTGCAGAGTGCTGCGGAGAAAATCTTAAAGGTTGCAAACCTTGCCAACGGCGGCGGTAACATCAACTACAACAAAGTTGAGCTTATCGTAAACTCTTGGCTTGAATAGGAGATTGATATGGGAAACAGCAACAACAAGAACAAGAACCAGGCAACTGACGAAAAGAAAAACGAAACACAGGCTCAGACTGTTGAAAATCAGCAGACTGACGCTCCTGCAGCAACAGACAGTGGTGACACTCAGATGACCGTTACTCAGCCCGTTGCTTCAGATGCTGACACCGGGAACGGTGATGGTGCACTGACTGACACTCCGGCGGCTGGTGGAGCTGATGACAAGGACAGCAAGACCAAAGATAAAAAGGTCAAGCTGACTTTACGGCACAAAAGCCACACCCAGCATTATTACCGCTGCGGGCTTATGCTCACAAAGGTTTTTGCTGAATATGAGGTTTCAGAAAAAGCCGTGGCTAAAATCAAAGCTGACAAGTGGATTGAAATCAAGGGCAGCAAATGAGAACTCTCCTTACGGTAGAGGAGCTTGAGGAGCGTCTTCCAGCGGGGACGCTCCCCCTTGCACCTGACAGCGACGAAATTGACAGCCACCGCGTTGAAATTGCCCTGCACGACGCGACCGGAATAATCGTGTCACAGTTGCCGTGGCTCTTGGATAAGGAAACTGGGGATATTGCGGATCCTGTTCCGCCACAGTTTGAAAATGCAATCCGTTCTTTCTGCTCCGACATCGCACGGCACAAATTGACCGACACGGTGACGAGCAGCGAGGATGAGCGGGAATGGTTCAAGATGACAATGCAGCTGATAGACAAAATCGACAAGGAATACAAAGGCGGGCTTTCCGGGCCTGGGGAACAGGAAAGTTTTGTCGTTGAGGCTGACGAATCGCAGGGAATACCCGAAACGCGGTTCTTCAAGAAAGGAAGGCTTTTCTAGTGGCTGATGCGGTTGTAACGATACAGGATGATGAGCTGAAAGCGTTATGCTCTCGGCTCAACGGAATGGCATTGAAGCCAGCGGAGCGAAAAGCCCTGCTTGCTTCAATCGGAGAAGAAATCATAACGCAGACGAAAGACAGGTTTGCGGAAAAGAAAACGCCCGACGGTGATGATTGGGCGGATATTGCGGAATCAACCAAAAATTACTATCAGAAAAAATTCGGCTCAAAGAATCCGGGAAACGGAATCTTGTGGCGACAAGGAAACCTTATGGATTCTCTGACACAAGAAGCGGGTTCGTGGAGCGTGGTAGTCGGAGCGACAAAGGTCTATGCCGCAGTTCATCAGTACGGCTGGAAAGAAAAGAACATCACCGCCCGACCGTATGTTGGACTCAGTGCGGAAAACAAAGTTGAAATAATCGAAATCATAAACGCATTTTTGGAAAGGCGGTCAGCATGAGCAGATACACATTTTTAGACATTCGGAACGAAGCAGTCCGCATCATAAAAGAGGCGTTCCAAGAGCAGAAGCACAGAATCACAATAGAGGCACACGCAGGGCGTTTTACTGAAGCAGAAATCAGGCGGTTAGCGACAAAAGCTCCCGCAATTCTTACTTCGCTAATGAATATAAAAGATGGTGAAGGAACAGACAACTCCGAACTTCATCTTATAAGTTGGCTTCTGGTTCGGGCTGACAACAAGGATAAAATCTACGACTCAGGACTGAAATTCACTTCACTTTTAATCCCTGTTATAAGAAGCATACCCAACAAATCAGAATATAATGCAACTGATGTAACGGACATCGAAGCAGAAAATCTTTATACAGGAACGCTCGATAACATCAATATTTCGATGTGGGCGGTTTCTTGGACTTGGAAAGTAAGGGCGACACAACTTCCAGAAGGAAACATCGCCCTTGATGATGAACTTGAAATGTTTAGAGGTGCGGACGGTACTCTTGATGTAGAGGAACGGGCGGTCGGCTCAACAGCAGATATGGAGGTATAAATGGCAATCGCATTTACCGAAATTCCTGAAGCCCTGCTCGTGCCGGGTCAGTATCAGGAAATCGACAATTCGCTTGCGGGAACTGTAAGCGATGTAAAACGCGCTCTTATGGTCGGCACTATGTCGGCATCGGGAACAGCAACAGCCGGAAAAGCTGTGCAGGTTCGGAACGCTGACAAGGCAAAAATCCTTTTCGGAAACGGAAGCCCTGCAGCAATCATGGCAGCAGAATTTTTGAAACACAACACAACCGAAGAGTTGTGGGTACTCCCTATTGCCGAGCCGGATGCAGGAACAAAGTGGAATCGCTCTTTTGAGGTTTCAGCTTCAAATGCTGCCGCTGGCAATGTGGCAATCAAAATCAACGGCAAAGAAGTTAAAGCAGCTGTTGCAGCTGGAGCATTGGCAAGCGATGTTGCGTCCGCTATCACAGCGGCAATCAACGGAACAGAAAACAGCCCTGTTGAGGCTGAGGTTGTCACAGACTCAGAAAATAATACCGTTTCGGTAAAACTTTCTTCTGTCGTAAAAGGTGTTACAGGAAACTACAACACAATCGCAATTATAGCGGATGCAAGCGGGGTTTCAATCAACGCTCAGAATGCAGTTCCTGGCACTCTCTCTCCAGAAATTGAAGGTTCACTCGTGGCTCTTGGCTCAGCCCGCTATCACTACATTGCAAGTGAATTTGCAGATCCGGCGAATATCAAGGCAATGGCAGATGAACTGAACGACAGATACACAGCCCTTCGTCAGATTGACGGTCGCTGTTTCATCGCTCTTTCGGGCGAGCTTGGTGATGCCTCAACAGCTAACACAATGCTTTATTCGGCTCAGACAATCAACTGTCCGCATATTGCCCTTGTTCCTCGTGGGGTATCTGTTCAGCATCCTTGCGTATGGGCTGCAGCTTGGTGTGCGAAGCTCTCTCGTCGTCTTGCTGATGACCCTGCAGCAAATACTACTGACATTGAAATCAGTGACTTGATTGCCGAGGAATACAGCTTTGACGACAGACAGGCTTTGCTTGAAAACGGAATCTGTACTTACAGAATTGACACTTCGGGAAAACTGCTCATTGAAAGAGCTGTCACAAGCTACACTGAAAATTCAGATGGTGCTCGTGACACAAGCTATCTTGATATTCAGGTTGTGGAAACCGTTTCTGCAATCCGCACTTATATCAATCAGCTTGCGAGAAAACGCTTCAAGACTTGGAAGCTCGCTCGCACAGAAGAAAACTTCGGTGCTGGCTCAAAAGTTATGACTCCGGGTGTTTGGAGAAGTTTCCTTGCGGAAGTCTATCAGTCGCACTTCATTCAGGAAGTACAGTGGTGTCAGGACTTTGACTCATACAAGGATTCTATCATTGTTGAAGTCAAAGCAGGTTCAAAGACAAGACTTGAATACCGCCACAGACCTATCCTTATCGGTCAGTTCTATGTCGGTGCAGGCGTGAATCAGTTTCAGTAATAGGAGCTAAAAATGGCAGGATTAAGCAAGGTTATTCGGGTAGTTTCGGCAAATTTCGGCGAGCTGCCTATCAAAGCGGACGGCGGAACTTTTAAGCCGTCAGGACATAAAAGAGAGACACAGGACGGTGAACAGGCAGAAAACACAGGCTTCGTTGAAACACCGACCCATGCGGAACTCAAGCTGAAGCTCAACGCTTCCGTTGACCCTCAGACATACGACACGGCAGCAGATACGCTCACAATCTTCACGGCTGACGGACATCAGCACATGATGCCTCAGGCTTGGACTGTTGATATGGGTGAGCTTGGCAAGGGCGAGTTTGATATTGAATATCACTCGGCAAAAAGTCAGAAGCTGGCGTAAGGGGCTATTATGGAAACTGTATTTGAATACACGCTCAAAACCCCTGTTTCTGTTGGTGAGCGTACCGTAACGGAGTTGAAATTTCATCGCCCGAAGGTGCGTGACTTTCTCCGCACGGACGGACACACAATCGATACTGTTGGTGCAGACCAGGCGTTATGCTCTGCACTTTCGGGAGAACCTGAGATTATCATTCAGGAGATTGATGTGGATGACTGGGCTGTTATTCGGAACGAACTCAGCCGGATTTGGTATCAGTTCTTCGGCGTAAAGCCTAAGAAAAAAGCTGATAAGGCTTCAGACCCAAACTCGGAAGCGGAAGCGGGAAAAACAGCAAAGAAAGATTCCTAACTTTTCAAGAGGTTCAAGACATCGTGGCTGACATGGTGGTGAACCTCTTGGCAGTTCTTCCCGGAATGAGCTATGAGACAGTCATGGGTTTTACATGGGATGAACTTAATTTTTGGCACAAAAAAACAGAACGACTGAGAGGACATAAATGAACGAGATTAAAGCGGGCGTACTGCTCTCTCTGAAAGACAAGTTCTCTCAGGGAATAAAATCTGCTGGCTCTGGTGTAGAGGCGTTTGCCTCCAGAGCCGCTTCCGCCATTCAAGGCGTAGACAAAGCCTTTTCAGGGCTTGGCACGGCAATGGGAGCAATCGGAGTTTCGCTTTCCGTTGGTGCTGCCACAAAAGAAATAATCGAATTAGACAATAGACTTACTCGAATCGGGCTTACGGCTGACGCTTCAGCTGAACAGGTTGCTTCCCTCAAACAGAAAGTGTTTGAAGCGGCCAGCGATTCAAGCATCAAAATAGACACAACAAGCATTAACGACGCTCTCGATGTCGTAATGACCAAAACAGGCGACCTCAAATACGCCGAAGATAACATCAGAAATATCGCCATAGCAATTCAGGCAACGGGAGAACAGGGAGCCTCAATCGGTTCTGTTTTCGCTGAGTTTCAGAAGTTCGGATATTCAGCCGAGCAGATAACACAGCTTATGGACGATATGGTCAAACAGGGTGACCAGGGAGCTTTCACTTTCGGTGAATTCGCAAAAGCGGGTTCTGCCGTAATTTCAGCTTACTCACCAATCGGCACTGCTCCAGAAGACATCAAGAAAGCAAATGCTGCAATGCAGATTATTATGATGGGCACGAAGAGTGCCGAAATCGCCGTTACAGCACTCGGCTCGGCTATGTCAGAATTAAGTAGTCCTGACAAGCAGCAAAAACTTATGGCTTATGGTGTTCGTGTCCGTGATGAATCAGGAAAGTTCCGGGATTTCAACGACATCATGGCTGACTTGCTCAAGGTTTCTGAGAAGGTCGGAAACACCGACTTCTTGGGGAATATTTTCGGGCAGACCTCAATGCAAGCAATCAGAGCTTACGGAAGCTTTTACGAGAAGATGTACCCAAAGCTGATGGACTTGGGCGACACGACTGGCGCGATGGAAAACAAGTCAGCAACTATGGCGAATACACTTGCCGCAAACTTGCAGCAAGTTCAGACGGCATTCGTTCGGTTTGCAGATGCAAAGCTCACAGAACCACTTGAAAAGCTCACCAACTTACTGAACAAACTTGCGGAAGATCCAGAAGCGTTTAACCGTATCTTTACAGGAATAGCGGTGGGAATCGGTTCAATAGCAGCCGTCAAAGGACTTTCAAGCGTTATCAATATAGTCTCAAGCATTGCAAGCCTAAAAAAAGGCGGCGGGAACATCAGCATAGGCTCTAATCTTGGCGGAGCCGGAATGCCTGTCTATGTCACGAACTGGGGCGGCAAGGCTGGAGCTTCGCTTTTTCCAAGCTCAGGTTCAGCCGGAAATCAACAGGCTCTTGGAAGAACCCCGACGGGGCAACCTGCAGGAACTCCTCTCAACGCTGGCTCTCAGGGAAACACATTGCAGAAAATGGGCGGAGCTGCAAACCAAGCTGTAAAAGGCCTTACAGGAAAACAGCTTGTCGCCGGTGGAGCTGCTGCAGGAATCGGTGCGGCTCTTGTTGCTATTCCGAGTGCGGTCAACGAGGTGGCAGAAATCAATGCAGACGAGACTCTGACAGATAAAGAAAAATCAACAAAGAAAGGCGGAGCTATTGGCGATGCTGCAGGAACTGTAATCGGAGCAACTGCAGGCGGTGTTGCCGGAGTTGCGGCGGGTGCTGCCGTTGGTGCGGCTGTCGGTTCTGTCATTCCTGTTTTGGGGACTGCTGTCGGAGCGCTCGTTGGTGCTGGCATCGGAGCTTTGGGCGGATGGCTTGGCGGCAAGGCAGGTCGGGCAATCGGCGAAGGAATAGGAAGTGCGGTCGCAGGAGATGACGAAGAACAGCTTTCGGAAACTTTAGAAGACCAGCTTCCAGCGGGTACGATTCCTGCAGAAACTCTGCCGCCTGAAATTACAAATCAGTATATGAGCGGCGAGCCAAAATATTCAGGTGTGCAAACAACCGCAAACCTTGAAGGAGAGGTCGCAATGAAAGTTGATATTGATATAACCAACAAAACACCGACCGTCAGTGCGGAATTCATCAGAAACACGACAGGTGGTCGCGTAATGCCGGAACTTGGAAGTGCAAAAACAGCGAGGGAAACTTTATGAGTACATCAAAAGCAGCAACCAGCTTTGACCCTTCATTGCCTAGAACCTACAGCGATTCTTGGCGTGAGGCTTATGGTCAGGGAACGGACACACCGCGACTTTCCTCATACCAAGCCCCAGACGGCGAGCCTGTTGTTTTTGCTTATGATTCAATCAGTCTTGGCGGCGGTCAAAATATTGATACTGTGGAGTATCCTTTCGGATTTTGGTCTAATACGAAACTTGGCGATAAAACACACACGATTCGCATAAAAGGTCATGTTATCGGTGAGGATTATATCAAGCAACGGTCGGTTTTAGTTGCGGCTTTCCAAGTGCCGACAGATGACGATACACCGGGATTTCTTGACCTTCCGCTCTGGGGGCGGTTCAAAGTTGTCGTTGAAACTTGGAATGTAGACGAAGAAAAACAAAAAAATGGAATGTCAGAAATCTCGCTCGAATTGAAGCGGGCGGGATATTCTGATACAAAGAGGCTTGATACAGCTATCGCAAACCTGAGCAAGCAGAATGTTGATAGTGCCGTTTCAAACCTGAAAAAAGTTTCTGTTGCTTCTTTTGCAAAGACTATTGAAAAAGCAAAAGACACAAACATGCTCGCATCTGGCTTTGGAAAACTCACAAAGGCACTTGCAAACATCGTCGGAAGGGTTCAGGGAGCAATCTCCGTTATGAACTCGATGGTAAGTAAAATCAACTCGGTTACAAGCCTTATTGCTCAGGGAATCCGTGCCCCAAAGGAACTTGCACAGGCTTTCGTTTCTGCAGTATATGGCATAGTGAGCGGAGTCCTTGAAATAAAGAACGCCGCTAATGAGACTGCTTCATATTTCATGGGAAGCGATGATGAAGATAGCGATTCGGACGATTCCGTTATGGAGAAGTTTATTCAAAGAAATGAAAAGAATGTCGTTATGAACTTTCTGACAGCCTCAAATTATGAGCTTTCTGATGAGGCAATCACGGAACAGCAATGGAACACAAAAAAAGCAGTTGAGAATCTTTACCGTATGGCAGCATTTGGGGCGGTCGCTCAGCTTTTTGTTAAGATTGACCCTGACACACAGAGCTTCGACAAACAGAGCGGGCTTTGGACTCTTTTTGAGAAACTTGAAGAATCAATCGACAAGGAAAATCCTGATGTATATGCTGCTGTTGAAGAAACACGAATTGCCTGTGCAGAAACGCTTCTAACTTACAGCTACGACAGGGAACTGAAAAGACATATCAGACAATCAATGCCATTGCTTCCGCTTGCGTTGTATCTCGGTTGTGATGCGGAGAAAATCAGAAGCCTTAATGAAGTCGCTGATTCGTTCCTAATTGAAGGAGATGTGATTTATGTCTGAGGTTGCTGTCGCAGTCTGGAACTCAAAAACAAAAAAATATGTGAATGTCTCATGGAAGCGTGTCATGGTCAGAAAATCGCTTGATGAAATCTGCCATTATGCCGAGGTCGAAATTCCTTCGTCAGAGCGGGATCTGTTTCACAAGCACGGTATTTTTCAAGTCCGCTATCTGAGCAAATACATTTCAGAAGGTCGTGACAGCTACGGCGGAGAATACGGCTTCCATCCCGTGACAACAGTTTACATTGACCAGATTGATGAGGAAACAGAAAAGGCTTCTCACGGAATAATTATTACAGGTCGGAGTGCAGCTCGTGACATTATAGACAGCAAGTGGTGCGGTTTTATTTCGGGCAACCCGACATTGCTTCAGGTTCTTAGAAAAATCGCCGGAGAGTTTGGCTTCGAAGATAAAGATGTTATCTGCCTTCCGACAAACAGGGGCGACCTTACACAAACTGTAACCTCGTTTTCCTGGGAAAATGAAAGCCCGTGGTCAAAACTTCTGACTATGGCTGACGCTCAGGGCTTCATTATTACTTCAAACCAGCTTGGCGGATTGTACATTGAGCAACCCGCTCGCAGTTCGTGCAACTGGGGCTTTGCTATTGAAGAGGGAGTGAATGTCATACACCCAAGAAGAAGCGAAAGCGGAGCGGAACAGTTTCACGAATATACTGTTAAGGCTTGCGGCGATGAGGCAACAGTCATTGACAGCACATGTCCTAACAAAAGAAAGCTGACAATAAATCTTACAGAATTCATAATAGACAAAGAAAAACTCAACCGCCGGGCAAAGACGGAAATGCTCCGCCGCCGTGAGGACAGAATCACCTGCACACTAAGCGGCTGGGGGCTTACCGAGGAACAAATAAAGAAACTTGGCGGCACATACCACAAGGAAATCTTCTGGGAAGTCAATCTTTTAATTCCTGTTAAAATACCGTCCTGCAATATGAATGCTAATATGCTCATATCGCAGGTGGAGTACTCTGCTGACAGCAACTCGCTTTCCTGCGATGTAACGCTAGTCAAGCCAGAGGCATATCGTTGAATATTGGGGAAATCGCTTCAAAAATCAGGAACATTTTTCAGCCAGCCGAACTCGTCAAAAGAAACGATGACGGCTCTGTGCAGATTAAAACGGCTTACAGCAGAACCGTTGATAAGCTTGAAGAAGCGTTTCCCTATGGTCTTAAATCAAAAGCAAAAAAAGGAAAAGTTACCGTCCTTTGTGCGGGCGGCAATCTTGATGCAATCCGCATTCTTCCTGTCGAAAGCGTAGAGGGTGCTCCAGAGCTTGAAGAAGGAGATGTCGCACTCTGGAACGAAGGCGGGGCTTTCGTCATTCTCCGTGATGACGGAAAAATTGAAATTGCAAACGGAGACCAGAATCTCACACAGCTTGTCTTAGACCTTCTTGACGGACTAATCAATTTTAAAACCTTCGGCTCATCATGCGCTCAGCAGACAGACCCTTCATGTGTTCAGTCATACACTCAGCAGAAAGAAAACTGGAAGCAGCTTTTCAAGGAGAGCCAATAAAATGATGAGCGAATCAACACTTGCATCAAATCTTCTCGATTTGTTCAATTCAATGAAACAATCGCCAATGTCAGAAAAAGATTATGCAGACAGCCTTGCAAAAATCATCACTGACCACATAAAGACAGCCGAGGTACAGGCCGGAATTTCGTTGACCGCTTCTGGAAGTATGGGACAAGTTGCGGGAGCTACTACCGCCACGGGGAAAATTCAATGACAATCGGAAAAATTGAGAATTGGAGCGACATTCGCGAACTCGTGCTTATGAGCATAGGAACTGACAAGGGCAGATGGTGGGCTTACCCTGAATTCGGCTCTGAGCTTTGGCAGCTTAGGCAGACTGGAAAAGTTGACGGAAACACGGCTGGAACTGTACGGCAGATGATTCTTGATAGCCTTCAATGGCTGATAGATGACGGACTTGCAAAAGAGATTGAGTGCGAGGCGGAGCGAGCGGACAAGAACCGCATAAACTATCGTGTAAAGGTTACACGACCGAACGGAAGCGACATATTGGTGGAGGATATTTGGAATGGCATCTACTAGACCGACACTTCAAGCCCTGCTCGACAGGGCTTATTCAAATTACATAAGCCGTTTGAAGCCTATGGAAAGGACACCGAGATACAACTTGATAAAAGTTCTTGCTTCGATCCAGGCAGGAACTCAGCACCAGAATCTTGGCGACCTTGATTTTCTTACTGACCAGCTTTTTCCTGATACGGCGACCGGGGAATATCTCCGTGCACACTGGTCAGACCGTGTTCCGGCTTTGTATGCGAGTGCAGCCGTTGGAACTGTCATTCAGACAGGCGTTGCAGGTGCAGCCCTTCCTTCCGGCCTTATATACCAGTCGGCAAACGGCAAGCGTTATTATACAGCCAAAACCTACACAATCGGAGAAGAAGGAACTGTCGAAGTTTATGTAACGGCGGAAGAAGCCGGAAGTGCAAGCAATGCGGATGCGGATGCTGAGCTTTCGATTGTTTCCTCTCTTACAACAGGCTTGGACAGCACGGCAAAAGTCGGAAGCGGCGGACTGAAAGGCGGCGTTGACGGAGAGAGCGACGAGGAATATTTAGCCCGTGTCTTGGAGTATGAGCGGAATTCTGTCCGCTACGGAAAAACAGGCGACTATGCAGCTTGGGCGGTTGATGCAACATCAGAAGTAACAAAGGCTTTTGAAATCAGGAACTTCGGAGTTTTCGGAGCAATTCTTATTCAGTGCATAAACGGAAACCAGATAGACGGCGTTCAGCAGGTCTCAAATCTTGCAGCCGTTGATTCATACATAAAGAGCAAGTCCGTGCCTGTGCTTTATACGGTAAGCACGCCAGAGCTTGTGCAGATTGAGCCGACAATAGAGCTTCTCGACACCGAGGACACATCGGAAAACCGTGCGACAGTTCTTGCACGGCTCAAGACATACCTCAATGTCAGGGCTGCTCCCGGCTCTAGTTTTACGCAGGAAACTTTGCAGTCGATTATCGTTGACGGCTCAACTATCAGTTCGGCACGGCTTACGCTGCAGGGTGGAAAGGTTGAAACTACAGCCCTGCAATATCCAGTTCTGGGGGCGGTCACATGGATTTAGCTGTTGGAACTGAAAAAGAATACACGGAATCTTTAAAAAAAATGCTCCCGCAGGGAAGCTACTGGGAGAAGATAAAGGCTGACGAAAACAGCGACATGAACCTTATTCTTTCAGGAATGGCAAAGGACATCCGCTCTTTTCGTCTGGAAATGTCTCAGCTTCTAAGAGAAGCATATCCGGCAACAGCTGAAGAAACGCTTGAATCTTGGGAACGGGTAAGGCTCGGAACAACAAACCCGGATTTACCGACAGAAAACAGGCGGGCTTTGATTCTTGCGAACGCAGGATTCTCCGCAATCTATAAAATCGCCGAGAGTTTCGGCGTTGAAATCAGCTGTGAATTTCCGTTCAAGTGCGGATGTTTTGGTTGGCAGAAATGCGGACAGCAACGGCTCGGAGCACAGAGCACGCTCTCGGCAATAACCGTAAATGTCACAGGCGGCGAAAACCTAGAGAACAAGGACGACTTCGAAGCAGCAATCACCGACCACCTTCTTGCTAACCACCTGATAACTTTTAGATACATCACAGGCGGAAAGAGTTTTGAAAGTATCGGCGAGCTTTCTGCAGCAGTAAAAATTGATTTGACACCCGACCACGCATATCCGCCCGCAACTTTCGGCAGGGCGACATTCGGACAGACGAGAATTTCTGCACCATTCATGGCAGATGTCGCTCTTGTTCGGGTACAGGGGTGGCGTTCAACTTGGAAGCGTAAGGATGTGGAACAGTCAGTCCTTGATACAGCTGAGAAGTTTGAGAAAATCTGCTTTGTGTACGAAAACGAGACCTTCTACGGCGGGTGCAAGGCGAACGCTTGCGGTCACACATTCTCAACGCTCGCCGAGCTTTCGGAACATACAGGCGTACAGATTAGCGAATCAAAGCCGTATAAAGCGGCACGGTTCGGTGGTGCTACATTCGGAAACACACGGCTCGCCTCGCCACAGGCGGAGCAAGTTTCAGTAATAAAAATAAGCGGCTACGGAGCGGACTTCCGAAGAACCGACATCGAAAAAGCGGCAAAGAAACTCCAAGAAAAAGGCAGCACAATTTATTTCCAATACGGAAAGGAGGCAATTTATGGCGGGAATGTATCCTGAGAATCAGGAAATCACAATGGGCGGCGAGACCGTCAATTATCCTGGGCTTGACCAGAACGGCAAATTCACGAACGGAGATTTCAACAATCCGCTCGTTCCGCCGTCGTTCATCCCTGCAGAAACTATAAACCTTCTGCTCGATAACATGGGCGGGTTTATCAATCATCTTGGCGGTGAGGCAAACAACCACGGCGAGAACCAGATTTCCACAGCGTTTGCGGCTTACATCCAAACTATGATGAACGGAATAGCTGAGGCAAGAAACAATCAGACAATAGCTCTAAAACAGTTTGTTTCGCGGACATCTAAAAATGCAAGTCTTGGTTTCCCTTATGGAAAAGAAAGATTTGTCACTTTTGATTTTGAGGACGAAAACCATCGTTCTGTAAAAATCGCTAAAGATGTTCATATCAGACTTGATATTCCGACAGAAAACGGAATGGAATACAGATGGTTCGACACAGACGATGTTCAGTCTTTCAATCTGAATGAAGCAATACAGGAAGCTATCGAAAGAACCGCAACAAGAACTAATCACGATGAAGGCCGCGATTTCTACGGCTATCTCGTTCCTGACTTTGAAACTGCAGGCGGCGTTAAAATTGTTGTAAGTTGTAATGCGACTTACCCTAACGACATTTCGGAAAGGTACACATGGGCAAACACAAGAAAGATTTTCTTCTTCCATACGCTTTGTGCAAATGCCGGAAGCAACCTGCAGGGCAAAATCGCTGAATCTCCTTCATGTGGTCTTGTGGCTGGCGACAGGGTTCTTGTCAAACAATATCCTGATGACGACGAGGACGGCTTCTATGATTTCTACAATGTGCCAGTAATCAGCGTTTCAGCAAAAGCAAAGTATGATGTTGTTACAGTGCAGCACCCGCTCGCAGGTTTCCTTTCAGGACAGATTCTGCCGGAAGCTGTATTCTGTCTTTCATTCCGCCCTGAATCAGAGCCGGCTGGAATGGTTTATGATATTGACACCGACATTGCCGCCGACATCTACCTGCAGAGCGGGAAAGGTCGTGGAACTGCCTCAGAGTTTGGGGCGACAATTACAGATACTCGTGAACACCAGAACCATCAGGACGATATGCGTCATGTTAGAAAGCGTCTTTTGTATGACCACGAGTTCAGCTCTATAGCCCTCGGAAGTAACGAGGGAACAAACATTAAGGGTTCAGCAGATCCAGTAACAACTGGAGGCCATGTAGACACGGATGAGCGTCGCATGATTTCTTTCATCGGATGTGAAGATTGCTGTGGTGTTTTATGGCAGTTTCTTGAAGATGTTTCTGCGAACGGTTCTTCAGACTGGTCAACTTACGACGGTCAGGCGGATTTCGGTAGTACATACGGAGCATCGTACGTTGTTTTGGCGGGCGCGGATTGGAATGACTCTCGTTATTCGGGGTCTCGTGCTCGTGATGGTCACAGCGCTCGGTCTACGGTTACTGCGGACATCGGTGGTCGCGGGGCGAGCCGCATGAAAAAAGCAAGTTGAAAACCGTAAGAAGGAAATTGAAAAACGGAAAACGAGCCGCGTAGCGGCAATGTTTATGCGGCGTAAGCCGCTCGCAAAAAAAAACTTTTTAGGCTGACTTTCATTGAAAGCAGCCTTTTTTTATGGTATATTCAACTCGTGCTGAAAGGCATAAGTGACAGGTTTAATCCGCGTTGTTTTGGCGGGCGCGAATTGGAATAACTCTCGTTATTCGGGGTCTCGTGCTCGTAATGGTAACAACGCTCGGTCTACGGTTAATGCGAACATCGGTGGTCGCGGGGCGATACGGGGTAGTAACTCCGGCTGAACCTGTCACTTTGGCGGAATGCCAGAACACTCAACGGAGCGGCAGTCCTACTGGTAGCTAGTCGAACGCAGGGCTGCCGATTTTTTTTAGATGAAAACTTGGTTAAATATTTGGCCGCCTTTTATAACAAAAGAAAACTTCAACATTGCTTCTCTTCATGCAAAAAATGGCAAAGGAAAACAGAAACAGGTTCAGCGTTTTGAGTTAAACCCTGTGGAAAATACGGAACAAATACGCCAATCCGTAATTAACGGCACTTTCCACACATCAAAGTATTACAGCAAAATCATCTTTGAACCTAAAATGAGGATTATCTATATCCTGCCATATAATCCCGACAGAATAGTTCATCATGCTATCGTGAATGTCCTGAAGCCGTATTATGAGCGTTACTTCATCGCCGACAGTTACGCTTGCCTTGACGGTCGTGGTCAACAGGCTGGAAGCCTCCGCTGTATGGAAGCAGTCAGGCGTAACAAGTATTGCTTGAAATGCGACATACATCATTTCTATCCGTCAATCAGACACGACATTCTCTTTGATATGTACAAGAGAAAAATCCGCGACACAAAATTTCTTGAAGTTTTGGAAGACAATATTTTCTCTTTCGGCGGCGGCAAGAATATACCTATCGGAAACCTTACAAGTATCTGGCACGGGAACTTTTTTCTAACATCGCTAGACCTTTTCTGCAAGCACGAACTGAAAATCAGTGATTATGTCCGCTATTGCGATGACTTCCTTCTTTTCGGCGACGACAAAGCCTACCTTCACGAATGCAGAAAAAGAATAGACGACTTTATACATACAAGGCTTGATTTGGAGTTCAGCCGTTCTGATGTTTTTAATGTAAAGCAGGGCGTTGATTTCTTGGGTTACAGACACTTTGACAACTACATTCTGGTTCGCAAAAGCACGGCAAAGCGTATGATGAAAAAGGTCGCCTTGCTTCCTGAACGCTATGAGTCAGGAGAAATAACAAAGGACGAATTCCGATCCATTCTTGACAGCATATCTGGCTGGCTCTCCCACGCAAACGCCTACCACCTGTCACAGAAAATGGGTCTTGCTGAACTTAGGGAACGCTATATCATTGAAAATTAGCCGAAAAAGGTATAGTATCGGATTATGCACAAGTTTTCGGATTTTGCCACTGATGATGAACACATGGAGGGTGCAAAAAAATCCATACAGGAAATTGTCGGTAAGCAAATTTTTATTTGGAACGCACGTGTTATGCAATCGCAATACGGTGCTGATGAGTGTGTTATGTTCCAGTTTTCCTTTGAAGAGAACGGCGATAAGTTCGTAGTTTTTACAGCCAGCAAAGTTTTGCTTGAACAACTAGAGAAATACAAGGCTCAGATGCCTTTTGAAGCCACAGTTGAGCAGAGGAAAAGCGGGAAGCATTTTTACTTTACATTGACATAGGAGCGAAAATGAGAGGTTGTCCGCGTACATTCGCAACAAAGCAGGATTTCCTTAACGGAATAGATACATACCCGGAGGAAACAAAAGCAGAACTCCGTCGCCTTATCGCAGGGCGTTTTGAGTTCGTGCCGACAGGCGAGCTTGCCGAGGGCGAAGAAGGAATTGAGGACGAAAACCATCTGGTTATCACCTCAAACGAAACCGACCAGAAGACTGGCGAGCAGGTTCAGAAACGCATTCAGCTTGAGAAGCGTGAAAGCGATAATGCCCGCCTGTTCCGCTTGGGGTTCACCCTTGAAGAAGCTGAGCAGCTTGTTTCCTAACATTTCAAAATAAACAACAAAAGCACTCCATTCGGGGTGCTTTTTTAATTGCTGTTAATCTATATCTGATTTCTGCCTGTGCTATTCTGTCAGCATAAAAGAAAGGGCAGAAACCCGCGAGCGGCAACTCGCGGACAAGTGCTGACACACTTATTGGATAACCAACTTCCACCCGATACATATAAGGATTATCGGTTGTTTTCGTCTTTAGGTTTACCCCTGATTGATAAGTTAATTTTATCACTCTGGGAGGTAATTGGATGAGTGAATTTGAATACAAGCCGAAGTATGCGGTTATTGTAATGTGCAAGGATGAGGATGAGCAGAAAGCCATCTTCGAGAAGCTGAAGGCGATGGGGCTTACCATCAAGGTGGTGAGCGTATGAAAACAATCAGCGTGGAAAAAGAATGCACGAATTATGAGACTTACAGAGCGCAGAGGGTGAAAAGCCTTTTCAACGCTGAGTATGGTCACAAATTCAGCATAAGCGTAGATACGGACATTGACGAGTTTGACTGGAAAATCGGTGTTGTCGTTGGTGCTTCGGGAACAGGAAAAACATCAATCGGAAAGACATTTTTTGACGGTCAGATTTATGACTTGAAAAACGGCTGGGCTGACGATTTGCCGATTATAGACGCAATCGCTCCCGATGGCGATTTCAATTCTGTTACTTCCGCATTGTCGGCGGTTGGACTTGGAAGCGTTCCATCCTGGCTTCGTCCGTTTTCTGTTTTGTCGAACGGCGAGCAGTTCCGGGCAGGTCTTGCACGGCTCTTGCTTTCTGACGAAAAAGCCGTTGTTTTGGATGAGTTTACATCTGTTATTGACAGACAAGTCGCCCGGATCGCTTCAGGTGCATTTCAAAAGGCATGGAGAAGAAAGGAAGGCAGACAGGCGGTTATCTTAACGCCGCATTATGACATTCTGCCTTGGCTTGAACCTGACTGGATTATAGACACCAATGCAAAGAACTATAAAAGGGGGTGTCTTCAACGCCCTAAGTTCGAACTTGAGATTAGGCAGACCAATGGAAGTTATTGGAAATACTTTAAGCCGCATTACTATTTAGACTTACCGATGCCGATTGCCGCTCAGTATTTTGTGGGCTTGGTAGACGGTGAGCCAGTTGCCCATGTCGCTGTTTGCCCATTCTTCCAGAGTGGTTATTACAGGGCGACACGCCTAGTTGTAATGCCCGAATGGCAAGGAGCAGGAATCGGAACTAGATTCCTGAACGCGGTTTGTCAGTGGCATTTGGATGGAAACGGACGGTGCGGAAGAAAACTTCCTGTGATTTTCCACACATCTCATCCCCAGCTTGCGGCGGCTCTTCGTCGCTCTCCGCTTTGGGTTCAGAAAAGTGCAGTTCTTTATCAGAAAGCCGGAACGAAATTCAGTCTTGCTCATAAGGACGGAACGAGTGGCGGACACAGCTGGTACGGCGGACATTTCAGAGCCGTGCAGGGCTTCGCCTATCTGGGGGTGCATAATGCTTAAAGTGTTCATTGCAGGTCAGAAGTCTTTCGGTGCGGCAGTCTATAAGGCTGTTAAAGATGCAGGTTATACGATAACTGGTGTTGCATGTCCTGCAGACGGCCAGTATTACGACAGGCTCAAAAAAGCCGCATTTTGCGACAAGGCAAAGCCTGTCATTATCGATTCTGACAAGTTGCGCTCATCTGATATTCCTGATGGAACGGATGTTATAATTGCGGCTCACAGTCACCATTTTATAAGCACGAAAGCCCGTGAGAAAGTGAGGTGTGCGGTCGGCTATCATCCGTCGCTTCTTCCCCGACACCGTGGGCGTGATGCAGTTAAATGGACTGTCCGATTCGGTGATACTGTAGCGGGTGGCTCAGTCTATGAACTTGGTGAAAAGGTAGACGGTGGAGCGATTGTGCTTCAACGCTCGGTGCTTGTGAAGAAAGAATGGACTTACAAGGACTTGTGGCGTGAGGCTCTGTTTCCTCTTGGTGTGCAGCTGATACTTGAAACCTTGAAAGTGATAGAGGAAGGCAAGTATTCGGCAACGCCACAGGACGAGAGCCTTGCCACATGGGAGCCTCCCGTTGACCAAAACACAAGGTTGTTTAGACCTGAATTGATGATGCTGCCATAAAAAGAAAAACGCTATGTGCAAATGACTTACACATAGCGTGATTTTTGACTGAGTGAGTTATCGCTTCAAAAAAGCGTTTTTTTCGTTGCGTGTTACACCTTCAGAATGAAACTCAGACAAGTATTTTTTCAAATGTTCAACCGTTTTTTGCAAAAGAGGAACATTTCTTTTTTTTTTC
>JAEEGL015226148.1_pt1 | contig 20018 bp, 19 predicted proteins | sample 9134231 | NCBI WGS metagenome assembly JAEEGL01 (sample SAMN16246548, study PRJNA631951) | gut metagenome | biome: gut microbiome; feature: rumen; material: fiber-attached | host: Bos | place: Iran: Karaj | collected 2018-10
ACATCATCTACATCACTTTGCAATTCTCTTGCTTCATGAAATTTAGATAAATCCTTTGTTCTTTTCGCTTCTTCTTTTAATTCAGCTATTCTCTTTTTTTTATCCTCTATTTCTTTTCTAATACCTTTAGTATTCTTATCATCTGTTGGTTGCCATAATAAAGAACTTATTTTCATTGTAGAAATGAAAATATTAAATGGTTGATCTACATCATAATCTTGAATATAATCATAGACTAATCCTAAACCTTGCCTTTGTTCCTTAGTATCATTCTTTTCAACCAATGATTCATTATAAACATATTTCTTTTTAAAATTAAAAATCATTCTATTATAATCTGGTTGTATATGTTTTACGTATAATTCAATTAGTCTTTTTGGAATAGCACAAGATGGATCCTTTTTATATATTTGATCATAATTCTCAGATATATTTAACGTAGTAAAACTCATAGCAAATAAATCTCTAAAATCTTGATCTAAACTAGAGTTTGCTAAATTTGATTGTCCTAATAATTCATCTGGATTCATCATTTTTTATCACCTATAATTGTGGTTCTTTTAATATGGCTTCTAAATATGCAATTACTTCTCTATCATAAGTAATATCATTACGAAACTCAGTTTTTTGTTCACCAGTAGTTAAAGGATCATTAATAATTTCAGTTAATGATTCAATATCTTCTTCTAGTTCTTTCATTTTCTCTAGTTTCTCGTCTGTAGTTAAAACTCTTAAATATCCAAATCTATGTTCTGTAAATTCATCTATCATAAGTCGCGTCCTCCTATAATAATTATAACATATTATAAAAATAATTACTATTTCTAGTAATTATTTTGACTTACTGTATTACGTCTTCTATTAAAAGCCATTCTTAATCTGTATGCATCTGTTAATTCATATGGCAATACATTTTTAAATGTGCCTTGACGTTCCCAAAGTATTGTTCTTAAAGCAAAGAATTTATGTTCTAATAAGTCTATTTTGTCCAGAGCCTCATAATACTCACTAAGTTTTTTAGGTCCTCTTTTTCTATTTAAACTAGAACAAATATAACTTATTCTATCCATTGTAGCTTTAATAATACTTATTATTTCATTCTCAGAAAGTTTTCTAATTTTATCATAATCAATTATATATGGCATTCTTTTAAAGAAACGAATACTATCATTATCTTCAAAAGTTGTATATTCATCCATATTTTCAGGTGTAACCTTAAATGAACCAGTAAAAGCTTTACTAATTACTTCTTGAGGAATACCCTCTCTATAATAAATACTAGCATACATTATTTTTGATAAGTCTTTGTTTTGAACATATACTTTATGATTTCTAAATATTTTCATCAATTTCCCCCTGATGTCTTAATATTATAGCACTCTATTTTAATAATTCAACGGATATTTCTTTGTAATAGCAAGTACTTCTTTCTTTAATTCTCTTAGTACTGATTTATCTTCATAATTTTTTAATGCTTTTATAATAATATCTGCGATTTGTCTAAAATCTTTTTCATTTAGTCCTCTTGTTGTCATAGCAGGACTACCTACTCTTATACCACTAGTAACATTTGGTTTTTCAGTATCAAATGGAATAGTATTTTTATTAACTGTTATACAAATACTATCTAATACTTTTTCTGCTATATTACCAGTAATATTAAAGCTTGTTTTAACATCTATTAACATTAAATGATTATCTGTTCCTTTAGATACTACTCTAACTCCATTTTTCATAAATTCATCTGCCATAGCTTGTGCATTTTGAATTATTCTTTTTGCATATTCTTTAAAGTCTTTTCCTAAATCTTCATAGAAGCATTGAGCTTTAGCACCAATAACATGCATTAATGGTCCGCCTTGTATTCCTGGGAATATTACTTTATTAACTTTCTTAATGATTTCTTCATTATTAGTTAGTATTAATCCACCTCTTGGACCTCTTAGAGTTTTATGAGTAGTTGAAGTAACAACATCAGCATATTCTACTGGATTCATATGGCATCCAGCAGCTACTAAGCCTGCTATATGAGCCATATCTACCATTAAATATGCTCCTACTTTATCAGCAATTTCTCTAAACTTTTTAAAATCTATGCTTCTAGAATAAGCACTAGAACCAGCTATTATCATTTTTGGTTTTTCTTGTAATGCTAATTCTTCTATCTTTTTATAATCTAACATTTCAGTTTTAGGATCAAGTTCATATCCTATTACTTCATAATCTATTCCACTAAAGTTTACTTTACTACCATGAGTTAAGTGTCCACCTTGAGATAAACTCATTCCAAGTACTTTATCTCCAGGACTAAGAAGTGCTCTATATACAGCCATATTAGCACTACTTCCACTATGAGGTTGAACATTAGCATACTGCGCATTAAATAATTTACAAGCATATTCTATTGCTTTACTTTCAAATATATCAATGTATTCACATCCACCATAATATCTTTTATTTGGGTATCCTTCAGCATATTTATTAGTTAAAATACTACCCTGTATTTTTAACACATCTTTTGAAACATAATTTTCACTTGCAATTAATTCTATGTTGTTTTGTTGTCTTCTTTTTTCCTTCAAAAGAGCGTTCTTTAATTCCTTATCCATTATAATATCACCTCAAAATAATTTTACCAAAAAAGGTAAATTAATAATATATATTTTTACAAATTAAACATACTTTTTATAGCAGACCTATATATTTCCTTAGCAATTTCTCGTCCATTTGACACTATTTCAATATAATTCTTCATCATAGTTCCACTATTAATTTCTATTACATATAAACCCTCTTGTGAATCTATTATATCTAAACTACAAAAACCTAAATCAAGTTTACTTGTAATACTTTTAGAAAGATCTATTAGTTTTCTTTTTAATTCTTCATCTTCTACTTCAAATGGTACACTTCCTCTTGATAAGTTAAATTGCCATCCATATTCATATTTTTCTCCTTTTTCTAGGACACTATTATACTCTTCATCTACTAGAATGTCGTTAAAATAATTTGTATTAAACTCTATTAATAATTCTTTTATTGTATGAATTCCATCACCATAAACAATTGGTCTATTTTTTCCATACATTAAAACACATTCATTATTAATCATAAACATTCTATATTCATGTTTAATATTATAAAAAGGACAAATACTAACAGACATATGTTTAATAAATAATCTATGCAATAGTGGCTCTATTTCATCTTCAATTGTTATATGAAATACACCAGTTCCACAAGAACCATCATTAGTTTTAATTACTATGCTATTATCATGACTATGAAAATAATTAAGTACTTCTTCTAATTCATAATCTTTAAAATAAATATTATGTTCTATTATAGGTATATTTAAGCTTTTTAATACTTCATACGTAGCATACTTATCATCAAAAACTAAACCAGAAGCATGAGTATTTAGATCAAATTTATTACCAATAATAAATTTAACCTTATTACCTTTTCTTAGCATAATAACCCAATCTTTTGATAATATACTAAATTCTATATTTTCTTCATCACATATTTCTTTAATCAATGTTTTAAAAATGTCCATTATATTTACCTCTTTCTATAAAAAAGATTGTAATAATACAATCTTAATATATTTTATTTATAGTAGTTATTTCTTCAGATAGTGCATAACCAATTTTAATTTTAGAACCGCTTACTAAGAATGGTAAATTATCACTAACACTAATAGATACTTTATATTTTTTATTACTTGTATCAACAATATAATAATATGTATTTCCATCAATTATTGCACTAGATATTCTTTTAATAACTATTTCTTTTATAGTTAAATCTTCATTAGGTAACTCATATTTTTGATCACCTAAGTAATTATGAGCAGCTGCTAGTATTCCTTTTGATGAATCTGTTACTACTACTTTTTGATAATCAGTTACATCAATAAATGCATACATTTTAACTAGACCTGCATCATCTTTTAAACTAACTAAGTATGTTGGCTTATTATTTAAATTAATTAATAATGGGAATGTAGAAGTATAAGCTAAATGTTGAACAGCTCCCTCAGCACTTGCCATAGCACTATATTCTTCAGCACCAGGTACTTTATAGAATACAGTTTCTTTTGTTCTCATATTAGTTAATATAAATCCTAAGTTAGATTCATCTGCTACTATAGAAGTAATACCAGTATATAGATAAATATCATCATTCATAGCAAGATAATTATATCCTTCAGTAGTATTTACCACATTTTTTTGACCAAGAATACTGTTAAAGTAACCTTTATTATAGTTACCCCAATCATCTACTTCTTCAATAATTAAATCAGCAGAATATACCATATCTACCCAAGATGGTACTTCACCTACTTCAACTTTTTTACTTTCTCCTGTTATTGGATCTAATATGATAATATGACTTATTTCTCTTCTTAATTCAATTAATTTGTAATCAATAACTGGAACAATCCAATATGGATGACCTTCTTCATCTATTTCAAAAGAAATTCTTCCAAATGAATCAAATGGATATGAAAATCTTAATTTACGATACAAATTATCATTAAAGAATCCACTTTCTACATATTTCATACCATTTTCAAGTCTAATTAATTTACTTTCCCCATTATTACTATCAACAGTAATGTATCCTTTTACACCATCATCTCTATTAGTAATCCATTTAATAAATCCTGCATAATCAAGTGGTGTTACTCTTACTATCTTTCCAGTATAGTTTATTTGAGTATATATATCAGATACATTAAATTGACTTACAAGATCACTCATTTGACCCATTACCCTATCACCTAATTGTTGACTACTATCTTTATCAAGTAATGGAAGTTTATTAAAATCTACTTTAGCAATATCTTCAGTAAATGAATTAGATTCTGTTATTTCTATTCTGTGAGCATACTTTTTAGCGTTAAAAAGTGGACTTCCAATTACATCTAATACTATTAATGATATATAAATAATTGGAATAGCAAGAATTAATTTATTCTTTTTAACAGCCTTAGTAAAAGTCATTTTACCTTTTACTAAATCTTTAGCCATTGTAAGATTAGTAAGTAATAAAAAACATATAATTAATAATGTTATAAAAAACCAAAATTCATATGTATGTATATTTAATGCAGGCAATGCTACATAAAAATATAAAAAACCAAATACTAAAGTTCCTATTATACTAATTATTTTTTCTTTCATAATAATTCATCTCCTTTATGATTATAACATATACCTTTATTTTAATTCAAAATCTATATTAAATTTTCCTTTATTTAATTTAATATGTGCTATACTACCATTTATTATATTTAAGCATGGTGCTTTATGAGATATATCAGCATCATATATAACAGGAATATTAAGACTACTTAAAATACTATCTTTTAAGCACGTTTTAACATCATAACCATAATATGATGTATCTAATCCAAAACGTCCAAAAATAACGCATTTAGCATATTTAAAATAGCCTAATTCATTAAATTTCCATAATTGTCTAATAGTCTCATCACAATTTAATTCACAATTATCAAAATACCATATTATTCCATCTTTTTTATAACGTTCATTAAATTCATTAATTCCATCATATTTAGTACCAGATAATTCACTTATTAAATCCATGCAACCACCAATTATTCTTCCACTTACATTAACAGTTTTATTATCTAATGTTTTATATATTACTTTCTTAGTAAAGTTTGGATTTTCAAGACCAGTTATTTTTTCAACTCTCTCTTCTTCATATAAAGGATAGTTTTTTTCACTTAACTTTTTACCAGTTACAATATCTAAAAAATCTTTTTGACTTTCATGTAAATCCATAGAACCAAATTGACTAAAATTTTGACCATATATAGTTGCTACATCATATTTAGTAGTTAATGGATATAATAAACCAGTAGGATCAGAAAAACCACATACATATTTTGGATTATCTTTAATTAAATCAAAGTTAACATATGGTAATATTTCAATAAGAAAATCTCCTCCTGTAGCACATAATACCATATCTACGCTTTTATCTTTTAACACATTATTAAATTCATCACTTCTATTTTTAACAGATGAACTTCTACCCATTTCATCATTATATAAGTAATCTGATATTTTTAATTTGTAACCTAATGATTCAAATCTCTTAATACCATTTTTATATTTATTAATCTTAGTTTCATCATTAGATCCACCTGATGGGCAAATAATGCCAATACAGCTATTTTTAGATATAAATTTTGGATATTTCATAATAAATCACCTAGGAATATCATAGCAAAAAAAATAGTCTATTTCTAGACTATTTAATCTCTATAAAATGCATTCCATGTACTACTTTAACAGTATCACCTGGTTTATAGTATTTATTCTCTGATGTTGAATACCACTTAGATACACCATCATATGAAGGTAACTTATAATTTGTTCCTTCTTCAAGTAGATATAAAGTTTCATTAAACATATTAACTATATCTCTAGAAGTAGTTACCATCCATATACGTTTACCATTTTCATTTGTATCAACATTTCTCATCATTTCTTCATTTACTTGATTAGTTGCTAAATAATATTTAAATATTTCATAAGTTAGTCCAAAGTTTTCAAGATAAGCTCCTTCTTCAACTCTCATACCTTTAAACATATAATATGGAAGAATATCTTTAAATTCATCATATTTATATAGTTTATTAGACATAATAGTCTTTCTAGAACTTGGCCATTTCAAATCTTCTGTAAATCCATAAAGATTAGATAAAATAACTGTTCCATCAGTAGTTAATACATCATTAGCAATAACATTATAATATCTTGTTGATACTACATGATAGTATTCTACTTCTTCATTAATATCTTCTATTTTAGTAATTTTAACCTTATTAAAGTTGCCATTTTTAATCTTTAGTATTTCAGTTCCAACTTTGTATTTTTCTGTATCATTTACTGATATAAATTCATTATATGTAGGACTAAATAATCCATGAAGTGCTACAGTACTAATAGATGTACCATCACTAAATGATGTTTTTCTATATTTATTAGTAAATGATTTCTTTTCAAGCCAAATTGGATATTCATAAGTAATACTTCCTGTTTCATAATTCCATACAGCAAGTAAATCATTATATGTAACATTTTCTATATTTTTATATTTTCCGTTTGCAAGTAGTATTTTTGTTCCTTTTACTAAGCAAGAGAAATTAGCTGTTACTCTAATATTTAAATCTCCTGTTACATTAGGAATAGATATTGTTCCATTATTTTGTGAATATGTATAACTATTTGCATTTAATGTTGTTCCACCCATTGTTACAGTAATTGAGTTTGGAAGTGTATACCAGTTTCCAGCTCTTACTGTTGCTGTATAAGTATCTCCCATAGTAACAGTAGAATCTCCTGTGAATGTACAGTTAGAACAATTATTAGTTACAGTAAATGTCCAACTATATGAAGAAGAAGTACTTCTTGAACATTGTCCTTCAGATGTTGTACATCTAGAAGCATTAGTTTGTCCATTATTATGATTAGATGAATTATCAACACCATATACTTGGAAATAATATGTTCCTTCTGCCATATCAGTAAATGTATATTCAGTATTAGCATTTGTTGTAGTAACTGTATTTAATAAAGTACCACTGTCATTATATACTTCGATTATAAAATGATCTATTCCACTATCATCAGTAGCATTCCATGTTACTTTGATTTTTCCTATATCATTTAATCTTTCGCCTTCAACATCACTAATCATTGGTGGTGTTTCATCAACTATAGTTACGTCTACTGGAACTTGAATTGATACTGTTCCGATAGATGTTCTAGTACCACCTGTTGGAGTAAAAAACATATTAATTCTTTGAGGTGATGATGGGAATGTTGCACCACTATTTCTCTTAATATATACATCATAAGTAGTAGTTTCATTAGCTGCTACTGTTAGTGTTCCAAGTGGATTATCTCTATTATCAACTAATGAAAATTTTGTTCCACTATTTGTAATAGTAAATGTTTTACTTTCAGGATATGTATTTATTACTGAAATAACAACTCTATCACTTAATTGATTTCTTAAATCTATTGATGTATTATTTGGCATACTAGCAAGTAATGAATATGAAACTGGTGCATTACCTTGTTCAACATCTACAATAGTTTCACCACTAACATTATAATCTCCAGGTTTTGAAGGATACATATCAAAAACAACAGTAAATGTTCTTGTTTCACCGCTTGCTATTACATCACCTGCTTCAATATCTTCTACTGTAAAACTAACTTCAAGATTAGTATTATTTGTAGTTTCTATTGTAGGAGTAAAAGTCGCAGATGCAAAAATATAATCATAAAAAGAAGTATTTGACAAAGTTACTTCATAAGTAGCCTTATATTCTTGCGTCAAATCGTTATGATTTTGAACATGAAAATCCAAATTAAAATTAATACTATTATCAGTAAAAGTCGGATCTTGTGGATCAGTTATATTACTGCTTGATACTAAAGCAACATTAGTAATTGCTATTTTTCCATTTTTAGAGAAAGTTGCAACCCCTGCTACATTTAGTCTAATTCGATAAGTGGCAAACCCTACGCTCATTAATGCAAAAGCGAGGAATGTTACCACAGTAATAATAAGTCTTGGCTTATTATTCATGTTCTTCACTCCTCTCTAATTAGATAAAGTCAGATTTTTTCATTGTATATTTCCATACAGTTTTATCATTCATAAGTATGAAATAACATGTTCTACTATTATATTTATAAAAATTAATAGGCATTCTTACTTCACTATGAGCATCTAATAATTCTTCAAAACTAGATACTTCAATAACATTATAATTACTTAATGTTGGAAATTTATCAATGTTAACTATTATACTATCATATGTATCTAAATACTTATTAATAGTACTTTCGAAAGCATTAGCTTTTCTATTTTTTCTATTCATAATAGTTAGTGCTACTAAAACTACTAATTCTATTATAAAACTAATTGCTAATGACACTAATTTCTTTGTCTTTTGAGCTGGTGTCTCAACAATCTTTGTAATTTCTTTTACATGATTTTGAGCATCAGAATCAATAGTTGCTTCTATTGTCTTTTCACTTAGTGGCATCTTTAATAATAATTTACCAGGAACAGTTATTTTCATTCCTTTAGCATTAACATCAGAATCAACAACTAAGTATACTTTTAATACTCCTGATGTTGCTAGCCCTAATGTACTCTTAAATTCATTTAATGCTTTATTATATTTGTTATAATCAATCTTTATTTCTTGATTAATTGTATATTCAGTTGATTTATCAATTGATATCTTCTTTTCATCAGATAACTTATAATTCTTTGTCCAATAGTTACCTGATTCATTATTTGGTTTATTTGCTTCTACAGTAGCAAGAACATAATATCTATAATTTCCAGAAACAGCATTATCAAATTTAATATTATAATTATAATTAACTTTAATATAATCAATTAAACTTGTTATATATGTTTTATCTTCTTCTAAGTATTTTACATCAAAGAAGTCATTTTTCTTTAGAAAAACTTTATAACTAATTGTATTATTCTCTTTATAAGATACAGTCTCTACATTTATCTTATAAAATCCTTTAACATACATAATAATGTTTAATACAATAACTAGTACAAATAAAACAACCAATACAACCTTAGTATAATTAATTTCATTCCTTGTTTCCATTAATCATTATTCTCCCTTCCTATCAAATAAATCATTTATCCAAACAGTTGGATAACCAATATACTTGATTCTATATTCAACAATACCCAAAACATCGCTACTATAAACTGCAAAACCATCTGGAGCATTGTTTGCATCCCCTTTAGTTTGAATTACAAGTGATTTTCCTCCTCTAGTAATATTAACAATTCTATGAGTTACAATCGTACCTTCTTTATTAAATACAATTATATCTCCTGTATCTACTTCGCTAGCATCAGCTTTTCTATAAATAATTGCATCTCCCCTACCATATACAGGTTGCATTGAATTTGATCCAATAGCTATTAATTTATATTTAAATAAGCCTGATATCAAAGCAATTAATATTAATAACATTACTAATATCGGATAATAAATTATTCTTCGAGTTGATTTTTTTACATATGCCTTAGCTTTCTCAGCATAATCAATACTTTTACTAGATAAAAAGTATATAAAGAAAACTAAGAATAAGTTAAATGATGCATACAAGTAATATCCTAAATTTGGTATTATTGGTAATACAAATTCATATAACACAATTACCAATTTGAATATTAAACTAGGTACATAACTTACCTTATATGCCAAATAAGAACATAGTAATTCTCTAGAGACTACTGGTAATATAACAACACTTACAAAAACAAAAATACCTTCTGTTTCCTTAAGGTTGTAACCACTTATCTCTGTTATAACATTTAATAATATCATTACTATTGTAAAGAATATAATTGGTTTTTTAGTTTTAGTTGAATTCTTGCATATAATATATCTCATTAGTTCAAGCAAAACTATAGATACTATTTCAAGAAATACTATATTAAATAAATAACTAAAATTTAGTTTAAAAACAGTATTATTAAATCCAGTAAATAATCCTATTGAATAAATTACTATTAAAAACGACAATAAACAAGAAATGACTATTCTTGTTACAAGTGGTTTTAAATAAGAATTATCCTTTTGGAATCCATATTCTAACAAATATAATATACTAATAATAATGATTGATATTTTTAAAAGCAAATCACTCTTAAAAAATATATTAAATATTATGGCAGAAATAAATAGTAATAATTCTAACACATAAACAAAATACTTTTTCATTCTTATCAACCCTATTACTATTTTAATATAAGAATTACCCCAAATATGGGATAATTCTTATATAATTCTTATTCTTTTTTATTAGTCAACTGTTACATAATCTAATGCAATAGTTAAATTAACTTCTACATCTGTTGCTGGAAGATCTGCTGAATCAGCAGGTAATAAATAAGCAACAGTTACATTTAATGTATGAGTGTCATTAACAAGTAAATCATCAGCAAGTCCATCTGTTGTTTCATCATAATCAGTTCCATCATAATTTACAGTATAGCTAATATATTTCTTTTGTGCTTCAGTTAAACCAGATAATGTAATTGCTTCTAAAGCAGCATCAATAGTACCATAGTTCTTAGCGTTAACTGTGAATGAATATTCAGTTCCTGGACTTGGTAAAGTTACAGAATAAGTAATAGCTGTATTACCTACATTCTTTTCACTTGCCTTAATTGTACTAGTTTCATTAAATGAAGAAGTATCAAAATGTACATCCCATTTAGCTGCACTAAATGTTGCAGTTCCATTAACAGTTAATTGTTGTGCATAAACAGCAAAACCTACACTCATAGCTAATACTGCTACTGATAAAACAACAATTATAATATTTTGTAATCCTTTTTCTTGTCTCATATTATATTTCCTCCTATCATATATACTATAATTTTAACATAGTAGATTTACATTTTCAATAAAATACTGTAAACCTATTTCTGTTTTTTACAAGTTTTTTACTTTTGCATGAGCCATAATTTCTTTAGCAGCATTTTTTCCTGCTTCCATAGCTAAGATTACTGTAGCTGATCCAGTTACAGCATCTCCTCCTGCATATACGTTCTTTAATGAAGTCTTAGTGCCTTCAACTTGAATTAATCCTCTATCTGTTAATACTATTTGACTATTCTTTAGCGCTTCATGATTTGGACTTGTTCCAAGTGCCATAACAATCATGTCACATTTTACCATATGTAATGATTTTGGATTTTCAGTTACACTTCTTCTTCCATCTTCACCTACTTCTCCTAGTTTCATATTAACAACATTAATTCCAATAACACTATTATTTTCATTTGTTAATATTTCAACAGGTGTTTGAAGTAAATCAAATTTAACTCCTTCTTCTAAAGCATGTTCAACTTCAACTTTTCTAGCAGGAAGTTCTTCCATACTTCTTCTATACATAAGATGAGCATCTATTCCTAAACGTTTTAAACTTCTAACAGCATCCATTGCAACATTTCCACCACCAATAACAAATGCTTTTCTAGCTTTTTTGATTGGTGTTTTACTTCCTGGTTGATATGATTTCATTAAGTTAATTCTAGTAAGTATTTCATTTGCAGAGAATACTTCATTAGCACTCTCTCCTTTGATACCCATAAATTTAGGAAGACCAGCTCCACTACTAATAAATACATAATCATATCTTTTTCTTAAATCAGCAAGTGATATAGCATTTCCAATTGGAGTATCTGTTACTATTTTTACTCCTAATTCTTTTAATGACTCAACTTGACTTTCAACAATCAATTTTGGAAGTCTAAATTCTGGTATACCATAAGTTAAAACTCCACCAGCTTTATGTAATACTTCATATATTGTTACATCAAATCCAGCTTTAGCTAAATCACCAGCACATGTAAGTCCAGCAGGTCCTGATCCAACTATTGCCACAGTTTTTCCATTCTTTTCTCTTGCATTTCCAATCTTTAAATGATTTTGAATTGCATAATCAGCAACATATCTTTCAAGTGCTCCAATAGCAATTGCTTCACCCTTAAGTCCTTGAACACACATACTTTCACATTGTTTTTCTTGTGGACAAACTCTACCACATATAGCAGGTAAATTAGATGATTCACTTATTATTTCATAAGCTTTCTTAATATTACCTTGTTTAATACAAGCAATGAATTCAGGTATTCTAATACTTACTGGGCAGCCTTTCATACATCTTGGATTCTTACATTGTAAACATCTATTAGATTCGTTAAGTGCTTCAGCATAAGTAAGTCCAAATTCAACTTCTTCAAAGTTATTAACTCTAACTTCTGGCTTTTGAACTCTAACTTTAATTCTAGCATTTGTATTTTTAGCTTTTATAGCAGAAGCAGTTTCTGTCTTTTTAACAGGTTCTTCTTTCTTTTCAAATCTTATCTTTTTCATGATAGTATCATATTCTTTTTTAGTATACATATCTTTATTTGCTTCAATTAAATCTAATATTATTTTTGGTTTATACATTAATATATTAAATAAATTAGCATAATTATCATTAGGAGTACTTGTTCCTTTTTCATAACTAACAAGAGTCTTTTTAGCGCACCCTATTATCTTAGAAAATAATTCTTGTGATAAATTATAACTCTTTCTTAGTTCAAGTACTTTATTCTTATTAATACCATATAATTCAGTATATTTCTTCTCTGCTTTTTTTAGTGTTTCTTTTTCAAGTTTTTCATCTATTATTTCATTGTTACAATCATTACAAAATCTTTTTTGACATATAATAGTAACTTCTTTATTTTTAATACTAATGGTATATTTACAATCTCTTATATAAGAATTTTCACTTCCACAAATATCACATCTCATATTTTATTCTCCTTTACTATTTATTTTGACTTTGTAATCTTTTTTCCATTTCTTGTAATTTTTCTTTTTCTTCTTCTTTATATATATTCATACGTTTCATAGCTAAATCAAAATTAACTTTATGCCCATCAAATTCAGGTCCATCAGTACATGCAAATTTACTTTTACCATCAACTTCACATCTACAAGCTCCACACATACCACTACCATCTACCATTAATGGATTCATACTTACAATTGTTTTAACACCTGCTTCTTTTGTTAATTCACTAATATTTTTCATCATAATAACAGGTCCAATAGCAACAACTATATCATAGTTTTTAATTCTATTTTTAAGTACATCTGTTACAAATCCTTTTGTTCCATAAGTACCATCATCAGTAACATAAAAAACTTTACGAGCTACTTCTTGTAGTTTATTTCTAATAATTAACATTTCATTAGTTCTTGCTCCATAAACTACATCAACATCAAATCCTTTTTCTTTTAAATATTTAACTTGTGGATATACAGGAGCAATACCTACTCCTCCTGCTACATAAACTATTCTTTTACCCTTAAAACTATTTGGATTTTGACATATTTCATTAGCATTTCCAAGTGGACCACTTACACTATATAAGTAATTCTTAGCATAAGTAAGTTCTAATGTTGATGCTCCTATTACTTGATATATTAAATATAATAGACCTTTTTCTTTATCATAATCATATATAGTAAGTGGTATTCTTTCACTATCTTCTAATGCCATAACAATAGCAAATTGTCCTGGAATACACTTTTCTATTACATGAGGTGCTTCTACACACATTTCATACGCAACTGAGCTAATTTTTTTATTATAGATTATCTTATACATATTACACCTATCCTATCATAATGATTTTAACACAAAATCAAACATAAAAAAAGAAGATTTTATACAATCTTCTTACTTATCAATCTTTCCAAACTTACTAAATGGATAAAGTCTATATTTAACTCTTCCAAAGAAGTTTTCTTTTTTAAATGCTCCAACAGATCTACTATCTTTAGATATAGGTCTATTATCACCCATAACAAAGTATTCCCCTTCTTCTGTTGTATATGAAAAATCAGCAGTTTCTTTATGTTCAAAGTTAACTTCAACAAGTTCATCATTAATATATAGTTTATTATCTTTATATTCTATTTTTTCATTTGGTAAGCCTATAACTCTTTTAATAATCTTTTCATTACCACTATCATTATTAACAACTACTATATCAAATCTTTCAATATCACTAATTCTATATACTAATTTATTAACAATTACAAGTTGTCCATCTTCTAATGTATCATCCATACTTGGACCACTTACAATAGCAGGCGTTACTAAAAAAGTTCTAATTAATATAACAGCAATAACTATATAAACATAATCTTTTATCGCATCCCAAACTTTTTTCACTTCTTTTTCCTTTCTTATAGTAAAAAATTAGGTATAAACCTAATTTCTTTCTTTAATTTTAAAACTTCCTGTTAAACTCTTTAAGAAGTTAAGTTTAGCTCTTCTTACTTTTCCTTTTTTAACAACAGTAATTTTATCAATTAGTGGACTATTTACTGGGAATACTCTGTTGATTCCTACGCTTCCACTTTTCTTTCTAACTGTAAATGTTTCAGATACACTTCCACCTTTACGAGCAGTTACTATTCCTTCAAAAGCTTGAATTCTTTCTCTTTTTCCTTCTACGATTTTAACATCAACTCTAACTGTATCTCCTACTTGAAATTCAGGAACATTTGGGTTGATTTGTTTCTTATTAATCTTATCGATTAAATTCATACGACTCTTCCTCCTTTGTGCTTTATTTAATCATACATAATAATGCATCGGATTAAGCAATATGATAATAACACAAAAAAAAGAAGATATCAAGCATTTTTATGCCTTTCTATCTCATTTTCTATATGAATTCTTTGTACTATAGCAAATGAACAAAGAACTGTTATACAAAAGCTTCCACCATAACTTAAGAATGGAAGTGGAACACCAGTTAATGGTATTATTCCAAGTACTCCTCCTAAGTTAATAAATATATGTAACATAAAGTATATTGCTATACCATAACATATGATTGAATTTTGTAAGTTTTTAGTTTTCAATGCAACTTTAAATATCAAAGCTATTAACCACATATATGCAAGTATTATTACTACCCCAACTATTGCGCCTAATTCTTCTACAACTATTGGGAATATAAAGTCAGTATGACTAGCTGGTAAATACATATATTTTTGTACTGATTTACCAGGACCTACTCCAAATAATCCACCATTATCTATTGCAATATATCCATTACACACTTGATATCCTGAGTTTTCTTCATATCTATCACATGGATTAGTATATATAAATCTATTTAATCTGTAACTACTTTCTAAAGTAGATTCAGGTATTATTTTATATGCAAATTTTAATGCAAATACAGAAAGTATTAATCCGCCAATAGCTATTCTTTTAAATCTCCTAAACCATTTTTCTTTAGTTGGTACACATACAAATACCAAAGCATATAAAGCAAGCATGATAGCTGCACTACCTAAATCGCCACCTAAAGCAATTAATAAGAATGAAAAAGCACAAGGTATTAATGGTATTAAGAAAGACCACTGATTTTTTTTCTGTTTATTAGCCCATATTCCATAAAAAGCACCCATATACATTATTAAGAATACTTTTAAAAACTCTCCTGGTTGAAATCTTCCACCAAACAAAGATAAAGTAACTTCACTAACACCAGATGTAAATATTTTTTCTTTAATAAATGTAATACCTAATAAAGCAATTGAAACAACACTTAATAAAAATCCAAATAATTTATACCATTTAGTATCTACTAATAGAACGAAAAATGACATTACTAATCCAATACCAATAAATAGCATTTGTTTTCCAAAATAATAATATGGTGTATCAAAACCATATACAAGTACAGAAGAAATACTAGATGCATCTAATATTAATAAAGCACCAGCCACACAAAAAAACAAAGTCAAAAATAAAATCAACTTATTCATATATTTAAGTGATGCTAGTTTTCCAGGTTCATTCTTCTTCATATTATCATAATAATTATATAGTATGAAGAATATAAATGTAAATTATTTAGACAAATAAAAGTGTAAACTTTTACATAATAAAAATAGAGATTTCTCTCTATTTCTTTCTTTTATATAAAACATGTTTATATTTTATACCATTATCTTCATTTTCATCAAGTAATTCTTGATTCCACTCTTCTTCATTAAATGTTGGAAAATATGCATCTGCTTCTTTGCATTCAGCATCAATTAAAGTTAAATACATATTATCAGCATAATCTATAAATAATTTATAAATAGATGCTCCTCCAATAACAAATACTTCTTCCTTAGTATCTTTTAAATCTAAGAGTAAATCATTTAGATCTTTATATACTGTTACTTCTTCTGGAAAATCAGTGCTACTTGATAAAACTATATGACGTCTATTAGGAAGCATATGTGGTAAAGATTCAAAAGTACGTCTTCCCATTATAATTGTTTTACCAGTTGTTACACTTTTAAAGAATTTCAAATCATTTGGTAAATGCCATATTAGACTATTATCTTTTCCTAATTCATTATTTTTACCAATTGCCGCTATTAAAGAATAACTCATTATTACCTCCTATTGACTAACAGGAATACTTATTTTTCCCATATGTTTATAATTTAATATTTTTACATCTTTTATATCTTTAGAATTATCAAAATCATAGAAATCTGTTACTTCAGGATTTAATTCTAATTCCGGTTTTGATGGATTTAATACAATATCTGCAATTCTTGCTTCTGTATCTAAGAATTCATATTCTTTAGATTTTTTATCTGTTAATGCAGACATTTTTTCTTTTACAATTACAAGTAATTGTTCTACTTCTTCTCTACTCATCTTAGACATTTCTTTAAATCTTTTAGCACGTCTAATTTGTTCTTTAATCATTTCAACTTGATTAACATATATATGAGCATCTTTTATTGAATAATCTATTGTACCTGGTTTTAAATCTGTTACTTGAGCAATCATAGCAAGTAAAGTTGCATATTGAGTAACATTAAATGGAAGTCCAAGAGGAACATCACAACTTCTTTGATGAACCATTAGATTTAACTCATTATTAGTTACACCCCATTCTGTTGACCATACACATGATGGTAAAACTGCTGTTCTTAAGAATTCATCTTGCCATAATGATTTAACCATACGTCTATCTTCTGGATTGTTTTTAAGTGTATCAATTAAATTTCTTGTATGATTATATCTATCTATTATAAAACCATATGCTGTTCCTATTGTATGAGCAAATTCTGGTCCATAATATTTTGCCATTTTTATTGTTTTTCCATCAATAAGACTTTTAGCTTTCATAACATTTCCTTTTTCATCTTTCTTTGTTTGAAATTCATGTCTCATACCGAATGGATCATCTACTGGAACACTAAGTGGATCAATTACTTCTACTTCTTTATCTGGATTATATTCTCCATATGGTTCGTAAATTCTATATATTCCATCTTCATCTACTTCCCATTCATCCCAAATATGAACATTTCTATCTTGAAGTTCTTTAACATTATTTGAGCCCATTTGCCATATCCATAACATTTCTATAATTGCTTGGCGAGAAAATAATTGCTTTGTTTGTAACATTGGAAACTCTTTTCTCAAATCAAAATGTAATGTATATGCTGGTATTTTAATAGTATTAACACCTGTTCTATTTTGAACTTCAACCCCATCTTTTAATATTTTTTTACATAATTTTATATATTCTTTATCCCACTCAGTCATTTTAATTTACCTCCTAAAACCTTGTTAATCTATGTATAGCTTCACACTTTTCTTCTAAGAGTGAAGTTACTACCTCATTAATTTCATTGCTTATTTCTTCTATTGATTTTATATCACCAATATTAGTATATTTTTTACTCTTAATACAGTTTATATAATGCCAGTTATATATCTTAGCTATTTCAACATAGTTTTTTTCAGCATGTCTTAAATGACTTTCTGAATTTTCATTACCATCTCCAGCAGTTCTACTCTTTCTTAATTCTCTTGCTGCTTCAAATGGCATGTGCAAGAATATAACTTTATCTGGTCTTGGTAATTCACATAAATCAAATTCTAAAGTATCTATAAATTTTAATATTCTGTCTCTTTCTTTTTTAGTTTTAGCTTTACTAGCTTGATGTCCCATGTTACTTGTAACATATCTATCTAAAATAATAATATCATTCTTATATATTTCTTCTTCTATTTCACTTAGAAAATTATATCTTCTATCAGCAGCGTAATATAAACTACTAACTAGAGGATCTACATTAGCGCTTGTTTCAGGAAAATATGATTCACCTATTTCAGGCTTACCTAAATAAGGCCCACCAACTATCCTACCTGTTGGTGTATTATATATTGGAAATGAGAAACTTTTTACTCTTAATCCTTCTGACTGTAAATGCTCTAAAAGTCTTTTACTTTGAGTCTCCTTTCCACTTCCATCAGTACCTTCAATAACAAGTATTTTTGCTCTTTTCATAGCTTCCTCCTAAAAAAAATAACATGAGTAAAACATGTTAAATTCTTCTTCATTAACATTAATATTACCTCTAAATTCATTGTACATAAATTAAAGGTAAATATCAATAAAATAATTATTCTTTACTGTAATATTTTGTCCAAAGTGTAAAGACGTCAAATAAAATAAAATCACATTGCTTAGTAGATATTAATTCTAAGTCATCACTTTGCTTTACTCTATCAATTTGATATATTAATTTGAATCCTAATCCTTTGAATGTCATCTTTTCTGGAGTAGTGTGTGCCTCTAATAAAATTAATGGTTTTACTAGTTCAGGTTCACTTTGAATTCTATATGTTTCAACTCCAATATATACACCATATAAAAAGACTAAAAATAATATAACTCCAATTACTTTTTTCATTTTTATTCTCCTTACTAATGGAAGCGGATAGGATTTCAACCTATATCTCTTTAATATATAAAAGCATTTTCACTCTTAAACTACTCACTTCTAGTTATATTATAGCATACTTTTAATAGATAATTATTAAATAATATGTTAAAATAATATTGGTGAAAATTATTATGGATAACAAACAAAAAACTATAGTGTTTAAAGTTAGCGATAATATCAAAGCACAAATGATTGATTACTATAAGGATATGGTTACAGGAAAACCCCCATATTCTGTTTTTCAAGTTAAAGATTATGATTGTGTCACTACTCTATATGAAAGTGGAAAAGTAATGTTCCAAGGAATTGGAGCTGATATAGAAGCTAACATGTGGAAAGATTTAGAAAGCCATTTTAATAATAGAAATATAGATCAAGAAATAGAAGAAAAAGATGCTAAGATAAATGATAAAACTTATTACTATTATGATGCTATTGGTAGTGATGAAGTTGGAACAGGAGATTATTTTGGACCTATTATTGTAACAGCTACTCTTGTTACAAAAGAAACAAGAAAACTTCTTGAAGATTTAAAAATAATGGACTCTAAAAAAATGACAGATGATAAAAT
>JAEEGL010648163.1_pt1 | contig 20017 bp, 17 predicted proteins | sample 9134231 | NCBI WGS metagenome assembly JAEEGL01 (sample SAMN16246548, study PRJNA631951) | gut metagenome | biome: gut microbiome; feature: rumen; material: fiber-attached | host: Bos | place: Iran: Karaj | collected 2018-10
CGCAAGCTCACCGAAGGCAACATCATCGAGCTCGACTCGAACGACCGCCTGCTGGTGCCTGCCGAGCAGAAGGCCCTCATAGCACAGGCCAAAGAGCTGGTGCTGCAATCGACCGGCAAGTTCATAGAGCTGTGGGATCGCAAGACCTACGACGAGATGAATGCTAACACGGGTGACTTCGCTGTCAGGGCGGAGGAACTCTTAGGTCGAATGCAGAACGATGACGAATGACTACCATAGGCCTGTGATGCTTTCCGAATCTATTGACGGACTTTGCATCCGCTCCGACGGCACGTATGTGGACGTGACTTTCGGGGGCGGTGGCCATTCGCGTGCCATCTTGGAACAACTAGGTCCCGAAGGGCGTCTTTTCTCCTTTGACCAGGACGAGGATGCAAAAGCGGAAAGCGGAAAGTTGAAGGATGAAAGGTTCTCTTTCATCGGTGAGAATTTCCGGCATATGAAAGCATTCCTGCGACTGCATGGGGTGCGACAGGTGGATGGTGTGTTGGCCGACCTGGGGGTGAGCAGCCACCAGTTCGACACGGCCGAACGCGGCTTTTCGACCCGTCTGGACGGCGAACTTGATATGCGTATGGACCGCCAGGCACCGGTTTCGGCCCGCGACCTGGTGAACAGTGTGGAAGAAGGAGAGTTGGCCAGGCTTTTTAAGTTGTATGGCGAATTGCCCAATGCGCGCCAAATGGCTCGTGCCATAGTGGAGTATAGAAGTCGGATGTCGGAGCAAGGCGGCATCAATACGACGGGGGAATTGAAGGATGCGGTGAAGAAACATCTGCCGCGTGGTATGGAGAACAAATATCTTGCCATGCTTTTCCAGGCACTTCGTATCGAGGTCAACGGCGAATTGGAAGCGTTGAAAGAGATGCTGTGTCAGTCGGCCGAAGTGCTTGTGCCGGGCGGCCGGTTGGTGGTAATCAGCTATCATTCGTTGGAGGACCGATTGGTGAAGAACTTTATGCGCAGCGGCAACTTCGAGGGTGAAGTGGAGAAGGATTTCTATGGCAACCCTTTGTCGCCGATGCGCCAACTGTCGAAATGCAGCGCCTCGGAGGCCGAGGTGTCCGACAACGGCCGTGCCCGCAGTGCCAGGTTGAGGGTGGCTGAAAGGGTGAGTATAAAAAGTCAAGAAACAAGAGAAAAGAAATAATGGGAAACAGGTTCAGAGAAAAAGTGGTGGAAGAGGGTCTCGAGGCTGAGGAACCGCGTCGTGAGACATCGGTGAGCGAAGCGTCGGTGCCCGAGGCATCGGATGAGGCACAGAATAGCACGTCGCCACAGGAAGAGTCGAAACCGAAAAAGGGAGGCAAAGCTGCCCGCGGTATCGGCAAGGTGTTGGGAGGTGACATGCTGGCTGACAAGTTTGTGCTGCGTCAGATACCGCTGCTGCTGCTTTGTTTGGTATACCTGTTGCTGATTGTAGGCAACCGTTACCGGGTGGAGAGCCTCAGCCGTGAGAAGGCGGCGACAGAAGAGCGAATCAACTTCCTGCGGGAGCATCGTATCCAGATGCAGAAACAATATCAGCAGAGTGTGAAGATATCGCAGATAGCGGAGGAGTTGAAAGAAAACGGGGTGGGTATCACCAGCGGACCGCCGTATGAGATATGAGGGTAAAGGGAGAAACGGAGAAAAGAAAGTAATATAAAATGAATAATAAAGATAATAAGGACGACAAGCGAAGGATGATGCGTGGCATGACGGTGCTGTACGTGTTGTTGACGCTTGGTGTTGGTGCGGCGATAGTGGCGGGCATGATAAAAATACAGTGGGTGAATGGTGATGAATGGAGAGCCCGTGGTGAGAAACGAGAGGCGGATGTACGTACCGACCCGGCCCGACGCGGTGTCATTTATTCCAGTGACGGCAAGATACTGGCCACCACCGTCACGGAGTGCGACCTTTATCTTGACTTGTACAATGCTCCAGAACTCGACGAGTATGGTCATCCCACTTACGACGCAAAAGGTCGTGCGAAAGAGACGGGTCCCATTGGGGACAGCGCTTTCGCCCGCTATCTTGATACGGTTTGCCAGATGTTGGCCGACGCCATGATGCAGCACAATGCGGCCTACTATCAAACGCGTATCACGACGGAAAGAGCCAAGAACGGAAAGGTGGCCGAGAACGGCAAAGATATCCTCTGGGCCCGTCGTTGTTTCCTGGTGGAGCGTCATGTGCCTTATTCGGTATGGCTTCAGATTACCCGTCTGCCGGGATGGAAGCGTGGTGTGGTGCGTCAGGTCGACGGGCAGAGTGTCATCCATCAGGAGCGTGCCCATATCTACGGTAACATGGCGAAGAATACCATCGGTTTCCAGAATGAACGTGGAAGTATGACCTATACAGGTTTGGAGGGGGCGTATGACAGCATCTTGAAAGGCCAAGATGGACTATTCCGTTGCCGCCGCCTTACCAAAGGTATCTGGCTGCCCGACGAACAGCGGGTGCGCAGGGAAGTGCCCCAGCGCACAGACGAAGACAAAGTAGACACCATAGTGTTGCAAGGGAAGGTGGACGGGCGTGACATTGTCTCCACCTTGGATACACGTTACCAGGATATTGCCGAGAGCTCGTTGCGCAATGCCCTGCGTCGTTTCGGAGGTGCAGCGGGATGTGCGATACTGATGGAGATGCAGACAGGTTATATCCTGGCTTGTGCCAACCTAGCGGTTGACACAACCGTGCACGACTACCGAGAGGTGCGTGACCGCAATGTGGCGGTCAGCGATGTCTACGAGCCGGGCTCCACATTCAAGACCGTTATCCTCACAGCCATGCTCAACGACCCGGCGGTCAAGATAGACACTACCATGCAGTTGCGGGCAGGCTATAAGAATTTCGGTGGCAAGTATGGTGAGATTAAAGACGACCACACGTTAAAGGGTAGGGATTCGTTGAGTGTGAGAGAGGTGATAGAGCAGTCGTCGAATGTGGGTATGAGCGATTTGGGATGGCAGCTATATGCTGACCGGCGTGACACACTCAAGCATATTGTGGAACGTATGTTCCCATACGGATATATGAATCCCGACGTGAATGCCAAAGAATATAAAACGTGGATCAATGACCTGCATGCGTCGAACAGAGACTTCCTGAATTTCTGCTATGGCTACTCGACCCGTATCTCGGCCTTGCAACTGATAACCTTCTACAATGGTCTGGGGGCGGAAGGACGCATGGTGAAGCCCCAGTTCTGCAGAGGTGTAATGAATGGCAATCGACTGATTGAAAACAAACCGATAGTGCTGAACGAACATATGTGCAGCAGGGAGAGCGCTTTGTTGATGCGCTCGATGCTGGAAGGCGTGGTGGAGCACGGAACGGGTAACAATATCAAGAACAACACCTATGGCATTGCAGGCAAGACAGGAACCTCGGTTCACAGCTATGCCAACAAACGTAGATATAATGCTTCGTTCTGCGGTTTCTTCCCTTCGGAGAGTCCTCGCTACACATGCCTTGTGGTGCTGGAGGATATCCCATACTTCGGCCGTCAAGCTGCCGAGGTGTTCAAAGCAATCTCGGATTGTGTGGTGGCTGTGGACAAACGTCTGAGCAACGGTGCGGTGAAGTCGGTATGGCCTACACTGGAAGCAGACAGCATGAAGGCCAGCCAACGTCCTGTGGTGGCGCGAGGCGACCAAAGTGAGATGCGTCGGTTGTACAAGCTGCTTCGCCAGCCGCTCGTATCCAGTGATTCGTCCAGCCGCTGGGTGGTATATCGAGAGGCGACCGATAGTACGGCAGGCCATTATAGCCCTTATGTCCCGAAGGAAGGCATGGTGCCTAATTGCAGCGGCATGACGGCGAAAGATGCTGTGGAGATGCTGCATACGATGGGTTACAGGGCCCGTGTCAACGGATACGGAAAGGTGGTCTCTCAGCAGCCGCAAGCGGGAAGTACTGCCAAACGCGGTGCTGTGGTGGTGTTGACGCTCAAATAGCAACGAAAGATGAAACTGAAAGAGATAATAAAAGGAATCAAGGCGGAGACAACAGGATTGGTCGATATCGATGTGAGTAACATTCAGTTTGACTCACGTCAGGTGGGACCAGGCACTCTCTTTGTGGCACAGCGAGGCACCAAAGTGGATGGCCATGCGTATATTGCAGGCGCTGAGGAGAAAGGTGCGGTGGCCGTTGTGTGCGAGGAAATTCCTAAGAAAAAGAATGACAAGGTGACGTATGTCAAGGTGGCCGATAGTAGCGAGGCGTTGGGTTTTATGGCGGCCAACTTCTATGGACATCCGTCTGAGCAGCTGAAACTTGTCGGTATCACAGGTACGAATGGCAAGACCACCACAGTTACCTTGTTGCATCGACTTTTTCGCAATCTGGGCCACCATGTGGGCTTGATTTCCACCATTGTCAACAAAATAGACGAGGAGGAGATACCAACAGGACACACCACACCCGACGCACTTGAACTGAACAAACTGCTTCGCCGTATGGTGGATGCAGGATGTGACTATGCCTTTATGGAGGTGAGCAGCCATTCTGTGGTGCAGCATAGAATTACAGGCCTTCGTTTCGCAGGCGGTATCTTCAGCAATATCACGCACGACCACTTGGACTTCCACAAGACGATGGCGAACTATATTGCAGCCAAGAAAGGTTTCTTCGATTCCCTCCCCAAAGAGGCGTGGGCATTGACGAACGTGGACGACAAAAATGGACGTGTGATGTTGCAGAATTGCAAAGGGGAGTTGAAGAGCTACGGCTTGAATCACACGGCCGATTTCCAATGCCGGGTGGTGGAAGATACTTTCGAGGGAATGCACCTCAGTATTAACGGACAGAGCCTTTGGTGCCGTTTGGTGGGGCGTTTTAATGCCTATAACCTGACGGCTATATATGGTGCAGCAGTTCTTTGCGGTGTGCCCCAGGAGGAGGCTTTACGCCAGTTGAGCCTGCTTGAGGCAGCCCCTGGCAGATTCCAGTACGTCAGCGGACGTGGAATCACGGGTATTGTCGACTATGCCCATACGCCCGACGCCCTGCAGAATGTGATTGAGACCATCAACCAGATACGCCGTAAGACGCAGCAGCTCATTACGGTGGTGGGTTGTGGCGGCGACAGAGACCGCACCAAACGACCGGAGATGGCGAAGATTGCAAGTGAGGGTAGTGACAAACTGGTGCTTACCAGCGACAACCCCCGTACAGAGGACCCCGATGCCATATTGGACGAAATGGAAGCCGGTCTCACGGCACAGCAGTTGAGCCATGTGGTGCGCATCACTGACCGTCGGCAGGCCATACGGACAGCGTGTGTGATGGCTCGCGAAGGTGATATTGTCTTGGTGGCAGGCAAGGGCCACGAAAAGTATCAGGAGGTGAACGGCGTCCGTTCGCATTTTGACGATGTCGAGGAGTTGGAGAAAGAATTAAGTGTCAAGAATTAAATAAAAAGACATATGCTATACTACTTATTCGATTGGCTGGATAAATCGCTGAATTTTCCTGGAGCAGGTGTGTTTCAGTATATCTCGTTCCGCGCGGCAGCCAGTATGGTCACTTCTTTGCTGATTATGCTGCTCGTTGGCCGCCCGTTTATACGCTGGATGCAGAACAAGTTGGGTATGATGGACGAGGTGCGCACAGAGTTAGGCCTGGAGGGCGCTTCGAGAAAGGCGAAGACACCCACGATGGGCGGTCTGCTGATACTTATGGCCATCGTTGTTCCAACACTGCTATTTGCCAAATTGGATAATATATATGTTCTCATTATGCTCGGAACCACGGTGTGGATGGGCCTCGTGGGTTTCCTTGACGACTACCTGAAGAAGACACGCGGCAAAGCGGGTCTGCCGGGAAAATACAAAGTGATAGGTCAAGTGATGTTGGGACTTGCTGTCGGTTTGCTCATCACATTCCATCCCGATATAAACGAGCCGTTGAAGACCACCATCCCCTTTGTGAAAAACAACGAGTTTGATTACACATGGCTTGTGAGCTGGATGGGCCCGTGGGCGACGCAGTATGCGTGGGTGCTTTTTGTGGTGATTGTGATTTTTGTTGTCACAGCTGTCAGCAATGCCAGTAACCTGACCGACGGCATCGATGGTATCGCTACAGGTGTGGCTGCGGTGAATGGCGGTGCGTTGGCCTTGTTGGCATGGGTCAGCGGCAACGTCATTATGGCAGGATACCTTAATATTATGTACCTTCCCAATATTGGTGAGTTGGCAGTGTTCAGCACAGCCTTTGTCGGTGCTACATTGGGATTTCTCTGGTTTAACACCCACCCTGCCGAGATATTCATGGGGGATACCGGCTCGTTGGCTATCGGCGGTATCATAGCAGTGTTTGCCATCCTTATCCGTAAGGAACTTTTGCTGCCGTTGTTGTGTGGTATATATCTGGTGGAGGACCTTTCGGTCATCATTCAAACCACGGCTTGCAAGCGTTATCGCCGCAAGCACAAACTGCCGGCAGGAGTGATGGTTCCCATCGAAAAGAGGCCTTTTCTTATGTCGCCTCTACACCATCATTACCAAAAGAAAGGAGTCGCCGAGGAGAAGGTGGTGATGCGTTTTGTCATCATCTCCATTCTGTTGGCTATTTTCACACTTTCGACACTCAAATTGCGATAATAAAAAATACACAAAACTTAAAATATGACTATTGAAACTATGGTCTTGCAAGGTCGTGACAGAACACACACTGGGTTAGCCGGTATTGATGTGCAGCGTCTTAAAAGCATGCGTAATGCGGGTTTACGTGCGTGTTTCAACCATCTAGAGGATACTCGTTACCGACTTGAGTTCGTGGCCCGTATACGTGGACGTGAGTATGTCAACGATGCTGCTGCACGTACCATCAACTCTTCATGGTACAGTCTTGAGACATTGCAAGGTGGTCTGATATGGATAGCAGACGCCAACGACCAGTCGGCCGACTACAGCCGCTTGGTGCCTCCCGCATTGCGCAAAGTGCGAATGCTGCTGGTGGTTGGCGATGTTGAAGACAGAATGCACCACACGTTCAAAGGAATTATACCTACAATAGTGCAGTGTGGCACCATGGCAGAGGCTTTGCAGCATGCCTACCGTTACCAGTCGGAGGATGAGGTGAAGGTGCTTTATTCGCCAGCCTGCTACAATGGCTACTCCACCAAAGAACGTGGCGAGATGTTCTGCCATGAAGTAAACGAATTATGAAAATGTCGAAGATATTCAGGGGAGACAAGGTGATCTGGGTGGTGTTTCTGCTGCTCAGTATCATCTCCTTGGTCGAGGTGTACAGCTCAATCGGCCTCTACGCCTATTCTTTCTTCAGTACCAAGAGCCCCACGTCGCTCTTCTTGCGCCATCTCATTATTGTCATTGCCACCTATGCCGCTATCATCCTAATCTCCAGAGTCAATTACCGGGCTTTCTCGCGGTTTGCTTTGCTGGGCTATTGGATAGCATTGGTACTGCTGGTCATTGCATTGACATTTGGCCGATGGATTAGGATTCCTGTTATCGGACAATTCCAGCCTTCGGAGATTGCCAAGATAGTGTTGATTGTCTTTATTGCCAGAATGTTGGCACTGAAAAAAGACCATGTTGGCGAGATTGGCACCTTCCTGCAGTTGATGATATACACTGTATTGGTGGTGGCATTGGTGTTCCCGACCAACTTCTCGACTGCGGCATTGATTTTTTTGGCCTGCTATTTGATGATGTACTTTGGTGGTGTGAACCGCAAGTATTGGTGGCGCATTATGTTGGTGGGCTTGGTGGCAGTGGTAGCCTTCCTGGCCATCAGCTACTACCGCTACGAACACTCGCTTAATACTGGCCAGGTGCAGGAACAGGTGATTGAACGACAGGCCACTTGGGGCCATCGAGTCTATTCCTGGATTAATCCGCAGCCCGACGAGCTGACGCAGGAGAACATGGCGCGTATGGCTATCGCCCGTGGCGGCGTATTGGGTGCAGGCATAGGCAACACGGTGCATGCCCGTCTGGTGACGCAGGCCCACAATGATTTTATCTATGCCATCATCATCGAAGAGATGGGTATGTTGGGCGGTATTGTGGTTTTCTTGCTTTACAGTATTCTTTATTTCAGGTGTGTGCGTCTGGCGTGGCGCTGCAAGGGGCGTTTTGGCGCGCTGACAGTGGCAGGCTTGGGTACCGTCATTTATTTGCAGGCATTGGTCAACATGAGTGTTGCGGTCGGAGTGCTTCCTGTGACAGGTCAGACACTGCCGTTTATCAGCTATGGCGGCACCGCTTATCTCTTCATGGGGTGCGGTCTGGGCATTATCCAGGCGGTTGCAGCCGATGTTTATGAGAAAGAGCGTGAAGAAACAGAGCAGAAAGAGCCAGAGCTGGAGGAAAAACCTGCAGAAAGTGTGGCAGCAGTTGAGTAATTAAACGAATAATAAAACAATAAGATATGAAAGCAATAGTAAGTGGAGGCGGATCAGGTGGACATATTTTCCCGGCGGTGGCTATTGCCAACGCTATAAAGAAACACTGGCCCGAGGCCGACATCCTGTTTGTTGGGGCCGAGGGTCGTATGGAGATGGAAAAAGTGCCAGCTGCAGGTTACAAAATAAAGGGACTCCCTATCGCTGGACTCCAACGTAAGTTGACCCTGAAGAATATTGTGAAGAACCTGCAGCTTCCTTTCCGTATAATCAAGAGCAATCACCGCGTGAAGGCTATCTTGCGCGACTTCCAGCCCGATATCGTGGTCGGAGTCGGTGGCTTTGCCTCCGAGCCCACGTTAAAGGCTGCTGCCAAGTTGGGCTTTCCCACACTGCTGCAAGAGCAAAACTCTTATGCAGGTTTGACCAATAAACTGCTGGCCCGCGACGCTCGCGCTATCTGCGTGGCCTATGACGGCATGGAGCGCTTCTTCCCGAAGGAGAAGATTGTTTTTACAGGCAACCCTGTGCGGGCCGATATCGAAAATATGTCGTGTTCACGTGAAGAAGGCCTGGCCCACTTCGGGCTTTCCGCCGATTTGCCCGTGGTGTTGGTGGTTGGTGGAAGTCTTGGCGCCCGCAGCATCAACAGCATGATGATAAACAACCTCGCTTCCCTCAAGGACGGTCAGGTCCAGTATGTCTGGCAGACAGGACGCTGGGGACATGAGCAGGCCGTCAATGCCGTTCGGGAAGTCGAAGCGGGCAATCGCGTGAAAGTGCACGAGTTTATCCAGCGTATGGATTTGGCCTATGCTGCAGCCGACGTGGTGATTTCGCGCGCCGGTGCCATCGCTATCAGCGAACTTTGCCTTGTGGGGAAACCCGTGGTGCTCATCCCCTCGCCCAATGTGGCCGAAGACCATCAGACCAAAAATGCCATGGCGTTGGTCAACAAAGGCGCAGCGTTGATGGTCCCAGACGTTGAATGCGGCGACAAGTGTCTGCCGTTGGTGAGCCAGCTGCTGGCCGACAAAGAAAAGGTGGCCACTATGCGTGAGGCCATAGGCAAATTGGCAGTTCGCGGTGCGGCCGACAAGATTGTTGACGAGATAGAGAAGATTGTCAAATGAGATACTACTTTCTGGGCATAGGAGGCATAGGTATGAGCGCCTTGGCGCGCTTCTTCCATCGTCGTGGTGATACGGTGAGTGGCTATGACCGCACACCCAGTCCGTTGACGGAAGCTTTGGTGGACGAGGGTATAGAAGTGCATTACGATGACGCTCCCGACCGTTTGCCGCAGGATATTGACTTGGTGGTCTACACACCCGCAGTACCTGAGGATCTCGGCGAGATGCAAGCCTTGCGCCAGCGTGGTGTACGTATCGAGAAACGTTCACAGGTGCTCGGCGAACTGACGCACGGCAAGCGTTGCATTGCCGTGGCTGGCAGTCATGGAAAGACCACCACGTCTACAATGATTGCCCACCTGCTCAGTCAGGCACCCTGCGGATGCTCGGCGTTTTTGGGCGGCATCAGCAAGAACTTCGGATCGAACCTGCATGTCGACACCAAGAGCGACTACATCGTGGTCGAGGCCGACGAATACGACCGTTCGTTCCTGCAGCTGCACCCCTATATGTCGGTGATTACCGCAACCGACCCCGATCATCTTGACATCTATGGTGACCACGAGCACATGCTTGAGGCATACGCCCAGTTTGCCAGCCAAACGGTCCCCGGTGGTCATCTGTTCCTAAAGGAAGGCATCTTTGTGAAGGCCGACGGCGAGCCTTACCTTGAGTACGGCCCTCACCATCATGAACACGAAGAGCACGACCATGAGACGCACCATGAACTGACGGTGCCGCACTCCACCTATACGGCACGCGGCATCGAGGCCGACTACTACGCCATCAATGTGCGCACCTATAACGGCAACCTGTTTTTCGACTTGCGTACTCCCGAAGGAGTCATGTATGACCTGGAAATCGATGGCACAGCACTCTTCAATGTGGAGAACGCTGTCGCAGCATCGGCTGTGGCCCTCAGTTGTGGTCTGGACCAATACCAGTTGCGTCATGGGTTGAAGTCATTCTCCGGTGTGCGACGCCGATTCGACTATCGTATCAAGGAGAAGGGTCTCGTCTATATTGACGACTATGCCCACCATCCACAGGAGATATCCTCTACCCTTGAATCCATCCGTTTCCTTTATCCCGGCAAGCGTATCGTGGGTATCTTCCAGCCTCACCTCTACACCCGTACACGTGACCTTGCCGACCAGTTTGCGCAGGTGCTGGGCACCCTCGACGAACTCATTATGATGCCCATATATCCTGCCCGTGAGAAGCCCATTCTGGGCGTCACCTCAAGTATGGTGCTGCGAAAGGTGGACTCGATGTCGAAGTACCTCTGTACCCCTGACCAGGTACTCGAACTGGTGCCTGCCTTGTGTCCCGACGTGGTGGTGACGCTTGGTGCAGGCGATATCGACCGCTTGGTGCCGCGACTGGAGCAGGTTTTAAGAGAACAAATGCTATGAAACGTCCGTATAAAATACTCCTCATCCTCTTGGGTGCCGTTGTTTTGGCAGTGCTGGTGGTAGTGGCCAACTTCAGCCGTTCGAACTCCAAAGTGCGCGGCATCGAGGTGGATATCCGCTACGGACGTACTCCGCGGTTGGTTGACGACCGTGTGGTGCGCGACTCGGTGTTGGCTGGCATTCCTGCATTGTTGCAGCACGAGGTGGGTTCGGTAGACCGCGAGTCGGTGGTCGAGGCAGCCTCAAAGGTGCCCTACCTGATGGATGTGACTGCTTCGGTCAGCGTCAGCGGCAAGGTGGTGGTGCGCGCCACCCAGCGTCGACCCATCGCACGCCTCTACTATGACGGCAAAGAGTACTATTTTGACAGTGAAGGCGCCCTGATGCCGGCTTCCAATCTAGGCAGTTGCAATGTACTTGTGGCAGGCGGCGACTTTGGCGAGCCTTTGTGCGTCGACAGCCTCAACGCGCAGATGGTGGCGTTGGTGGCGCTGGCCAAACACCTCGACAGTGAGGAGAAATACGGAGACCTGATAGACCAAATCTACATCGAACGCGACGGCGACATGATGATGGTCCCCAAGTTGGGCAACCACTTGGTAGAGCTGGGGGATGTGGAGAACCTCGACGAGAAATTCTCCAACCTGTTGGCCTTTTACCGCAAGGGCATGCCTCGCGCCGGTTGGGATACCTATTCGCGCGTCAGTCTCAAATACGCAGGACAGGTAGTTTGCACGAAAAAGAAATAAGATAAACAAAAAAAACATACACTTATGGGAAAAGACATTATTGTAGGACTCGACATCGGTACCACCAAGATTGCGTGCTTCATTGGCGTGCGCGGTGAACAGGACCGAGTGAAAATTCTGGGCTTTGGCAAGACTGAATCGTCTGGCGTAGAGCACGGAGTGGTGAAAAACATCAAAGATACCGCAGATGCCGTCAAACGGGCTGTGGAGGAAGCCTCCGAGCAGGCTGGTGTGGATGTCGACGAGGTTTGGGTCGGCATCGCCGGTCAACACATTAATTCGCGTCCGAGCCAAGGCAGCACCCCCATCCCGGCCGAACATGTGCTGATTGAACAAGAGGATGTGGACCGTCTGATTAGTGACCAGTACAACACGATGCTCCCTCCCGGTGAGGAGATTATCCATATCTTCCCCCAGCAGTACTATGTGGACCGTGAGCCGTTGAGCCGCGATGTGCCTCCTGTGGGTGTGGCCGGCAAGGTGCTTATGGCAGACTTCCACATGGTTACAGGCAATGTACAGAACTTGCAGTATATCAAGTATGCCGTCGAACGTGCAGGGCTGAAAATCAAGGGTGTTGTGCTCGAGCCTGTGGCCTCGGCCAAAGCCGTGCTCGACGACAGCGACCGCGACGCGGGCGTAGCCATGGTTGACATTGGCGGTGGCACCACTGATATCGCTATTTTCTACGACGGCATCATACGCCACACGTCGGTGCTACCGCTGGCTGGCAACGCCATCACCAACGACATACGCGAGGGCTGCAACATCCTCAAACGTCAGGCCGAAAGCCTGAAGGTGAAATTCGGCTCCTGCTTGGTGCAGGCTGTGCCGGAGAACGATGTCATCTCCATCCCCGGCATCCGTAGTCAGGCTCCACGCGAAATCTATGTCAAGACCCTCGCTGGTATCATCAACGCCCGCACCAAGATGATTATGGAGCAGGTGGACTATGAAATCAAGCTTTCCGGCTATGGCAAGAAACTCATCGCCGGTGTGGTGCTCACGGGTGGCGGTGCACAGCTGAAGAACATCAAGGATCTTTGCGAACTCGTCACTACTACCGACACGCGTATTGGCATCCCCAACGAGCATCTTGAGCCCGATAGTGTAAGCTACAACGAGCTGATGCACCCCATGTATGCCACAGGTATAGGTCTGGTGCTCTATGGTCTCGAAAAGGCCGAAGGCAATGGCGAAGACAGGGAAGACGAAGTTGAGGAGACCCCCGCCAGCAATGTTGAGGATATTTTCGCCACTATGGGGCAGGAAATCCCCGCATCAAAGGTGCCTGAAACTCCGACCGAATCTGCACCGAAAAAGGAAGATAAGAAGAAGAAAAAGAAGGACTTGGGTAAGTCAATCCAGAATTTCCTTGACGGTATTTTTACGGAGGATGTTGACTAGTTTCGGCGTAATCCACAGCAAAGTGTTGATAACTAATTATAAAAGGGTATTGCTACGCGCGGATTTATTAGTAATTTTACACAACCATTAGTAGTGGTTAAAATGTAATTAAAGACATCTTTATCAATAAGATAGAAACATACAAGCACAATGGAAGAGAATACAAATTCGACATTTTTTACCTTTGACTCTCCCAAAGGACAGTCCTCCTACATCAAAGTGATTGGTGTCGGCGGTGGCGGTTGCAACGCGGTCAACCATATGTTCGACAAGGGAATCGAAGGGGTGGATTTCATCGTCTGCAACACCGACATGAAGTCGCTCAACGCCAGCCCCGTGCCCAACAAGATACCGCTGGGCAACGGCTTGGGTACCGGCAAGCGTCCTGAACTGGCCCGCAAGGCCGCCCAGGACAAAGCCGATGATATCCGTGAGGCCCTGGCGCACAACACCAAAATGCTCTTCATCACTGCCGGTATGGGTGGTGGTACCGGTACCGGTGCCGCTCCTGTCATTGCCGAGATTGCCAAGTCTATCGAGGTGGAGGACGAGGTGGACAACAAGATTCTTGTGGTCGCCGTCGTCACCCGCCCCTTCGGTTTCGAGGGTGCCGCCTGCCGTGCACAGGCCGAGACCGGCATTGATGAGCTTCGCAAACATGTCGATTCCATCGTTGTTATCAACAACGACAAACTCCGCGCTTTCGGAAATTTGGCTTTCACTAAAGCCTTCAATATGGCCGACGATGTGCTGCTTACGGCTGTCAAGGGTATCGCCGAAATCGTGACTGTCGACGCTTATGTGAACCGCGACTTCAAGGATGTCAACACCGTGATGGGAAACAGCGGTACAGCCCTGATGGGTATTGGTTCTGGCAGCGGCGAAAACCGTGCCAAGGACGCCATCGAGGGAGCCACCACCAGTGTTCTCCTCGACGACAGCGACATACGTGGCGCTAAGAAGGTGCTCCTATACTTCACCTACAACGCCGAGAACGAGATGACCATCGACGAACTGACCGAAATCACCGACTATGTTGGTCAGTTGACAGGTGGTAGCGCCGAGATTCTCTGGGGTGCGGGTCCCGATGCCAGTCTCGCTGACGAACTCAAAGTTATCCTTATCGCCACTGGCTTTGAGAAGAGCAAAACTGAACCTCGTGAGCCCATCGTCCATATCCTGCCCGAAGACACTCCCAAGGATGAACCCCGTAAGGTCGAGACCGAGGACAAGCAGCCGAAAGACGAGATGGAACTCATCCACAAGGAGAAAGTCGAGGAAGAGGTCAAGACCGATATACAAGCTTTCGAGGCTCCCAAAGTGCCGGTCGAGAAGCACATCATCAACCTCTATGACGAAGAGCCTGTCGCCGAGAAAGTCCGCACCGAAATCCTGTCAAAGGCCGAGGCCTACAAACCTGTGGTCGACACGATGGTCGAAGATATACATGTCATGACCCTCGAAAAGCCTGTTGAGGTTCCGCAGCCTGTCGTGCAGGAGAATGTCTTTGCCGAGGTCGAGACTCCCCAGGTGCCCGTCCATGAGCCCGTCAGTGCCTTCAAGAACGACAACGACTGCAAAACAGCTGCTGACCGCATCGCCCTCATCCACGACCTGCTGCGTTCCAACCCCAACGGGGCCGAGATAGTGCAGGCGATGGTCACCGGTGAATTCAGCGACGAGACCCTCTACGAAGGTCGCAGTTCGGCAGTCCGTGAATCTTCCTCGACCACGCTGCGTCCCGACGGACGTATGGTGCAGAATCCTTACTTCCGTGACCAAGCCGACTGATAAAACAATTATCGGCACCCTCTGCGCCATCGGCGCGGCGGTGGCCTACGGCACCAACCCTTTGGGTGCACTAAATCTTTACGCCGAGGGCATGAATACGCCCTCGGTGCTCTTTTATCGTTTCGGCCTGGCGTGGTGCATCATTGCCGCAGTGATGGTTTTCAAAGCGTTGCGCCGCAAAGAGAGCTTCCGTATTTCGTGGCGCGAGTTCCTCACCCTCACCGCTCTGGGGCTTCTCTTCATTGGCTCCTCACTCACTCTCTACCTTAGCTTCCATTACATGCCTGCCGGCGTGGCCTCCACCATACTCTTCACCTACCCAGTGATGACGGCCGCCATTATGCTCCTCTTCTTTGGCCAGCGGCCAAACTGGGCCACGGTGACCGCCATCCTCCTTTCGCTGGCGGGAGTCCTGCTGCTCTACTGGGGCGACCCGCAAGGTACATTGAGCCTTGTGGGCGTGGTGCTTGTGCTGGCGTCGGCACTCACCTATGCGCTCTACATCATTGTGGTCGACAAGTCGCCGCTCCACATGTCGAGTTTCAAAATCAATTTTTACGTACTTTTCTATTGTGCCGCCGGCATGGCGTTGTTCGCCCTTATCAGCGGACAGCCGCTGATGCTCCCGCCCACTCCGCGTGCTTGGCTCTGGGTGTCGTGGCTTGCTTTGGTGCCCGCCATCATGGCGCTGGTCATGATGGTCTATGCCGCCAAATACATCGGCAGCACTCCCACAGCCATCTTGGGCGCTTTGGAACCTCTGACAGCAGTGCTTATCGGGGTCTTCGTTTTCAGCGAACCATTCGGCCTGCGCCTTCTCTTCGGCATCGTACTTATCCTTGCCGCTGTTGCTCTCATCGTTCTACAAAAGGCCAAAAAGTAGTGTATTTCAATTGCATATATGCAGTTGAAGTATCGTTATATGGTTGTAAAGCAGCCCACCGGAGAGACGAGCAAAGGGTGAGTTTCTAGCGTACACAATAAAACGCTCTGCAGAGGCGTTATGTCCAATATGAATGTAGCAGCATTGGTATCGGGAGGCGTGGACAGCTCGGTGGTAGTGCATCTGCTCAAAGAGCAGGGCATTACGCCCGACATCTTCTATATCCGTATCGGTATGGAGGACGAAGAGGGCTATATCGACTGCCCCGCGGAGGAGGACATAGAAATCACACAGTGGCTGGCTCGGCACTACGGTTGCCGTTTCGAGGAGGTGAATCTGCATCAGGAGTATTGGGACAACGTGGTGCGCTACACCATTGAGACAGTGAAAAAAGGGCTCACTCCCAACCCCGATGTGATGTGCAATAAGCTTATCAAGTTCGGTGCTTTCGACGACAAGCGCGGCCATTCCTACGACCGCATCGCCACTGGACACTATGCTCGTACTGTGCAAGAAAATGGGGTATCCTTCCTGGCTACTGCTGTGGACCCGGTGAAAGACCAGACCGACTTCCTGTCGCAGCTGGAATACCGCCAAATAAAGAAATTGATGTTTCCCATCGGCGACCTGATGAAGAGCGAAGTGCGTGCCATTGCCCACCAGGCCAAGCTGCCCAGCGCCGACCGCAAGGATTCGCAGGGCATTTGCTTCCTGGGCAAGATAAACTATAATGACTTCATACGCCGCTACCTGGGTGAACGCGAAGGCAAGATAGTGGAACTGGAGACGGGCAAGGTACTCGGCACCCACAAGGGCTACTGGTTCCACACCATCGGACAGCGCAAAGGCTTGTTCCTCGGCGGCGGACCCTGGTTCGTGGTGCGCAAGGACATCGAGGAAAACGTGCTGTATGTCAGTCAGGGTTACGAACCCGCCGCAGCCCATGGGCGAGAGATGACGCTGATGGGGTTCCGTCTGCTGAGTGGCAAGTGGAAAGAGGAAAACGGAGCGTTGGTGGACGAACTGCCCGCAGGGGTGGTGGATGTGAAATTCAAGATACGCCACACCCCCGAATTCCACCAAGGCCACCTGGTGGCACAGGAGGATGGCTTGGTGCGTCTTGAGAGCGATGAGCCGATACAAGGTATCGCCGCCGGCCAGTATGCCACCATCTACGACAATGAGGCCCGTCTGGTTGTCGCATCAGGTATGATAATATGAAACGTATTATATTTATAGCGGTATTGCTTGTCGCGGTCTCAGCCGGGGCCCAGGTGTCGCCTTTCGACTACGGGCTGCGCGAGGCCAGCAGCGGCATGGGACGCTATTTCGCCCTCTACAATGCCCATGTGGCGGCCCTGCAGCAGGGGACAGAAGTGGACTATACTGGCATCGACACGCTGGAGATAGAGTTGCCGCCCAGTTACAAAACCATCCCCCTGGGACCGAAGACCGACTTCAAGGGGTTGGTGCTCTATGTGACCAACCACACCCGACACGGCACGCTGTTCGGTCTCACCTCCGTCGCTGTGCCGTTGGAGATGGACAAGGCTCTGGTTGACGAGCGTGAATTCGGCCAGTTCCCCGAACTGGCCCAGGGCAGGCACCTGCTTGTGCTCAACGACAAGACCCCCTGGACCGAGCGCCGCGGCTACGGTTACCAGCAATATCGCGCCGACCTTATGGTGGTGCAGGACGGCTGGGCCATCAACGCACCCGTCGCACCGTGGAACACCGAAGCTACGCAGCTTCAGGCTTCCTACTACGATATCGACACCGCGCAGAAGGTCTTCCGCAACCTCACTATGCACCGCACCAAGGAGTCGACATTCAAGACCTACTGCCTTATGCTGCATGGACAGTACAACGTGCAAATAGAGAACGTGCACGTCACCACGCCGAAGAGCAAGATGATTGCCGACGGGGTGTTCTCGGTCCGTAACTCGGCTGAAATCAGCTTTGTCGACGTCACGGTCGACGGCACCTACTCCGGCTATGGAAGCACGCGCAACTATGGCTATGCCTTCTCGTTGAACAACGTGTGGGGCGCGCTCTTCCTGCGCGTCAAGGCCCATGGCAACTGGGGCGTGTTTGGCTCCAACAATCTGTCGAACACGCAACTGACCGACTGCGACCTCGACCGCTTCGACATCCACTGTTACGGACGTGATGCATGGCTCAAAGGATGCACCTTGCGACAACGCCAGACCCAGTTTTCGTCGATGTACGGTACGGTGCAGTACGACTCATGCCGTTTCATCGACTGCATCCCCCTGCGGATACGTTCCAGCTACAACGCCTATACCCCCTTCGACATCGTGATGAACGACTGCACTTTCGAGCTCACCCCACGCTACCACTCGCTGGTCAACGTGATGCTGCTCGACACGGCCGACAACCCACGCCCCGAGCTGCGCGTAAAATGCTGGCCCAACCTGACGGTGAACCGCATGACAGTGGTGGTGCCGTGGACCGTGGGGGCGCTCAACCTCTTCCAGCCCACGGGTACCCTGAAGGAATTGCGTCGCGAGTTCGGGCACGTCAGCACGGTGTATGTGCGAGGGCTCAAGACGGTGCGGCCCAGCGGCAGCGAGGTCGAGGTGCCGCTGCGCCTTTCGTCGCGCCCGTTCAAGACTGTTAACGAATTGAAATATACCATAGAATAATGCAACTGTTCTATTCCAGGGATATCGCTCCTGAAGGCTACTGCACCCTCGACGCCGAAGAGAGCCGCCACGCCGTACGAGTGCTGCGCTTGCGCGAAGGCGACCCCATCCACGTCACCGACGGCTGCGGCCACCTGTATCAGTGCCAAATCGTCGATGCCAACGACAAAGGATGCATAGTAGAAAGTGTGTCTCAAATTCCCACTCCCCATTGCCCATTAGCTACTATTCACCTCGCTGTCGCTCCTACCAAGAACCCCTCGCGCATGGAGTGGCTGGTGGAGAAGGCCGTCGAGATGGGGGTGGGCGAGATTACCCTGCTGCAGTGCGACCACTCCGAGCGGTCGTTTCTCAAGACCGATCGATTGGAAAAGCTGGCCGTCAGTGCCATGAAACAAAGCCTGCATACCGTCCTGCCCGCCATCAACCCCGCTGTTCCCCTTCGCGACCTACTGACTACTGCCCACTACCCACAAACCACCCAGAAATTCATTGCCCACTGTGAAGCCGACAAAGCCCGTGTGCCCCTGGCTGCGGTCATGGAGCCTGCCCGCGACACCGTGATGCTCATCGGTCCCGAAGGCGACTTTTCGGACGAGGAGATAGCGCTGGCGCTCGGCAGCGGTTTTCAGGCTGTGAGCTTCGGCTCGGCACGTCTGCGCACTGAGACGGCGGCCCTCTATGCCATCGCCGCATTCAAATTTATCAACGACCGCTCATGAAGAAAACACTGATCATACTTCTATTTTTCATTATACATTTCTCAATCTTCAATTCGGCCATTGCCCAGCCTCAGATAGCCTTGTTGAAATACGGTGGGGGAGGGGACTGGTATGCCAATCCCACGTCACTCAAGAACTTGGTGGCTTTCTGCAACCAAGACCAGCAGATGGGTCTTAACCCGCAGCCCGCCACGGTCGACGTGGGCAGCGCCGAACTATTCAACTACCCCTTTGTCCATATGACCGGTCATGGTAATGTGGTGTTCAGTGACCGCGAGGCACAGAACTTGCGCAACTACCTCATCGGCGGCGGTTTCCTGCATATCGACGACAACTACGGCTTGCGCGAATTTGTGGTGCCCCAGATGAAGAAAGTGTTTCCCGAACTAGAGTTTGTCGAGCTGCCGTTCAGCCATCCTGTCTACCATCAAAAGTATGAATTTCCCAATGGGTTGCCCAAGATACATGAGCATGACAATCTGCCACCCAAGGGCTTCGGCCTCATTTGGGAGGGACGCCTTGTGTGCTTCTTTACATGGGAGTGCGACTTAGGCGACGGATGGGAGGATCAGGATGTACACAACGATAGTGCTGCAGCCCGCCAAAAAGCCCTTCGCATGGGGTCGAATATCGTCAGTTACGTCTTTACCAACTGACGTAAGATGAAAAAAATGTTTCCTGCAAGGCTCTGAAAATCATCAAAGACCACGAATAATACCCCTTAAATTCAAAAATATTTTTGCCAATTGCAAAAATGTTAGTAATTTTGCACCCGCTTTCGCGAGAAAAAGAGAGCGGTTTTGCCCAGGTGGTGGAATTGGTAGACACGCTACTTTGAGGGGGTAGTCGCCATAGGCGGTGC
>JAEEGL013568846.1_pt1 | contig 20017 bp, 16 predicted proteins | sample 9134231 | NCBI WGS metagenome assembly JAEEGL01 (sample SAMN16246548, study PRJNA631951) | gut metagenome | biome: gut microbiome; feature: rumen; material: fiber-attached | host: Bos | place: Iran: Karaj | collected 2018-10
CCTGACTGATAGATAAGGTCAACAATGAGCTTCATCTCATGGATGCACTCGAAATAAGCGTTCCTGGGATCATAGCCTGCTTCAACCAGAACTTCGAAACCGGTCTGCATAAGCTTGCAGACGCCGCCGCAAAGTACTGCCTGCTCACCGAAGAGGTCGGTCTCTGTCTCGGTCTTAAAGGTGGTCCAGAGAACTCCGGCCCTTGCGCCGCCGATACCAAGCGCATAAGCAAGACCTATATCCTTTGCCTTGCCGCTGTAATCCTGCTCAACTGCGATAAGACAGGGAACACCCTTACCTGCCTGATACTCACTTCTTACAGTGTGGCCGGGTCCCTTAGGTGCGATCATAACAACGTCGCAGTCAGCGGGAGGCACGATAAGCTTATATCTGATATTGAAGCCATGGGCAAACATCAGAACATTTCCGGCTTCCAGGTTAGGCTTGATGGACTCGTTATACATCTTGGCCTGCTTCTCATCATTGATAAGGATCATGATGATATCAGCCCTCTTAGCTGCCTCGGCAGCGGTATAAACCTTAAGTCCCTGCTCCTCAGCCTTTTTCCAGGACTTTGATCCCTCATAGAGACCGATGATGACATTGCAGCCTGAATCCTTAAGGTTCAGAGCGTGAGCATGTCCCTGGCTTCCGTAGCCGATGATGGCAATGGTCTTTCCGTCCAGAACGGAAAGATTACAGTCAGATTCGTAATAGATCGGGTTTGTGTCGTTTAATCCCATAGCATTGTTCTCCTTTTTTATTTATATGATAACCGGCAATTGCCGTGATCATCCTAATATCTCGGGTCCTCTTCCTCAAGCCAGATGACCCCTTCTGTACCTCTCTGCAGTCCTGCGATACCGGTACGGGCGATCTCCAGGATTCGGAAATCCGATAAAAGATCGATAAAGGCGTCAATCTTTGACTGGCTTCCGGTAATCTCAGCGATAAGAGAATCCGGCGCCACGTCCACCACATTGGCTCTGAAGACATCGGCTAAAGCTATGATACCCTGGCGGCTCTTTGCATCAGCCTCTATCTTGATCATGCAGAGCTCCCTGTAAACGGAATTGTCAGGCTCGAGAACCCTTATATCCCTGACGTCGATAAGCTTTGAGAGCTGCTTTTCTATCTGTTCAAGAATCTCATCATCTCCGTCCGTCACAATGGTGATCCTGGTGTATCTGGGATCTGCGGTGACTCCGGCAGTGATGCTTTCGATATTATAACCTCTTCTTGCGAAAAGCCCGGCTATACGGCTAAGTACGCCGGAGGTATTGTCTACCAGTAACTGAAATACTTTTTTCTGCATATTATCTTCCATTCACATTTATCAAGAGCACTTGATAAACTATTATAGCACCAAAAATAAATATGAAAATACTAAATTTCACACTTTGAAAGTGCAAGGGTGCCTGTGCGGGCAAGTTCAACTATGCTGACGCCCTTCAAAAGCTTAACGAGAAGGGCCGTTCTCTCGGGAGTGTCGCAGATCTGTATCATCATCTGATATTTCCCGATATCCACAATATCGGCCTTCATAGCCTGACAGGTCTCCATGATCTCACGCCTGTTGCTCTTATTATACTTGACCTTTATAAGCATAAGCTCCCTGCTTATTGCTTCCTCTTCTTCAAAGGTCTTGATCTTAATGACGTCCAGCTTTTTATTTAACTGTTTTTCGATCTGTTCCAGGGTCCGGTTGTCCCCGCTGGAAACTATGGTCATGCAGGAAATATTGCTGTCTTCCGTTTCACCCACCGCAAGGGAATCGATATTAAAGGTCCTTCTTGCAAAAAGGCCTGAAACCTTAGAGAGTACGCCGGATCTGTTTTCCACCAGCACAGAATAGATTTTTTTCATATGGCATTTACTCCTTAAATAACGTCCTCTTCAGGATCCGTAAGCACTTCAAAGATCACCGCAGAATCATCTGAAAGAAAATCCGATATCTTCTCATCGATATCCTTCATGTTCTCCGCCTTGATATACCTGATACCGTAAGCTTCGGAAAGCTTGCTTAAGTCAGGATTGCTCCCAAGATATACCATGTTGTATTCCCCGTCATATTCATGGCTCTGATGCTCTCTGACCAGCCCCAGATACTCATTCCGCATAACTACTATCTTTACGGGAAGATCAAACTGCTTTATGGTTGCAAGCTCCATCATGGACATCTGGAAGGCTCCGTCGCCGCATACAGCGATAACCTGCGTCTTTCTCTCCGCCGCCTTCACTCCCATGGCTGCGGGAATGGAATATCCCATGGTGCCCATTCCGCCGCTGGTAAAGAACTTATTCCTGTCCTTCATAATGATATTCCTGCAGGAAATAAGCTGGTTCTGTCCCACATCGGCCACATATACCGCATCATCCTTCATGTCGGTACAGAGTTTCTTTACAAAAGACTGGAAATTTACAAAATCAGGGGAAGAATGATGTTCTTCCTTCATGGAATCCCTGTAGAGATCCAGCATATTCACCCAGGTCTCATGTCTGTCCTTGAATTCCGCATCCATGAAATCCGCAAAGATATGCTTGATATCTCCAACTATGGGAATGGTGGGGCCCACGTTTTTACCGATCTCGGCAGGATCCACATCCATGTGTACCAGCACCTTCCCGTCAAAGGTCATATCCGGAGCAGCCACCGCCCGGTCTGCAACTCTTGCCCCCACCATCAGCAGGGTATCGCATTCCCTCATGGCCCGGTTGGCGTAAGAGTTTCCGTTATTTCCCACCATACCGTAGTACATGGGATGGTCTGTGGGCAGCACTCCTATACCCATCATGGTGGAAACCACGGGGATCTGATGCTTCTCCACGAATTTACGGAGATCCTTTTTCGCATTGGAAAGGAAAACGCCGCCGCCTGCGATTATCAGGGGCTTCTTAGCATTTTCCAGAACCTTGATAACCTTCTTTATCTGTACAGCGTTGCCCTTTATGGTGGGCTTATATGTGCGCATCTTCGGCTCATCATCGGGATAGTCGAAGTCGGATATCCGCTGTAACTGTACATCGCAGGGAATGTCAATAAGCACAGGACCCTTTCTACCGGTGGAGGCCACAAAGAAGGCCTCGTGTATGATCCGGGGTATATCCTTCACATCCCTTATAAGATAGCTGTATTTTACAAAGGATTCTGCCGCTCCGGTCACATCCACTTCCTGGAATACGTCGGAACCGATCTGATCCGTATTCACCTGTCCGGTAATGCACACCAGGGGAATGGAATCCGCGTAGGCCGTAGCTATTCCGGTAAGCAGGTTCGTAGCTCCGGGGCCGCTGGTCACGGCACAGACTCCGGTCTTTCCCAGGGTCCTTGCATATCCGCTGGCCGCATGACCTGCGTTCTGCTCGGTACGCACCAGTATGGTCCTGATATTTTCCTTTCCCACGCTGTTCCAGAAGGGGTCAATGGCCACTCCGGAATATCCAAAAATGGTATCCACTCCTTCCTTTATCAGGCATTTAGCTATTGCATCTGCACCGATCATATAAACCTCCGTTACTTTTCCATTATATTCTTTGCCACTTTTACCGCATCCGCGGCGTCTTTGGAATAAAATGCCCCTATTTCTTCTGCGTAGCCTTCGGTGATCACCGCTCCTCCTATCATGAAGCGTCCGTCATATCCGTTGGCCTTTAAGTGTTCGATAGTCGCCTTCATCTGCTTCATGGTGGTGGTCATAAGGGCCGACATTGCGACGATATCCGCATTCTTCTCCCTTGCGGCCTGTAAGAATGCTTCCTTCGATACATCCTTCCCCAGATCCGTCACCACAAACCCGTGGTTCTTAAGCATCATCACCACTAAATTCTTTCCTATGTCGTGGATATCCCCTTCCACAGTTCCTATCACTATGCTGGGGGCTGTTTCCGAAGAGCCTTCCCCTGTCCTTAGCAGAGGCTCCAGCACGTCTATCCCCTTCTTCATGGCTTCGGCGCTGGCTATCAGCTGGGGTAAAAAGTACTTCTTTTTATCGAAGAGCTCTCCCACCTTATTTATGGCAGGAAGCAGGGATTTATTCAAAATATCATCCGCGCTCCGCCCGTCTTTAAGGGCTTTCTCCACGGTTTCCGGAGCAAGTTCCCTCCTGCCCTTCAGCACCGCCTCAAATACGGGATCTTCCGGGGTTTCCTTCGGCTTTGCCTTTTCTTCCCCCTTATCTAAAGAGGAAATATACTCAATATATGAGAGATCTGCCCCCTCCTTTCCCATGAGGAGGTCACCGGTCAGGGCGGAGATCCTGATGCTCTCCTGTCCCGGATTGCAGATGGCCATTGTAAGCCCCGCGTTTATCGCCATGGTGAGGAAGGCGGAATTCACGTAAACCCTCTCCGGCAGCCCAAAGGAAATGTTGGAGAGGCCGCAGACCGTTGCGATCCCAAGCTCCTCCCTGCAGTATCTGATGGTCTTTAATGTATCAAGAGCCGCTTCCTTATTGGCTCCCACGGTACCCACGAGACCGTCAACCACCAGGTCTGTTTTCTTTAACCCAAGGCTCAGGGCTTTCTCAACCAGCTTGTTTATTATATCCTTTTTTTCATCAAGGCTCCCTGGTATCCCCTTATCGCTTAAGGGTAAGAGGATGCACATGGCCCCGTATTTCTTGGCGATCTTCAATAAGGGCTCACATTTGGCGCTCTCATAGGAAACCGAATTGATAAGCGCCCTTCCGGGATAGAGCCTTAAGGCCGCTTCCATTATATCCACATGGCTTGTATCTATGGAAAGAGGGAGGTTGCTTACTCCCGTAACTTCATCGATGGCGCGGAGCATAAGAGCTTTCTCGTCAATCCCGGGCATACCCATGTTGACGTCAAGTATCTTACTGCCCATTTCCTCCTGCTCTTCGGCAAATTCGCATACCCGGTCAAAAACCCCTTCTTTAAGCTCGGCCTGAAGGTCCTTTTTACCGGTGGGATTTATCCTTTCCCCTATTATGAAGAATCTGCTGTTCAGGTCAAATTCCAGGGTCTGCCGCTCACCGGTAAGAAGATAGCTGCTCCTTAAAGGCTTATCTTTTATAACGGGAATAGTATCGGTATGGTCTTTAAGGGCTTTGATATGCGCGGGAGAAGTACCGCAGCAGCCCCCAAGGATATCGGCTCCCGCCCGGGCTATATTCTCCATTTCTGCAGCAAAGCTCTCCGGATCCAGCTCATAAACCGTATTGCCCTTTTCATCAAGGCTTGGAAGTCCTGCATTGGGCTTGCAGATAATGGGGATATCCGCGTATTTTTTAAGCTCCTCTATCATGGAGCACATTTCCTTCGGCCCCGTGGAACAGTTTATGCCGAAGGCCGAAACCCCGAGAGACGAAAGGGTTATAAGGGCAGTCACCGGATCGGTGCCGTACAAGGTCCTTCCCGATTCTTCAAAAGTAAGGGTAGCCATCACCGGGAGATCCGTGACCTCCTTACAGGCAATTACCGCGGCCCTTGTTTCCTGAAGGCTCATCATGGTCTCCACCACGATAAGGTCGGCTCCGGCCTTACATAAGGCGTCTGCCTGCTCCTTATAAACATCTATAAGTTCTTCAAAGGACAGCTCTCCCCCGTATCCCACCGACTTTCCTGTCATAGTAAGATTCCCCGCCACATAAGCAGGAGAAGAATCCGGGTTTTCCTTTAAGTATCTTGAAATCGCCTCTTTTGAAAGACCTGTAAGTGTCTTATTTAATTCATATACCCTGTCTTCTAAGCCGAATTCCGCAAGCTTTATCCGGTTTGCGGTAAAGGTAGGGGAATAGACGATCCGTGAGCCGGCCCTTAAATACTCAAGCTGCAGGCCTATAAGCACTTCCGGATTCTCGGAGATCCAGAGATCCGGGCAGACTCCTGAGGGCATACCTCTCTTCTGAAGCTCACTTCCCGTGGCCCCATCCAGATATATCCTGTTATTTTCAGTTAATGACTTAAATTCCTTACGATCCATGTCTTACTTTTTTATCTTTTTACAGAGCACCACAAATCTTCCGTTCTGCTCATCATAATCACAGGTAGAAAGGAAAAGCAGGTTGTCTCCGTATTCTGCATTTATCCCCGTATCATAGAGGGCTATTTCCCTCATCTCGTTTATTCCAGACTCAAATTCCTTCTCCGAAGCGGGATCTATGAACTGATAATACTTGAAGGCAATGACATTCTCCTCATATACATGGGACTGAAACGCCAGCATCACCTGATAAATACCGCTTTCATAGATGGTATCGAACTGTACTATCTGATGGTTTTCAAAGAAGGTCTTTGATTTATAATTGTCCAGATCCCCGAACATCTGCCCGGATTTCATATTGTGTCCGTAAATAATATAGTTCTCTGTGGGCTTTATCACATCACAGAGGTCATCCATGAAAAGGGTTCCGTTCCTGTCCTCTTCCCCGTTGAAATTGTGGTCTAAGTAGAATTCGCCGTTCCCGTTCATGGACTTCATAACCGGATAATCTATATCCGTGCCGTTTACCCTGAGCCAGCCGATAAGGTTTTTATTCTGCTCATACAGCTTCTGATACTGGGGAAGTATGGTAAGGTTCCGCACCTCTCCTGAGCTGTCCTTTACCTCCACCTTTTCCGCCTTCTTATCCTTTGGACTGAATATCACCTTTCCTGCGGTATCTGCCATCTTTCCCGACATGTCCGAATTGGTCCTTGCGCTGTAGGCGTAATACCCGAGATAGACAGCACAGGCCGCAAATACGAGAAAGGCAATGATCCTTGCCACGGAACGCTTCTTCATCAGCTGATCCTCTCGAATTCTTTTCCGCACTTGGGACAGGTTACCACGATCCTGCCCTTATTTGCCGGAACCTTTACATCCACGCCGCAGCCCGGGCACTTATAGATACAGGCTTTAAGGCCATAGGTCTTATTGCTCTTAAAAGGCTTTATCCCTTTTATATTTCCCCACCATTCCATCATGCTTCTGAAAAAGGGTGCGGATTTTTCCGTGGCTCCGCCTGTCAGCTTCTTAAATATCATATTCTCTCTTTCCCTTGCTTCCCTGTTTTTTGAAAGCATACGCCACAGGCTCCAGATCACCAGCACTATGAGTATGACCACAAAAAAGCTGGCGGCATTCCTGTTCCTTGACAGTGCAGCAAAAAGGAGACATATCCCGCCTATTATCAGCATGGTTAAGGACATGTCGTCGTGGCCGTATCTGCCGGACATAAATTGTCTGAATTTTTCCTTTATCATTCAGAGATCAGTTCCTTATATATCCCGATAAGCTCAAGATCCGTATCCTGATTCTTAAGCACTTCTTCCCGGTTTGATATACCGTCTCCCTTTACTCCCCCGCAGATATCAAATCCTATGATCTTCCTGCCCTTTCCTTCGGAAAGCAGCATTTCCTTAAGCTCTTTAATCTCCATATCACCCTGATCCCAGTCCGTGGGACAGACTTTGGTGCTGAACACATCCTTATCAATGGAGATATACAGCGGTCTTCTGCTGTCAAAGGACCCTTTCAGTAACGATATCCTGTCTTTACCCCGGATAAGTTTCACTGCGGACAGCCTATCCGGCAGCTCTTCCATCGCATCCCTTATCCATGACCCGCAGGACTTAAGCCCCTCTATCATGGGCTCCTGGCTGTCATCATGATTATCAAACACCAGAAGATCGAAGGCTTCCCTTATATCATAAAGACAGATCCTGGTCAGATAATGATAATCCCCTATATCTATAAGATGGATGACCGACTCCGACCCTTCCGCTATCTTCTTAACCTTTTCTTCGCTATCTTCATCAATGTAGAGGCTTGTCCCCGTAAGGTTCCTCAGTTCAAAAACCCTGGTTTCCCCGAAAAGAGAAAGGTCATAGCCCTCATACATTCCCGATAGATTAAAGACATCCGTCATTTTTCCGATTTTATCACAATACTAACCTTAATACAAACGCCTGTACTTATCCCTTTCAATCAGAAAACAGGAGAAGGGGTCATAACCCCATTCTCCTGTCTTTGTCTGATCCTATGGATTACGGTGCTTTATGAAGTAAAGGCAGCCACAAATGCCTTGGCATCATCTTCACTCATTCCCTTCTGGGATACGAGCTGCTCTGTGTACCAGCCGGCAGCGCCTGAAGCCGCATTCTTAAAGGAATCGGAATCGATGGCGTCAAGAGGAGTAACTTCCATGGCGCCGTTTTCCTTCCATTCCTTCACAAGCGCATCAACGTTTTCACGGTTTAAGGTCTTCTGATATTCAACAGCCTTTGCCGCATTGGCATCTACAACAGCCTTCTGTGCATCGCTTAACTGGTCATAAGCTCTCTGGTTGATGCAGAAGAAGAGGCAGTCATAATATGCGTTCCAAAGGGAAATATAATCCTGAACATCCTGAACCGAAGCAGAAGCTATGGCAGTCTCGGGGTTCTCCTCTCCGTCCACGGTACCCTGCTGAAGAGCGGTGTAGGTCTCAGCCCAGTTCATAACTGAAGCATCACATCCCCACTCTTTATAAACCTCAGCGCAGAGATCATTGGAGCATATACGCATCTTAATATCCGAAAGATCGGAAACGTTTGTGATGGGCTTCTTGGAGTTTGTGATCTGTCTGAATCCGTTCTCCGCAATACCTTCGCACTTAAGTCCGTATTCGGAAAGAACACTCTTCAGGTTTTCTCCGCCTTCTCCTGCCATAACCTTGTCAACATCATCATAGTTGCTGAAAATGTAAGGAAGAGACACTACATTAAATCTGGGATCGAAGTTTGCGTAGATAAGGTTTGAATGAAGGGAAACCTGTATGGTATTTCCATCCATAAGGGCCTGGATTCCCGCAACCTGGTCGCCATTTGTAAGCTGTTCTCCCGCATATACGGCTACCTTTACCTTGCCTCCGGTGGATTCCTGCATAAGAGCGTTAAAATAATACCCTGCCTGAGCCCATGTGGAAGTATCTCCGGTTGAGCAGTCAAAGTTCCATGTGATCTCGGGCCACTCCTCACTTCCCTCATACTTTGCAGCGTCCTTAGAAGCTACAAAGCGGTCTGATGCCTCATAATCCTGGTAATCGGTTCCGGATGAAGCTCCTTCAGCAGCTGCTGCAGGTGCTGCCGCCTCCTGTCCCGATGCTGCGCCGGCACCTCCGCCGCAGGCTGTCATGGTGGATACTACTGCCATTGTAAGCAGTACAGATAATACTTTTTTCATAGATTCTCCTCTCCTTTTTTTGAGAGCCACGCCATTTAAATGCCGCTTCGCGGCGGCGTGGCCTACGTACCGTAAAGTTTTCACAGAAAACTTTACAGTACATGTGTTAATGACTGAATAACAAGCTCACTCCCGGTATGTAGGTTACTATAAGCAGCACTACCAAAGATGCGATTATCATGGGAATGACTGCATTTGATATCATGGGTAAAGTGACTTTATGATATACTTCTTTTCCCTCTTTTTCAGAGGAAACCGCATCTTTTATCTTAAGCCCCATGGCTACAAAAAGGTTTACTCCCACAGGAGGCGTAACCTGACCGATAGCTAAGTTGACGGTGGCGACTATTCCGAAAGCAACGGGATCGTATCCAAGCTTAAGCGCCACGGGAAGCATTATCGGTATGAAGATATACATGGCTGAGTTTGCGTCAATAAAGCATCCTGCAATAAGGAAGATGATATTGACGATAATAAGGAATACCGCCCTGTTTGCAGATACGCTTGTCAAAAGCTGCTGCGCCGCCTGGGAGATCCCGAAAAGTGTGCAGCAATATGAGAAAAGTGAGGCCGAAGCTACGATAAGCATTATGCCGCCCGTAGTCTTTGCCGAGTCAACCATTATTCCGAAAAGATCCTTTAATTTTACTTCCTTGTATATAAACATACCTACGATAAGACCGTAGACAACGGATACCGCCGCAGCTTCAGTAGGTGTGAAGATACCGCCGTAGATACCCCCAAGGATGATGACCGGCATAAGGAGTCCCCAGAAGGCTTCCTTGAAGCTCTTAAAACGCTCTTTCCAGCTTCTCTTACCATGGGCAGGTTTAATGTCCTTTCTCGCAACCTCGATGAGAACAACTACAGCGAGAGCTACTCCCATAAGTATTCCGGGGATTATACCCGCCATGAACATTTCACCCACGTTGGTATTTGCAATGGATGAATAAACCACAAAGGCAATTGAAGGAGGGATTACGATGGCTATGGAACTTGATGTGGCCATCAGACCCTCGGAAAACGCCGCTGAAAATCCGGACTCTATCATAGTGGGAACAAGAACAGCTCCGAGAGCCGCTACCGTAGCAGGTCCGGATCCCGAGATAGCCCCGAAGAAACAGGCAACGATGACACAGACTATGGCCATTCCGCCTCTCACGTGTCCCACGCAGTCATCGATAAAGTTTACAAGACGTGTTGAAATACCGGCCTTTGCCATGATATTTCCGGAAAGCACGAAAAAGGGTATGGCAAGAAGCAGGAATTTAGCGGTTCCTGTGTAAGTATTGGTAGCTATAATGCTGAGATCCAGCATTGAAAACTTCGGATCCGTAGCCGATGCCACTAAAACCGTGAGCGCCGAGCTCATGCCGAGACAGATGGATATGGGCACTCCGATTATCAGCATAATAAAGAATGAAATAAATAAAATAGCTGCTATCATGCTCTGTCCCCCTTTCCTTCAGGCTCGGTCCCTAAAAAATCTATGCAGTTTTCTATAAAATGCAGAGCAAGGGAGATACCGCCTATAACTACAAAGAACCAGAATATACTCTTACTTATATGAAGTATGGGACTGAAGGTATGGTCGGCGATCATTCTTCCCACTCCCTGCCAGGCAAGGATCAGAGAATATATAACTCCGATCACCGTAGAAATGACCTTTAACACTTTTTTAGTGCCGTATTCCACATGGTCGGGAAGGAGCGCCAGATTTACCAGATCTCCGGTTCCTGCCGCAACTCCGGCTGCAAGAAGCGAGATAAGCACAAATACCGCAACCACGATCTCTTCCGCAAAGCCCCAGGAATGGTGGAACACATATCTGGCCACCACGTTTCCGAATGTGAGACCAAGCACTAAGATAGAAGCAAGGGCAAGAACCACTTCCTCTATCAGGGTGATACAGCGCATTATTTTCTTATATACCTGCATAACTTCCTCCAAGCATCGCAAAAAAGCGCAATGACGTAAGAATTATAAGTGGATTGTCTTATCGCGTCAAGAGTATTTCTATATCACTATCCGGTAAGCGCAGTAAATAAGGAGCAGTGACATCACCACATTTATTATCCTGAAGTGCCTGTCGTAGAAAGGATTTAGGATACTTCCGAATAAAGCCCAGATAAGATTGCCGGCGCCGCAGCAGGCAGTCATTGTGACCGCGAAGAGAAGGATATTAAAGAAACCGCTGCCGTAGGGCATAAAATACCCCGGAAAGGCGGCGAGCCCCAGCATGATAACCTTTACATTTAAGAACTGGAGAAGAAATCCGTTCCGGAATGTAAGAGTCAGGTCTTTTCCCGTTTCCCGGGAAGAGGGTTTTCTTTTTAAGGTAAGAAAGGCGAGATAGAGGATATAGGCCGCTCCCACATATTTAAGGTACGGCGCTGCCGCGGGAACATATCTGCTTAAAAGGGTACAGAAGGCTCCCGCTATCATCATAACTGTAATAAGCCCTGTCCATATACCAAAAAGAAGGGGCAGGCATTTTTTAAGCCCGTTCTGACCGGCTGCGGAAAGGAGCAGTACATTATTGGGTCCCGGCATAAAGGTCACTGCACAGACATACATTATAAATGAAAGATATATACTTAAAGACATAGGCCCCTGCTCAATTATTAAGCATCCTGTAACGCTCTCTTATTTCCACGGAAGGCTCATACCCGGAAAGCAGTTCATCCGCTTCTTTGATCAGGTCATCATATTCCCGTAAGGGAACATATATAAGATCGTCATAGGAAGAAAAGTTGCTGTTTCTGAAAAGTATCAGGGCTTTCTTTGACTGATCATAATCATAGAACCCGGGCAGGGCCGCAATGATCTCCAGTTTCTCATTAAGGAGATAACTTGTATTATAAGCGGTTAGCACATAGTATCCGCTGCCCTTAAGGCTCTTAAGTCCCGTAAATGTTCCGTGAACATCATAAAGGGTACTCACCGGCGTATCGGAACCCTCCTCAAAGATCTGTATAGTGTGGTCTTCCTTTAATATGATCCTGTATCTTCCGTCATCCGACCGGGCTTCCTCATTATCCTGCAATGCGGAACCTCTTGAGGAAGAGTACTCGCTGTATTCTATGTTCCCTGCAGATTCGTAATTTTCCCGGCGGTTGAAACGGTAGCGCACCGCATGATAAGAATCGGCAAACTGGACATACAGAAATCCGTCCCTGTAAGCAGCACCGAAAACATACTCTTCCGGTTTTTCCGGAAGCCAGGTGGCTGTATAGTCGTCAAGGGTATTTTCCGCCCTGTCAAAGAGGTACAGGTTAAAAGCCGTAGTTACGATTAAGATCTTTTCCTTATCGAATTCCTCTGCGCATATTATCTGCTGTCCCCCAAGATAGTCCTCAAGAAAGGCATAATCCCCGGAGTCCCCCCAGAAATCATCATCCGGAAGCTCTGTAATCCCATCCGGTACCAGCATATCCACCCAATAATCCCCAAGAGCATCTGTAAGGGCTTTCTGGGCTGCCGCCGAGTACAGTTCCGGCTCTTCTTCCCTATTCGAAGGCATTGCATTTCTTATGGCATATACGGCATCCTTCTTTGAGCCGCTGTTCAGCAGCTCTTTTGAGACGATCGTCATGGATTCCTCATACTTTTTTCTGGACTGCAGATACTGCTCCTGCAGCTCCGCATGCTGGCTTTCTATTGTTTTCTTCTGGGTGTTTATCTTCATGGTAAGAGCCGTCATGCAAATGCTGAAGATAAAAAACACGGAAGCGCAGATCCCGCTTATCATTGCGATCCTCCGGATCTTCTGTTCACGGTGGCGCTGTTTCAGACCGTCATAACCAAGGCCGTACATGGGCGCCGCAAGGCGGAGAACGGCATCTTCGATCATCTTGCTCCTCTTACGGGGATCCGTGGAACGCACATCTGCAGCAAGGGGCTCCACTTCTTCAAGAGTCTTTACCACATTGCCGGCCTCATCCACGCTTTCGATCTCTCTGTATCTGATGCCTTCAGGAAAAGACTCGTCCGGCTCGCCCTCAACTAAAATGGCAAGGATATGATCATGCCCGTGCAAAGCCTTAAAGGTCTCTATCTCTTTTCTGCACCATTTGGATTCAGGAAGCCTTGGGGAACAGATGACCACAAGCCAGTCTGAATTTTTCAGGGCTTCCTCGATGGGATCCGACAGATTGGACGCAAGGGGAAGTTCTTCCTGATCACGGAATACCCGCTCTATCCCCCATCTTTCCTTTGGGAAATCCTTTCTTAAAGTTCCGGGAAGTCTGAAACTCTCTATTTTCTTATGGAGTTCTTTTGCCACGGTCTGATCCGGCTCAACATGCCTGTAGCTTATAAAAGCGTTATAATGTACCGAACCTTCCTTTGCCTTTGAATATTCCTCGCTCATATAAATGGGCTCTCCTCTCCGTTTGAAAAGCATTATAAAGCATGAAAGTGTGTCCGACAATAGTGATCACAGCGTTTAACGACTTGTGATAAAAGGGAATTAGTGATAAAGTATACTGATAATTCTGAAGGATAGGGGTAAAAACCATGCCGATAAAGGTTCAGCGCGATCTTCCCGCAAGGGAGATCCTTGAAAACGAGAATATATTTGTGATGGACGAATACCGGTCACTGCACCAGGACATCCGTCCCCTGAAGATAGTCATATTGAATCTGATGCCCTTAAAGGAGGATACGGAGCTGCAGATCCTGCGTTCCCTGTCCAATTCGCCCCTGCAGGTGGACATCACCTTTCTTACCATAGAGAGCCATGTTTCAAAGAACACCAGCGCAAACCATTTGAACCAGTTCTACACCACCTTCGGTGAGATCCGCTGCCACCGCTATGACGGCATGATAATCACAGGGGCTCCGGTGGAGACGCTGGAATTCAATGAAGTTGACTACTGGGAGGAACTCTGCACTATTTTCGAATGGACCAAGACCCACGTGACCAGCACCTTCCATATCTGCTGGGGAGCTCAGGCCGGTCTATATTATCACTTCGGACTGCCTAAGTGCAGGCTGGAAAAGAAGCTTTTCGGGGTATATGCCCAAAAGGTCATGAACCGTAAGATCCCTTTAGTCAGAGGTTTCGATGATGTTTTCTATGCGCCCCATTCAAGATACACCTGCGTTGACGCAGAAGACATACATAACTGCAAGGATCTGATAGTCTGCGCAGAATCCGATGAAGCCGGTATCTTCCTATGCATGACGGAAAGCGGAAGCCAGATCTATGTCATGGGACATCCGGAATACGACAGACTGACTCTTGATAAGGAGTATGTGAGAGATAAAAATAAGGGACTTGATACGGATATCCCGAAGAATTATTACCCCGATGACGATCCGGAAAACCGTCCCCTTCTCTCCTGGAGGAGCCACGCCAATAATCTTTACACCAACTGGCTGAATTACTACGTTTACCAGGCTACTCCCTATACTCTGGAGGATATCCCGGATGACAAGAGCGGCGATCCGTAAAACAAGAGACTTCTGTTTCTTATGTCTTTTTCCCCTGCTCATTTTCTGGGGAATGGAATGGTTTCTTAGAAACCCCTTTATGGAAAAATGGGGAATAAGAGCCCTTCTCCAGCTGATAAACCTGATCTTTTTTTATCTGCTGGAATTCTTTTTTTATGCCCTGACCGGATCCCTCAGGACCTCTCTTTATATACTCTCGGTTTCTGCTTTTGTTTTCGGGCTCTGCGATCACTATGTATATCTCTTCCGTGGAAACACCATAGTTCCCTGGGATCTTATGTCCCTTGGCACTGCCCTCAGCGTTTCCGGGGATTATGACTACAGGCCCGACAGGACAACCATACTTGTAATCCTGTATTTCCTGATCTTATGGATAAGCCTTTTCTTCTGTAAAAGCAGTATAAGAAGAAAAAGGAAGCTGCGGCTTAAGATCGTGATCCTTTCTGCTCTTATGCTGTTTCTTATCTATATTCCCTTTGTACAGTCAGAGCACACAGTTAAGACCCTTAAGATCTACGATAAGCTCTTTACTCCCGCCACCATGACGATGCGTGACGGCATGGCCTATGCTTTTCTGTATGACCTGCAGTTCCTTAAGGTTAAAAAGCCCCCGGGCTATAACAGGAAAAAAACGGGGTCCGCACTTAAGGATAAATACGGGGAAGGAACAACCGTCGCCAAAGGAGACGAAAACACCCCCAATATAATAGTCGTAATGTGCGAAGCCTTTTCCGATCCCGGGGTACTTACGGAATTTGAGGTGAATAAGGACTATATGCCCTTTATCCGCTCACTTTATGATGACGATAACTGTATTTCAGGAAACCTGAATGTCTCGGTTCTGGGAGGAAATACCCCAAATACGGAATTTGAATTCCTGACCGGTTCCACCATGGCCTTTCTCCCTGCGGGAAGCATCCCCTTCCAGCAGTTCATCAGGGAAAGGACCGATGCCATGCCCTCATATTTAAGTGAGATGGGCTATAATACCGAGGCCATGCACCCTTACAAAGCCGGGGGATGGGACAGAAACCGGGTCTATCCTCTTCTGGGTTTTGACAACATGTTTTTCTTAGACCATTTCATGGGAAACGAGTACGGGAAGGTCAGGAAATATGTAAGTGACGAGGCCCTATTTAACGAGATAATAAACAGATACAAGAAAAACGGGAAGAAAACCCCATTCTTTTCCTTTAATGTAACCATGCAGAACCATTCGGATTATACCGAAGATTTTGATAATTTCGATCCCGATGTCGAGGTAACGGGACTTGATAACGTAAGATCCATAGAAAGATATCTGTCCCTTGAAAAGCTTACCGACAGCGCCTTCCGGAATCTCATATCCTATTTTGACAGTATAAGCGACCCCAGCATTGTGGTGTTCTTCGGCGACCACCAGCCCACAGACAGCGTTGTGGAACCCTTGTTAAACTTAAATGGGAAAAGCTGCAGCGATCTTAATGAAGAAGAACTTATGCAGAGATATAAGGTACCCTTCTTTATCTGGGCGAATTACGACATTGCCGGGGAAAAGGACCTTGATATAAGCGCCAATTATTTAGGAAACCTGGTCCTTAAGACCGCAGGCCTTGAGTTAAAAGGCTACCGCGCCTTTCTTGAAGAACAGTACCGTGAAACCCCGGTGGTCACTCCTGTCCGCACAGTCCATAAGGACGGCAGTGACGAAACCACCGATATAAAAGATCCCGCTTTACAGAATTACCGCTGTATGCAATACTTTGTTATGTTTGACAAATAACAGGGATCTGTTCTGATGGATGAATTAAAGAGCTTTTATGAAAAACACACAAAGGCGATCTTTTACGCAGTGGCTTTTTTGCTGCCTTTCTTTGTGACCTTAGCTTTATTTGCCGTCCGGAAGATCTATCCCTTCGGAGACATCACCTTTTTAAAAAAGGATATGTATCAGCAGTACACCCCCTTTTTCTATGAGTACTACAGAAAGCTCAAATCCGGGGACAGCCTCTGGTATTCCTGGAATGCAGGGCTTGGATCCAATTTCCTCGCCGTCATTGTTTACTATCTGGCTTCACCCTTAAATTTCCTTATCGTACTCTTTCCGGAAAAATACATCCTGGAGTTCATGTCCTACTCTGTGGTGGTTAAGACCGGGCTTATGGGGCTCTGCTCCTCTGCTTATCTGTCCTACCATTTTAAGAGGCATGATCCCGCCATGTCCTTCTTTTCCTTTGCCTATGTGATGAGCGCCTACATGGCGGCCTATAACTGGAATGTGGAGTGGATGGACGTGCTCTTTGCAGCCCCTTTAGTACTCTTAGGGCTTGAAAAAATGTCGGACGGCGACTCGCCCCTTGTCTATTATCTGTCCCTGTCCTACGCCATATTTACAAACTACTATCTTTCAATAATGCTCTGCATTTATGTCTTCATATACTTCATCGTGCTGCAGGTTATAAAGGGTTTCAATATAAAGGTCATCGCAAGGTTCATCTTCTTTTCCCTTTTGTCCGGCGGTACAGCTGCGATCTACATACTGCCTGAGTACTTTGCACTGAGATTTACCACATTTACAAATATTAAATTCCCCAAGGAACTCACCTTTTATTTAAGCCCGACCGAACTTATGATAAGGCACTTCTTCGGAGTGGCTCCCGAAACGGGGCTGGGCCATGAACCGAATATCTACTGCGGTATCCTTGCGCTCTTCCTTATTTTCGTGTTTGCTTTTTCGGATAAGATCAACTTGAAGAATAAGCTCTGCCACCTTATTCTTCTTGTATTTTTCCTTTTCTCTTTCAATTTGAATTTACTGAATTTTATCTGGCACGGCTTTAATTATCCGGATTCCCTTCCCGCAAGACAGGGCTATCTCTATACCCTGCTCCTTGTCACCATTTCATACGAGGCCTTTCTTGGCATACGGGAAATGAAGAGTAAGTACTTTTATATTTCCATAGCTTTGCCCCTGATACTCATTGTCCTCACCGCCTTCTTTTCAACGGAGGACACCATGGACGGGATGAGTAAGACCGTGACCATTGTATCCGCGGTCTGTATGGCTTTGCTCTTTCTTCTGTACCGCAGCGCTCCGGACAAGATACATTTCCCCGGAAACGGCCAGGAACTGGTCTTCCGCTATGCCATCTTATTCTTTTTCTCAGCGGAAGTATTTTGTAATATGTATATCACAAACACCCGGACCGTCCACCGTACCCACTATTTCTCAAAGTACGAGGACTATAAGGCCCTGAACGAAGTAAAGAAGGAACTGGACAGGGAAAATGACGCCCCTCTTTCCCGGGCCGACGAAGTGGACCGCAATGTGAGAAACAATTCCATGACCATTGACTTTTCCTCCCTGTCCAATTTTTCATCCACCACAAACGGACTTCTTATCAAATATCTTAACAGATACGGTTTCATGAACAGCCGGGTTTTCTATCTTTCTGACGGCTCCACAGCCTTTACCTCCATGATACTCGGTCAGAGATATGTGTTTGTGCCGGAAAACAATGTCTATTTTTCCGAGGACATAGCAAAGCCCGCAAGTTTCAGTAACGGAGCGGCTCTCTATGAGTTTAACGATTCCATTCCAAACGGCTATGTACTCCGCCTTAACGACGAAACGGAGCGGAAACTCTTTATGCCGGCCTCTGATGCGGAAAAGATAATCGACGGGGAAATGCGTGCTCCAAACAGCGATCTTTCACCGATCGAAGTTCAGAACAGCCTTATGCATGACCTGAATCTCTCGGGCACAGCCCTTATGGAATACGGCACCTCCGATTCAGGAACCATTAAGAACGGTCCTAACAAGAAAAGCGTTGAGTTCATTGACGACTGTCACCTCTACGCCTACAACGCCTCTAAAACCAAGGGGGAATTAAAGATCTCCATGACGGATTCCTCTCCCGACGGGAAAATGACGGCTAATAAGTACAGATACATCTACGATCTGGGCTTCCATGAAAAGGGCACCGTTGCAACTTTTCTTTCCGAAGAAAAGGAGGATGAAGACTTAAACCTTGAGTTCTACCGCTTAAATCCTTCTGTGCTTGATTCTTTCTCTGAAATGCTCAATGCCTCTGAAAGACTCTATGACATTGAGAAAAATGACGACAGCCTTGAAGGCAAAATAAAAATGGGTTCAAAGGGACACCTTGTTTTAATGGTGCCCTATGAACCCGGTTGGACTCTCTATGTGGACGGTGAAAAGACTCCCATCGAATTATTTGACGGTCTCTTCATATCCACTTCTCTTCCCCAGGGTGATCACGAAATAAGGATCGAATTCTTCCCCAAGGGATTCAAGCTCGGAGCATTGATAAGCCTTCTTTCACTTATCCTTTCGCTCCTTACTCTCTGGTACGGCAATGTGCTCCGAAAAAGAGCAATGCACTCCCGCCGCAGAAGACAGCAGTGAATTATGCCATCTTATCAGCTGCCTTATTGACTACATCCTGCATAATGATGTAATTCACGATTCCGAAACCGATTATTCCAAGTACAAGGAAGAGGATATTGCTGCTGCCTGAAGACATGTGAAGCTTCTCCTTGATGGTATCTGTCCTCTCTCCCATCTTGTAATACCAGTACAGTGAGTAGATACCGCAGGTGATAATGGAAAACAGGATAACCAGTCCGCCGTTTGTGGCATTCTCTTCACCTGAAAGGGAATTGATCTCCTCATTCAGCACATACATCCAGTACAGTGAATATATGCCGCAGGTAATGATGGTAAAGATTATGCAGAGAACGATATTCCTGTTGGTGGCGAAACCTCTTATGGTATCATTTACAGCTGAACCGCCGTTGCTACTGTAATCGGTATAGGTTTCAACCTTCTGCACGTCTTCAGCCTGGCTTTCGGTGCTTTCAGTGCTCTCTGTGCTTGCTGTGCTTTCAGCACTGCTGTCAACGCTTTCCGTGGTCTCTGTGCTCTCAGAACTTCCTGTGATCTCTGTTCCGCAGTTATTGCAGAACCTTGCGTTATCGTCTACTTCTGCTCCGCAGTTAGGACAAAACATAATAAAACCTCCTGTGTGGTAAATATGCAAATTAACGCTACAAATTACGTTGAAAAGGATAATACCACAATAACTTTGCTACGTCAAAAATGAACGGATCCTCTTATAAAGAATCATGCATGCTCACTGATCCAGCATGGCGATGAATTCTTCTTCGCTTACTACCTTTATGCCAAGCTCCTGAGCTTTGGCAAGCTTGCTTCCTGCGGCTTCGCCTGCGATAAGGAGATCCGTCTTTTTGCTTACGCTGCCGGTGGCTTTGCCCCCGTTCTTTTCGATGACCTCCTGTATCTCTTTACGCCCGTAGTTCTTTAGGGTACCCGTCACCACAATGGTAAGACCCTTAAGCTTTTCCGTTGCTCCGGCCACCTCATGCATA
>JAEEGL014565316.1_pt1 | contig 20016 bp, 12 predicted proteins | sample 9134231 | NCBI WGS metagenome assembly JAEEGL01 (sample SAMN16246548, study PRJNA631951) | gut metagenome | biome: gut microbiome; feature: rumen; material: fiber-attached | host: Bos | place: Iran: Karaj | collected 2018-10
TATCTCTGCATACAATGTTTGATTGATTTTTTAGCGAATTATATTTATTATAAGAAACGCTATGGGTCCGTAGCTCACCTGGGAGAGCGCATCGTTCGCAACGATGAGGTAGCGAGTTCGATCCTCGTCGGATCCACCAAATAAAAGCGTAATGACCACCAACCGGTGGTTTTTTCTTATATGTTTTTCATACTTGCTACCATTAGTTGCTAAAACAATTTATAAAAGCAACCAATTAGATATAGAAATAACTAAGTTATTAGTGGTTAAATAAAGACATAAACAAAATCTACTAATGAAAAATTAGTCGATTATTACGATGTTTTTGAAATATCAAAGCAAATATACGAGGAATAAAAATGGACAAAGAAACAATAGTGCCAAAACAAGAATCACAATCAAAGCCCAGAAATGTTTTTAGAAACAAGAATTTTACTTTGACATTTTTGGGAGCGCTGGTTTCTAACGTTGCGGCGTTATTTTATGCTTTTGCCGTTAGTTTTTATATTTTAAAAATCACTAACAATAACGCATTGATCCAGGGATTATATCTTGCTACTGGTGGTATTACTTTTTGTATTGTGACGCTATTTGGTGGTGTAGTAGCTGATAGATTTGATAAAGCTAAAATCATGTACATATGTGACTACTTAAAGGGTGGAATCATTATTGGTTTTACATTCTTATTAATGTTTGTAATCAAATCCACTGAATGGCAAGTGGCGTCATTATTTATTGCGACAGTTCTATTAAATGCCATAGCGGGTATATTTACTCCTGCAAGTAGTGCCTTACTCCCTCAAATAGTGGAGGAAAACCAATTTCAACAAGCTCAATCTTATTTCTCTATCTTAAATAGCTTTCAATCAATAGTGGGTATCATTTTAGCGGGTGTTTTATATACTCTTATCCCGATTAATGTTCTCTTCTTTATCGTGGGAGGCTGTTATATTCTTTCTGCAATATCTGAAATGTTTATTAAATATACAAGCGAGTATGAAAAACGTAATGAAAAACTAACCATTAAAGCGGTGTTCTCTGATATCAAAGATGGATTCAAATATTTGAGTTCCATCAAAGCCTTACTGGTGATGATGGTATGCATCTTATTTATAAATTTCTTCTTTTCTCCGATATTTGAAAACTTTCCACCATATTTCATTGCTACTGATATAAGTGGCACTAATTATTTATTCCATGATGTTATGGCGCCAGAAATGTGGAGCTCGTTCTTTTCCGTTGCAGTGGGGCTTGGCTCTTTGATTATGGGCATTGTCTTCTCTAACTTAAAACAAGCGGAAAAATGCAATAGAGTCGTAAGATGGTCAATGATTGGTGTTTCTTTCTTAGTTATCTTAATGGCCTTCTTCTATGCTTTATTCATTAACAACATCATTGATATTAACGCCTTATTAATCACCATATTGGTTATTTTGTTCTTGATTGGTGTCAGCGTTATCTTAATTAATGTACCTTCTACAACGGCAATGATGAAGATTGTGGACAAAGATAAATATGGCAAATTATCTAGTGTTTTAAACATTGGATCTCAAGGATTAATACCTTTTTCAGTGTTTCTTGGTGGTTTAGCTCTCACATATATTGGTTCATTGGGCCTCTTAATAGCGTGCGCAACAGGATTATTGATTACCTCCGTGGTTCTTTTCTTCGCACCATCAGTAAGAAATGTATAAGGAATAATAAATATCCTTATTTTTACTATCAAAAAGATAGATACATACATGTGTACAACTTGTATGGCTGCGTAAATGGTGCAATTTTATTTAAATAAATAAAGACGGCATATAATTAACTATATTTTTTAAAAAAGTTTTAAATTTTTCAAATCGTTATATAATATACCCATAAAATTTGAGCCATAGGTAATACTGTTGTCGAATGTCTCACACAGTTCAATATGGCTCCTCTAGTACTAATAAAGTACAAACGAAAGGAAACATTTCAATGAAAAAAAGAAGTTTATCTTTAATGATTACTGCTTTAAGCCTTTCTGGTATGTTACTCGCAGGTTGTAACTTCCAAGGCCCAAATGCTGAAATCAACAGCCAAGCTGGCACTTATGAAAAGCAACAATTATTCCAATTGTATGCTGCTGCCGGTGGCACAATGTCCTATGATGAATGGTTAGAATCCGTCAGAGGTGCTGATGGTACATCCCTTTTAGCGGACAGAAGAAACCCAACCGATGCTGATGGCAAAAACGGTGATGTCTTCGTTAATATCGAAACATGGGATTTATTCCTTAAAGTTGGTGGTTCTTGGAGCCCAGTTGGCAACATTAAAGGTGCCCAAGGTGAAAAGGGCGAAAAAGGTGACAAAGGTGACAAAGGCGACACTGGTGCCCAAGGTCCTCAAGGTGAACAAGGTCCTCAAGGCCCACAAGGCGAACAAGGCCCACAAGGTCCTCAAGGCGAACAAGGCCCACAAGGCGAACAAGGTCCTCAAGGTGAACAAGGTCCTCAAGGTGAACAGGGCCCACAAGGTGAACAAGGCGTAGGCATCAAAGAAGTCAAGAAAACAGCTAACGATGGTTACATGGATACTTACACAATCTTCCTTACCGATGGCTCTAGCTATGACTTCAAGGTTCCAAACCCAGCAGTCTCATTAGACGTTGAAAGTTACAGAATCAAATTCGACAACGATTACAATATCATCGATTTACCATATTATGTTGGCACAAGTATTCCAATGGATCTTCTTGTTTATGCACAATATGCTGATGGTAGTGAAATGAGAGTCCAAGATGGTGATTACGCTGTTACTGGCTTCAGTACAGAAACTGCCGGCACAAGAGATGCTACAGTTAAATTTGGTCCAGTTTCCGCTGATGTCGAATACAAAGTTATTGATATTTCTGAAGAAATTGGTGCTGCTTTAGCAGAAGTCGGCGCTACTGATGTGGTTCCAGGCTTTGCTGCTGGCGTTTATGACTATGAATACTTCACAATGGGCAATCAATTAGCCGTTACTTTAGATGAAGATGTAGCTGAAGGTGACGCCGTCACTGCATACCAAGCAGTTTTAGAAGCTGCTGGCTATACTAACGTCGGCGAAGACAAATATGGCGATATCCACTTCGTTTCTGAAAACGAACAATTAGACGTTTGTGCTTGGAAAGGTAGCGATATTGGCTACGAAGGTCAAGTCTTCGTTGATATTAAAGTCCTTAAGGGTTATTTCCCAGTTGCATCAGCTAATGAATTTATGAAACAAGTTGGCTATGACTTCACATTTGGCGATGACATCCGTGATGCCTTTGGTATTGCTGCTTGGGATAGCAGAATAGGACAATCCAGTAGTGGTCGTTATTACTTCCTTGTCACTCTTGAAGGTGATCATGCTGACGAATGGATTGCCATCTTAACTCCAGTTCTTGAAGAAAACGGTTTTGAATGGAGCGATCAATATGGTTTCGTTAACTGGACAACCTATAAACAAATCATGGTTGGTTACAGTGAACCAAACGATTTGTCCTATATCCAAATCAATCAATAATTAAGTTGAAATATTAGTGATTTAATTATAGTTAAGGTCACGCTTTGGTGCGTGGCCTTTTCTTTATGCTTTCGGGCAATACATAAAAATTCAAATATTGACAACCTTGGTGTTTTAAATATGCTATCTTTGCGGTCTTTTATATCCTTATTATTTATTAAATATATTAAGTAATATTGTTAACTTTTTTCTAAATTAAAATTCTTATGTATTTTTATGAATTTTCTTGAATATCTAATAATTTATTCGTATTATATTAGTGCAAGGAGGTAAATAAATGGCAATAGAATGGTTTAGTTCAGAAGCAAAAAGTGGCGCTGCATCTTTCTACAGCACGAATATCACATTAAATACCATCGCTTCAGTACCGCTTGAAAGTGCATATCGCATACAAGTGGGACTAGATGAAAGTAAGAATGTTGTTATTCAGCCAGTAAGCAAAGAAAGAATGCGCGATGGAGATTTAAACGGCTATGCGATTTATCAAATCTCCATTAAAAAAACATATGCGAGGATCTCTTCGACAGATTTGATGAAAAAGATATCCAAAGCATTAGGTGTCATATTAGATGATAAACCCGTTAAATATGGCACAACATGGGATGGAAAAGAAAACATCCTCATAGTCCATACAGGTAAATAAAGGAGGAAAAAGGAAATGTGGGTATTTATCTTAATTGGTGTAGTGTTAGTGCTACTTATCGTCATCTTCATTCTCTGCTCTTACACCAAAGCAGGACCAGATGAAGCAATCATGATCTCTGGTTTAGGAAAAAGAAAAATTTTAAGAGGAAAGGCTGGTTGGAAAATTCCTTTCTTACAGAGAAAAGACAGATTATCACTTAAGGTCTTCCAAGTTGACATCAAAACACGTGAATCAATTCCAACAAACGAATTCATTAACATCAATGTTGATGGTGTTGCTAACTTAAAGATCTCCAGTGATCCAGAATTACTTGAAAGAGCGTTCGAAGCAACATTAGGCATGAATCAAGATGACTTAATTGAACAAGTCAAACAAGTTCTTGAAGGCAATATGCGTGAAATCATTGGTACAGTTGGTATTCGTCAATTAGTCCAAGATAGAAAAGGTGTTGCGGAAGCTGTTAAAGAAAACGTTATTCCAGACATGAGCAAATTAGGTTTGGAATTAGTAAACTTCAACATTCAAAACTTCAGTGATGGTAACCATGTAATTGAAAACTTAGGTATTGATAACATCTCCCAAATCAGCAAAGAAGCGGCGATCGCTAAAGCAAACGCTGATAGAGACGTTAGCATCGCTAGAGCAAAAGCAGCTCAAGAAGCTAATGAAGCCGAAGTTAACTCCAAGACAGTTATCGTTCAAAAGAATACAGAATACTCTTTAAAAGAAGCGGAATTAAAAATCAAAACCGATACCGCAAGAGCGAATGCGGACGCCGCTTATAAGATCCAAGAACAAAAGAGACAAGAAGAAATCAACACCGCGACAGTTAACGCTGAAATTTCCAAGAGAGAAAGAGAAGTCGAACTTGGTAATAAAGAAGTCGAATTAACTGAAAAGAAATTAACCGCGGAAATCAACAAGAAGGCTGAAGCGGAAAAATACGCCGCTGAAAGACTTGCTGAAGCAGAACTCTACAAGAGACAAAAAGCCGCTGAAGCCGAACTTCTTGAAGCTCAAAGAAAAGCGGAAAAGGTCAAAGTTGAAGCTGAAGCGCAAAAGATCGCTAGAGAAAAAGCTGCTGAAGCCGTCAAATTAGAAGCTGAAGCCAACAAACAAGCTGCCTTCGCAGAAGCTGCGGGTATTGAAGCCAAAGGTAATGCGGAAGCAAAGGCTACAAGAGAAAAAGCCGAAGCTATGAAAGCCTTCAACGATGCTGCGACATTAAAGTTAGTCTTAGATTCCGGCGTCTTACCAGAAACAGTCAGAGCATACAGCGAACCAATCGCTGCTGCCTTAGGCCAAATTGACGGCATCACAATGTACGGTTCTGGTAATGAAGCCAAATTAGTGGAAGAAATCCAACAACATGGTGATCAAATCTTCGCTGGCATCAATAAGACACTCGGCATTGATTTGAAATCAGTCCTCCTTGGCTACTTAGGTCCAAAAGTCTTAAAAGATATTAAGAACACAAAGGAAGATAAGTAATAAATTTCCCGGATACCCTCACGATTTAGTGGGGGTATCTTTTTATTTGCGCTACAATAGTGGTGCTATGACATATAAAGAGTTAGAACAATATTTAGAAACTAACGCAAATAAGAAGTTTGCGGAGTTTGCTAAAACCGTATCCAATAGTGAATACCTCGTTTTTGGCGTTAAGAACCCTGTTTTGCGTCAAATCGTTAAAGAACATGTAAAAGATGAAGAAATGCGCTTAGAAGACTTTAAAACAGGTAAATATCTAGAAATTGATTTCATTTACTTTGGTTTAGGTCTTTCTAGATGCAAAGGTATTGATGAACAATTAGATTTTTTAAAGCAAAACATTAAGACCGCTAGATCATGGGCTATTACAGATACCGCTGCTACATACTTAAAAAAGTTAACGTTTGATAAATATTGGACTTTCTTCCTAAAACTCGTTAAATCGTCTTTTACCTATGATAGACGCATGGCATTTATCGTCGGTTTAAAGCTTGCAAAAGATAAAAATATATTAAATGTCACAAAATACATCAAAAAAGATGATGAATATATGGTCATGATGGGGGAAGCCTGGCTCTTAGCGACAGTGGCTATCTATTATCCAAACGAAGTATATGAATATCTTAAAGATTTAGATGATTTAACACTAAAAAGAAAAGTGATATCCAAGATGGTGGATTCTTTTAGAATAGATGAGACCACTAAAGAGAGATTTAAAGGACTTAGATAGTATGAAAAAACTAATTATTGCGCCATTAATGATGATTCCGTTCCTTGCATTAGGTGGCTGTGCAATTAAATCTGATAATAATGTCGAAAAATACGAAACATTGTATAACGAAATGGTTGGTAACCAAGATTTCCACACAGAGTTATATATCTTCCCAAAGAGAATCGACACAAAACAAGTTGTTAGTTTCTCCTCAAAGAGTAGAGAAGACTTATTTAATGGTTCTTACTTGTTCTATTTGGTGATGAAGTATGAAGAAAGCCAATTTAACGCGGAATTAGAAAGACTAGACGCTGTGAAAGCGGAAATCGAAATACCAAAGAATATCGTTAAGACTAAATGCATTATTAAAGACACTGAAACATCACAATATGTGACGATCAATAAGAATTCCCGCTATGAATATGCAAAATATAATGCAGAGACATACGAAATAGTGTATGTTTCTAATCAATTATTCTCTTGGGCGGAATCAGGCATCAGTATTGAACATAAGTTTGAAGATATTGAGATTCCTAGTGAAATCGCCGACGTTAAAAATGCCTACAATATGTATTATTATTACGAAGCAGATATTGGCTATTACGTAAAATAAAAAGGAAACCTCCCAGTGGACAGTTCTAGGAGGTTTTTATATTAGTGGTTATTTACCGCGATAACCACTTCCACTAATAAGACGCTGTAGCGGTAGTGGTTTTGCTAAAAAGAAAGAAAAAAGGATCAGAATTTCTTCTGACCCTATTTTTATTCATTCTTCAATATTATTCGAAGAAGACAATTTCTGTTGCATTCTTACTAGCGTAGTAATGAATGGAGACTTGGTGGTTAACATCGTTAGCGTAGAATGGCATACCGGTATCTGAATCTGTTTTTTCTTGGTAACCAGCAGCTGTAACGATTGGGTCGAGGATAGCTGTAATAGCAGCAGCTTGATCGCCACTAACGTAGACAACTAAGTAGTGATAACCTTGTGCAACATCAGATTCCATCGCGTAACCAGCACCAGCGGCATCTGGAATCGCTTCAGCGAGTGTGAAGCCTAAACCATATTGAGTTAAGAACGCGTTGACTTCTGTTAATGGGAATTCAGCGAGATCAAATTGCATTGGAGCAACGTAACTTGGTTTGATAGAGATGTAGGAGTAGTAATCACCAACATATAAGTTAGCGCCTGAAGCACCGAATGTTAAATTGTGATCACCCCAACCATCTAATGAGTCGGTCCAACCAAGTTCAACCATAGCGGCAGCGAAATCATCCATTTCAGCTTTGCTAGAACCGTAGACTTTGGCGTTGTTACCTTCAAGGATGTAGTATGCATCTTCAGAAGTAGCAGGATATTCAGGAAGGATGACAGCAACGTCGATGTTAGCGAAAAAGTCTGTGACGAATTCATCGAGACCAGCGATATCGTATTTAACGATTGGAGCTGGAGCAGCTTCGAATGTGCAAGTAATGCCAACGTAGCTGGAGTAGTCAACGACTTTAATGCAAACATTATCTTCACCGAAGTAAGCTTTGAAATCATCTGGCCAGTTGTCACTATAGTGATTGATTTCCCATCCGGCTTCTTCTAATGCATCTTCGAAGACTGCCATATCATCAACGCCTGAACCATAGACATAGAATGAACCAGCACTGTATCCTTCTTCGTAGTAAGCATTTGGATTAGCGGAAACGTATTCAGGAACTGCAACTTCAACGTTTTGACCAGCGTAGTATTCAACAATCTTATCGTTGATTTCATCAACGCCTGGGAGTTCGATAACTTCACCTGTTGGGATATAAGAACCATAGAATTCAACTATTGTGTAACCACGTGTGAAATTGACATACATATATGTCCACATATCATCTGGTAATTCGTAATCTTTATAGCTGCTTTCCCAAACAAAGCCAGCGTCTAAGATATTTTCGATTAATTCTTCTGTGCAGTCACCAGCGGTAGCGAGGAAACCAGACACTTTGTATGTACCAATATGAGCACCACTTGTATATTCTTCCTTTTCTGTTAAGACGAACCAGTCGGCATCAACATTAGCGCCTTCGAATCTATTTTCTTCAAAGAACGCTTCGGCGATGACGTCTTCTGGCCAACCTTCACTCTTTTCGAAATCATTGGCTAAGAAGAACTCTTCTGTGTATGGAAGTGTTTCACCGAAGAATCTAGCGTATGTCCAACCGTCTTTTTCTTTCATTGCGAGGTAAGCATCGTTATCTGGATCGAATTCAGCATCTGGATTGCCTTTAGGATCGAAGTAGACTTTGTAATCATCATCATAGATGAAGCCTGCTGCTTCGGCTTGAGCGCCTAATTCATCAGCGTATTCGCCTTCGCTAGCGAGTAAATCATAATAGTATTCACCATTATTGACACCGAAACTTTCATACCATGTGCCATCAACGTTAACACCAGCGAATCTGTCAGCACCGACTGTTTGGGCAACGTGTTCTGCTGGCCAGCCATTAACTTCAGTAAATCCTAAATCTAAGAAATATTCTGCGCTGTATGGTGGGACATATATTGGCATATAGACCTTGATAACATTACCATCATCGAAGCCGTAAAGGACTTCAATATCAATACCACTTGCGGTTGTTTTAATGTAGTTAGTGGTGGATGTTGTGTAGATGCCACCTTGTGTGAAGCCTGCGGCTAACAATTTATCGCCATAATCATCGAGGACGTAGTTTTCGCTATAGTCCCAAAGGTACCAACAGCCAATACCATAATAGTCTTCATAATCTGAACTATATCCAAATTCGATTGTTTCTTCTTCGCAGTCAGCGAATGGAAGTGTTTCACCGAGATATTTGATCATAGAACCGGCAATTTCTGGATTCCATTGAAGTTCACCATTGAGGTTTGCGACTTTCTTCCAGAAACCATTGACTTTTTGATAGAAATCTTTATTAGTGAAGTCGAAATATGCATCGCCATCTTTACCTAATGAATTATCTGGGCGACCATTACCGGCGAGGAAGGAAGCGCCGTCTTTGCCGTTAGCGCCATCTTTGCCATCTTTGCCATCTTTACCGTCAAGACCATCTTTGCCATCCTTACCATCGACGCCATCTTTGCCATCTTTGCCGTCTTTGCCATCAGCGCCATCTTTGCCGTCTTTACCATCAGCGCCAGCAGGACCTTGTGGACCAGCTTCGCCTTGAGGACCTTGAGGACCGATTTCGCCTCTATCGCCCTTTTCACCTTGAGCACCTTTGATGTTGCCAGCTGGTTGCCAAGCACCACCAACTTTTAAGAAGATATCCCAAGTTGAGATATTGACGAAAAGGTCACCATTTTTACCATCACTATCAGAAGGGTTCTTTGTGTCCGCTAATAATGACGCACCGTCGGCGCCTCTAACGGATTCTAACCATTCATCATAGGTCATTGTGCCGCCAGCAGCTTTATACAACTGATAAATTTGTTGCTTTTCATAAGTGCCAGCTTGACTGTTGATTGAAGCGTTTGGACCTTGGAAGTTGCAGCCCGTTAAGAGCATGCCAGCTAATGCCAAACCTACAAACATTTTTGAAGTTTTTTTCATAAACTGTCTTTTTCTCCTTTTTAAGATATAAATTTGCCTACAATCATATTTCAATGCAAAACGCATGACAATAATTAAAATTTATAGATTTATACGGCAAAAACCGTCAATTTTTATGACAATTATGAAAATGAAAAAATGACAATGATGAGATAGATTAATTCGTATTTATTAATAAATATAAGGGTCAAAATTACTATCAAAGTGATAGCAAAATTTTTATCAATAGGCAGTTTAAAAATATGTTACAAAAAATAAAAAAGTGTAAATAGATAATAGTTACACTCGCATTTCGATTTTTAGCAAAATCTTCGTTTAAACACGTTAAACCCAAGATTTAATATTACACACATCGTTTTATTAATGCAAGTAAATATTTAAAAATTAGGTTAAATTTTTTATTTGTGGTTTTTTAAGAATTCTAACAAATCTTCTTCTCTTAATGGCTTTGTGAAGTAGTAGCCTTGAATATAATCGATCTCTTTTTTCTTGGAGATTTCCAATTGCTTTTCGTTTTCAACACCTTCAATAACGATTGGGATGTTTAAACTCTTGAATAAGTTGATTGCCGCGTTAAAGAAGATTTCAACGTTTAATTGCTCACTTAATAAAGATTTATCAAGTTTAGCGATTGAGAATGGTAGTGTGATGAATCGTGCCATATTAGAATAACCACTGCCAAAATCGTCCATTGCAAACTTAATGCCGTGTTGGCCTAAGTCATTCATAAACTCTCTAGTTTTGGTTGGATACTTAACAGCGATTGTTTCAGTAATTTCTAAACACAATCTATTTGGATCGATTTGATAATCATTAATAGTCTTAAGGAATCTTTCACTTGGGTTATTAAAGAATTCTGCACAGGAAACGTTCACTTCTAAGATTTCAATCTGTGGATTTCTTTGCATAAAGGCACATGTTTCATTTAAAACGAATTGGTCAATATCGTTTGCCAAGCCAAAACTTTCAGCAATTGGGATGAATTCACCAGGACCAACATAGCCTAATTCGTTATTATCTAATCTAATCAATGCTTCACAGTGATTGAAACATTTCTTTTTAATATCCCAGATTGGTTGATAAACCATATATAAACCTTTTCCGGTTCTTAAACAGTTCTCTAAGATTTCCTTAATCTTTCTATCTCTGTTAACACGGTCCATAAAGTCTTTACCGAGTTCCACACAGTTAGAATCTCTAAAGTTAATAACGGATAATGTTCTAGCGATGAAGTTATTATATAAATCTGAATTATAGAAAACCTTTTCGTTAACGAAATAGAACATGTTAACGGTAATCTTAACGTTATTACCTTTGATGTTTAATGTTTCATTGAATCTATTTCTAATTGCGTCAACCATCTCTAATTGTTCTTTATCGTTTCTTGATAAAACAATGAAACGCGAAGAAGTAGTTCTAAAGATAAACGCTTTCTTATTAACGCTTTGAATATACTTTCTAACGCGATAAACAAGTTCATTCGCAGTCGCTAAACCAAACTTTTCACTAAACATGCCAAAGCTTTCAATATCAAAGATGATGTAATATTTTCTCTGCTTTTCAAATCTTTGAACATTGATATACTCAATAAACGCTTCATTATTAAAAGCTTTAGAAATGCGGTCAACTTTAATATCTGGATCACAAACAGTCACGACCGCGAACATCGCTGACAAAGTGAATGATAAGCCAGACATAATGTAAATTGGTTGAATTGTTTGAATAGTCGCGGCGGTAAGAACGATACCCATAATACAAAGAAGAGTACGCATTAATTCCTTAGGCAAGACTTTTCTATACACGATTGTGTGAACTAAAGTCGCTAAGAAGTTCATGCCCCAGTTAATGACATATAACATAAGAAAAGCGGGCCCTGGTTGGAAATCAAAGTATCCGCTTTCTGAATTATAGACAAAAGAGAAATTTAAATGGTGGAGGCAGTTAGTAAATAGGAAAATGGCTCCTAAAACAGAAGGAATAATGGTTAATAAGTAAAGAGGGGAATATCTTAATGATTTACCAATCGCATACAAAACATAGGCATATAGAAGATAGGATTCAACAATCTGCATGAAGAAATAGATTTCTGCGACCGCTTCAACCCAGCCGATATGTACAACATTTGAGTTATCTAATAAGACACAAAATAGAATACATAACGATACGTTAACAACAAGCGTAACTAAGGCAACACCAAATAAGCGATATGTCGAGACAGGGAATTTCTTTCTAGAGAAATATGCGACAGTGATCGCCGCTAGAATTATCAAAGAACAAACTTCGAAATAGTAGTTAACATGCAAGTTGGTTGGGAGTGCGCCAAATGATGATAATAAAGTCATGATACCTTTGTATTTTAGCAAATAATTTTCTTATATCAATGTTAAAAAAATAAGAGATTGAAATAACTAAAATAATTAACACGTCCATCAATTATTGTTATCTCTTGTGGTGGTCTCACTTTTTAGGGGATTTTCAATCAAAGTATAAGCAAAAAACAATAAAAAAAATATTAAATACAGACAAAGAAAACTTAAAGAGCCACAATAATATAATAAGTATTTAAGAAAAGTTTGATTAAAACACACTTTTTTAGATATATTATGTTGATATTTTTTTCTTAGAAATTGAAAAATGACTTTTTCCTTGACTATTTCCAAAACAATGTAACATTTTTGTTTTTATTAAAATTCAAACAATGAGAACAATTTGCTTCAGAAATGGAATTAAAAATTCCAACACTAATATATATAAGGAATAAAGGGACACAAATAAAAAAGTCAGAAAAAGAAGTAGCCACTTTTAAGTGAAAAAAATATTGCAAAAGTGTTTGTCATGCACGCGTTTTCGTGTATGATTTATAGCCAATAGGGGAAAAGAGTATGAAAAAACTAAATAAATTAACAATTACTCTAGGCGTCTTCTCTTTGTTATTAACTGCGTGTCAAGGTACTGGTGTTACAAGCTCATCTAGTGCATCCAGCTCTTCCAGCTCATCAAGTACCAGCCAAGCACCAAAAGAATATAAGGTCACTTGGAAAAACTTTGACGGAACTATCTTAGAAGTTGATGAAAGGGTCACGGAAGGAACAACTCCAACATATGATGGATTAACTCCGACTAAGGCTGCTGATGAACAATATGACTACACATGGACTGGTTGGACTCCAACTGTTTCACCAGTCACAAGCAATACCGAATATGTTGCTACATTTAAAGGCGAACTTAAAAAATACGACATCGTTTGGAAAAACTATGATGGCAATGTCCTTCTAGTTGACCACGTCGAATATGGTAAAACACCAACATACAATGGTGCGACACCAACAAAGCCACAAACAGATCGTTTTTCATACGATTTTGTTGGTTGGGATCCTGAAGTTAAACCAGTTACTGGTTCAGCGGAATACACCGCCGTTTTTGAAGAAGGTCCAAGAAAATATACAGTCACTTGGATGAACTATAATGGTGTGATTTTAGAAACAGATAACAATGTACCATATGGCACGATTCCAACTTTTGATGGAGCAGAACCACAAAGAATTGGTGATAATCGTTTTGAGTACATTTTCAAAGGTTGGTCTCCAGAAGTTGGCCCTGTCACAGGCGATATTACCTATGTCGCTACATTCACATCAAACATCAAGAGATATACAGTCACTTGGTTGAACTATGATGGCACAACATTAGAAGTTGATCAGAATGTCGCTTATGGTTCCACTCCAACATATGATGGTGATAAACCAACAAAACCAACAGTCGGTGGTTTCAAACAAACATTTGCTGGTTGGTCTCCAGAAATTACTGCAGTTACTGGAAATCAAACATATACTGCAGTCTTCATTAATGGTGATCCAGTATTTGGCTTTGATTTAATCAATTACGAATTAAAACCAGGTGTTAAGCCATCAGATATTCAAGGTGCGCCTTGGATTAACTCAAACCTCAACGGCCAAATCAACAAGATTAAAAAACCATCATTAAAAGACGACTTCTATACATCTGTTAACTACGAAAATATCCTTTCTGGTGATGGTGGTGCCTTTGGCTTAGCGGATCAGTACATCAATCAAGCGTTATACGAAATCTTCTATGGTGATGAGACCATCAATAATGATATTCTCTGGGCTTTCGGTGATTTAGCGAGCGCAGGTGACGCCGCAGGTGTTACCAGCTATTTATCTTCTTTCAATTTAGACGATTATTTAAGCAGCAAAGATGCTTTCACCTCTATTTCTCCATTGTTTACTATCAATAAAGATGGTAACAGTTACGAGTTAGGCGTTGATGATGGTTATATCAGTGGTAATTATGATTGCTTAGGGCTTGTTTGGCTCTATAGCACATATCAAGGTGGTCAAATCTTCTCACAAGAACTATTCAAAATCCTTGATGTCTTAGATGAAACGTTTGGTTTAACCACAACACAAAATCAAAGAAATGCGGTAGGTGCTCTTGAAAACGATTTTATCAACACTGCTTACCATAACTATACTGGCGTCTCATCAGGATATGAGACCAATGAAATTCCATGGGCACAACTTAAGAGCGCTTTGTTGGATTTAGGTATTGCGGATGATGCGATGATTTGGATACCAAACCATTATGTTGCTTTATTCAATAACATCTATAACAACTATGCTATTAACAGACACGATACTTTAGAAGACCTTGTTAGAACAAGAATTGAGTTTGGATGTCGTTTCTTAGCGGGTATCAATAACTATAAAAACATCAACGTCAGCCTCACAACAATGAGCAGATACTCTAGTGGTGTCATGTTTAGCCGCGAAGCTTATATCCATTATTATGATGACAATGGTGCTTTAACAAAAATTGCTCAAGCAGCATTACCAATCCTTTATGAACAATCTTATCTAGCACTCCAAGGCTTTAAAGAAGTTAAGGACAAAGTTTCTCAATTAATCACTGACATCTTAAGTGGTTTTGAAGAAATCTTTGCGGAAGAAACATGGCTCAGTTCCTCAACAAGAGAAAGAGCGATTAGAAAAATCAAAATGATGTCATTTGAATCATGCTATCCTGATTTTTATAAAGATTTTGTCGAGATTAAAGATGATGATTTAGAAACTGTTTCAGGTGTGGCTTTGTTGAACCGTTATTATGATGCTTATGTTGAGACTATCTTCAATGGTATTTCTCTACCAAGCCGAGAGTGGTTAACAATGCCAACATACACAAATAACGCTTTCTATAGTCCAACCACAAACTCATTTGTAATTCTTAATGGTTTAGTTAGAGGCTTATATTACAGTGATGATGTTGAAGTCTTATATGGCACAATCGGCGCCGTTATTGGCCACGAAATTACTCATGGCTTTGATAGCAGTGGTTCACAATTCGATGAATATGGTAGACAATCCAGCTGGTGGACAACTACTGATTGGAATAAGTTTGAAGCAAAAGTGCAAAAGATGATTAGTTTCTATGACAGTATTACTTTATGGGGCGATACAAAAGCCATCGGCGATAATAACAATACTGAAGCGACCGCTGATATGGGTGGCATGAGAGTCATGTTGCACTTAGCTAAGAAAGTACCTAACTTCGACTATGACTTATTCTTTAGATCATTCGCCTATCTCTGGTGCCGTGCGCCATTTGGTATGGATGCTGCTCAATCGCTTAGAGAAGATACACACCCATTCTACTATTTGAGAACTAACGTGACATTAGCCCAATTCGATGAATTCATTGAAACATACAATATCCAACCAGGCGATGGCATGTACATTCCAGAAAACCAAAGAGTAAAAATTTGGTAATTATAACAAAATATATTAAGATAAAAGAGCGCTCGTATGGGCGTTCTTTATATAAATAATTATGCTCGAGAGAAAAGAAATCCTAACCACAAAAAACCTCGTCTTAAAATCAATTGAAGATGATGATAGAAACGATGTCTTTTCCGTGTTTGAAAATCCACTTGTTGGCAAAACATATATGACACCAGTTTTTGAGAATGATGAAGCGAGAGAAAGATTCTTTTCTAGGCTTAAAGAAAACACATTAAAAACCACAAGATTTTGTTATGGGATTTATTATAATAAATCATTTATTGGTTTACTCAATGATGTTGATGTGAAAAACGATGAGGTAGAAGTAGGCTATTGTTTGCACCCAAATTATTGGAATAAAGGCTATGCTACCGAGGCACTTGAAGTCGCGATAAAAGAACTATTCAGGATTGGCTACAAAACAGTGGTGGCTGGCCACTTTGTTGAGAACCTCGCCAGTGGCAAAGTTATGCAAAAGAGCGGCATGGTCAGAATAAACAGGCAAGAAGTGATTGAATATCAAGGTGTTAAACACCCATGCATCTATTACGCAATTACCAATAAATAATTTACTAATTTTGCAATCTGTAAACCTCACTAAATGGTGGGGCTTTTTTGTAAATTCTCCATTTTTACTTCTATTTTGGGCAAAAAGCTTTTCATATGCTTACTATACAAGGACTACCAACATGCGCATATACACAATCACTCTTTACATATGAAATTTATGAATGTAAAATATTACCAATTTTTTAATGGAGGCATTTTTATGAAAGTTAAGAAATTACTTACATTGTTACTTGCCACCTCTATGATCGTTGCCTGTGGCACAACCACAAGTAACAGCGCTTCCAGCAGTTCTTCCGAACCTGCTCCAAGCTCAACAAGTAGCGATGTTCCTAGCACATCTAGTAGTAGTTCTAACACTAGTAGCGAAAGTAGTAGTTCTTCAAGCTCAGCTCCAAGCGCAAGCTCATCCAGCTCAGCTCCAAGCGCAAGCTCCTCAAGTTCTAATCCAAGTACTTCAACAAGCGCACCAGTCGTGGTTACATTAGTTTCCATCTCTGTTACCGCTCCTACTAAGTTAGCCTACACAACCGCCGACACAGAGTTAGATTTAACTGGCATGGTCGTCACAGCAAACTATAGTGATGCAACTCAAAGAGTCATTGCTGAAGGTTACACCGTGAGCACAGTTGATTTCTCAACTGCCGGTGAGAAAACGGTTACTGTTACATTTGAAGGCAAATCAGATTACTTCACAATCACAGTCGCTCAAGCAAAACCAACCGCTTGGGATGCTGATTTAACAGCTAAGTTCCAAGCTAATCTTTATGGTTATGTCCCACCTTTCTTCTATTCTCCAGACTTTGGTCTCGGTACATTAACCTGGCACGAAGACACTGAAGACAAAACTCTTTGGGCAACAGGTGGTAATCTCGCTGCTCAAAAAGAAGGCGAAGATAGCCCATTAAAACCAATTGGTGATTTGTTCATCGCTGATGGCTTCGTTGCTTCAGTTACTCCAAACTTTGAAGAAGAAAATTTCTGCTATGTTATGGAGAAAGCTGTCACATCCGAAGGCAAACAACGCTATATTGAAGCTAGAATTGCTACACTTAATGGCAATGACTTCGCTAATGGCGGTCAATTCTACATTGAAATCAGCGATTCTTACTTCTATGATTGGGCAACATCTGGATTCGAAGCTGCTATCAAAGGCGCAATGAATTTCTCTGAAGACATTCCAGATTTACCAGAAGGCTTAAGATACCTCAAGCGTTATCTCACACTCTTTGCACGACAAGCACAAAACGGCATTGTTGGATTCGAAGCTTCAGGCGCTACTGTCGCTCTTGCTAATGAATACTTAGACGCTTTAGAAAATGCTGGTTGGGCATTCAAGAGATCCGCAAGAGAAGATGTAATGTTTGATATCTTCTCACCAGAACTTAAGATTAGACTTGGTTTCAATCACGATCAAACAAATCAAGTTATGACCCTTATGTTCGACGTCCCACCAATAGTTCCAGACTATGTCAACTATGTTGCGGAATTATATAACATTTTAGGCAAAGGCTATGTCTTCAACTATAGTGAAGACTATGACAACTACTTCTATACATTCAGTGAAGAATTAGAAGGAGGTCAAACATTAGGTGACTTGCTCGATAAGTACAATGCTGTCTTAAAAGCCGACACAGAAGGTGCCTGGGCACAAAAAGGCGAAAGAAAAACAGTTAACAGCGGTCTTGTTTACGAAACATTCGTCAGCGAAGGCAAGGCTACTGAAGTTACTCTCTACGCTTTCAATGATGAAGATGGTACAGGCGTCCAAATCACTGTTGGAAAATACAGTTCTGTCCCAGAACAATTCATCCCTGCAATGACACTTTTGGGTGTCGACCCAAGCAAGACCCACACAGAAAAAGGTGAAACAATCTATCATGCTTATTTTGAATCTTCAGTTACACTTCAAGATGGCATTAAACATTTCACAGATATTTTAGATGGCGATACAACATTGAATTTCAAAGTTGTTACTCCTGTTACTGAAGGTACACTTAGCGGTAGCGGTGCTCAATGCTTCTACAGCATTTATGCCAATAACAACGTCTCTATTGAATTCTTAGCATTTGTTGCTAGCGATGGAAGAACAGATGTTCAAATGCGCTTTAATGATTATACCCCTGCTCCAGAATCTCCATGGGTTGATGCTTTTGCAGAAGGCTTAGGCATTCAATTTACATGGGTTTCAGAGGACAACGAATTTGTGTATGGAGCTAAAATTGAATTTAAAGAGGGCGATTCATATGACGCTATTGCTGCTGATATTGCTGCTAAATTATTAGCGGTCGATGGTGACCTTGAAGTTTTACTCACACAAAAAGGTTCTACTTACACTGTCTTGACATATTTCGGTGAATATGGTTGCATCGAGATTCAAGCTTTCACAAACGATGGTGTAGATTCCTACATTCGTATTGGCATTACTTTGTTTGCTGATCCAGATGCTGATCCTTATTTAAACGCAATCGGTGCCTTACTCGGTAGTCAATTAGTTGAAAGCACAACACAACCAGGCGTCTATATTGGTTCTGGTACAAACGTTAATGATGGTCTCAACTTTAAAACTACTAATTATGGTCCATTAGTAGCCAAAGGATATAGTGTTGGCAAAAATTTAATCAACTCTTCTCTTGGATTCAGTTTCGACCAAAAACAAAGTGGTTATGATGCAAATAACAATGTCTACATTGCTACGTTCACAAGTGAGAGTGGATGGGTTGTTTACCTCTACTTCATTTGTAACGAAACTGGTATTTTCACCGGAGATGTCCAATACTTTGTTGTCGCTCCAGCTGATTAATAACTGAGAATTTATAACCGAACAACATGGTGGTGTCTCAATAGAGATACCACCTTTTTCTTTTTGTGTGTATAATAGGAGTGATGTTTTTAAATTCGCTTAAAAACTTCACGCGCATAAATAATAAAAAATCAGATTATATAAGGAAAAAATATGAATAGAGCATTCTCGCAAATTAAAAAATATTGGCTTACAAATCTCATCACATTTCTAGTTTCAATAGCGATTGGTGTAGGTATTTTTTGCATCGTATTTTTTACTAGAGCTAGGAGCATAATTGACGCCATTGATGGAGCAACTTTAGGGGGCCTTGTTGTCCTCCTATTTGGCCTACTTATGATGGTCTCTCACTTTGGTGCTTTTGACATATTTGTGTTCGGTTTTAAACAGCTCTTTAGCCTCATGTTTTCCAAGGATCCAAAGAAGAACGGTGAGTTCACAGATTACCGTGATGAAAGAACACAAAAAAGAAACGATTCATCGTACAATTTTATCGCTGTCATCCTCGCGGGAATTTTGCTCTCAACTGCCATAATTGTCCTCGAAATTATTTATCATATAGGTTAGAAAATAGTTACAAAATTAGTATATTCTATACTATTTTTACCTCTTTGTGTACGTTTGACTTTACATGTCTAACGCGCTCGTGTATTATTACAATTATAATTTTTGTAATTATGCAAAAAGGAGGTAGACTATGAAAAAACTTGGATTCATTCTAAGCGCCACATGTGCGGCAGTCATTGCTGTCGGTGGTTTAACAGCGTCTCATCTTGCTAAACAGCCAGAAAGAGATGCGAGAATTATTGTTGAAGTGAATCGCAATGTGAAGTCTCTCAGTAAGCAAGGCATTAGAAATTCCCAAGATGCTGTCCTTAGCAACATCATGGAATATGCCACAACAAACGTCA
>JAEEGL010399382.1_pt1 | contig 20015 bp, 18 predicted proteins | sample 9134231 | NCBI WGS metagenome assembly JAEEGL01 (sample SAMN16246548, study PRJNA631951) | gut metagenome | biome: gut microbiome; feature: rumen; material: fiber-attached | host: Bos | place: Iran: Karaj | collected 2018-10
CGCGCGCCGGTCACACGGGCGGCGCTTTCGGGATCGAGGATGGAGAGGTTCTTGCCGATATCCCAGTGGGCTTTGGGCTCAAAGTCGAAGGTTCTGGGCTCGCCCCAGCGGCGCACCTCCACGTTGTCGTCGGAATCGGCGCCGACCGGCACGCTGTCGTCGGGCAGATTGGGGATGCGGGCGAGAAGATCGAGGATCTCGGCGTCGAGCGCAGAGACCTTGGCGTCGTCCTCCTTGATCTTGGCAGAAAGCTCCGACATTTCGGCCATCAGCGCATCGGTGGATTCGCCGGCCTTTTTCATGGCGGGAATGCGGCGGCTGGCCTCGTTCTGGCGGGCCTTGAGCTGTTCGGTGTCGAAAATCAGGGCGCGGCGGGCATCGTCCCGCTCGAGCACGGCGTCGATCTCGGCGTCGTAGCTGGTGCCGCGGTCGGCAAGTCGTGTCTTGACACGGTCGGTTTCTGTGCGAAGAAGTCGAATATCCAGCATGGAAATTCCTCCTTAAAAGAATAAAAGTAAAAACCAAAGGATTTTGAATCAAGATAGTAGAATCAAAGGTTCCGCAAACCGGAAAAACAGTGCACGGGCGGGGTTTTGCCTAAAGCTCCACGGGGATGCCCAGTTGATCAAGCAGCGAAGCCAGATCGGCGTCGTCATAGTATTCGATTTCCAGTCGGCCCTTTTTTGCGCCGGCGTGAAGCTGCACCTTGCGGCCGAGACGGCCGGAAAGCGCCTCTCCCAGCTGCTTTGCATAGAGGGCGCGGCCCGAGGACTTGGCGGGAGCGGCGGGTTTCTCCTCCCGGGAAGCGGCAGCGGCCAGCTTTTCGAGCTGACGCACCGAGAGCCCGTGATCCACCGCAGAAAGGGCCAGCGGCAGGGCCTTTTCCTCCGGAAGACCGACCAGCGCGCGGCCGTGTCCCTCGCTCAGAGCGCCCTCCCGCACCATGTCGAGCAGGGTCTGCGGCAGGGTGAGCAGGCGCAGGGTGTTGGCGACGGCGCTGCGGGAGCGGCCCACGCGAAGGGCGACCTCCTCCTGGGTGAGGGAGAATTCCTCCATCAGACGGCGATAGCCGGCGGCCTGCTCAATGGGGTTGAGGTCTTCGCGCTGGAGGTTCTCGATCAGAGAGACCTCGAGCTCTTCGCCTCCCTCGAGCTGGCGCAGCTGCACCGGAAGCTCGGTGAGGCCGGCCATGCGGGCGGCGCGCCAGCGGCGCTCCCCTGCCACAAGCTGATACCGGCCGTTTCCGAGGTCCCGGACCAATAGGGGCTGCAGCACCCCGTAGCGGGAAATGGAATCGGCAAGCTGAGCGAGCTTCTCCTCGTCGAATTCGCGGCGGGGCTGCTCGGGATTCGGTTCGATGGCTGACAACGGCACCATGCGCAGCGTGCCGCCCTCCACCTCAATGGCGCTTGCGTCAAAGAGTGCGTCAAGGCCCATGCCGAGTCCGCGCCGTGGTTTTGTCATGCCAATCACCTCCTTTTAAAACAAACCTGCGCGAAGCGCGGGCCTCGCGCACGCGAAAATCATGGAAAAATGCGCCGCAGCTAAGGCTGACGACTCAAAAACTCCTGCGCAAAGGCGTGATAGGCCTGTGCACCGCGCGAATACTTGTCGTACAGGCAGGCCGGCAGGCCGTGGCTGGGCGCCTCGCTGAGACGGACGTTGCGCGGGATGACGGTGGGATACACCTTGTCGGCAAAGAAACGCTTGATCTCCTGCGCCACCTCGACGGTGAGATTGAGCCTCCCGTCGTACATGGTCAGCAGCACGCCCTCGATGGTCAGCTCCGGATTGTAGAGCTTTTTGATCTGACGGATCGAATTCATGAGCTGTGAGAGCCCCTCCAGAGCAAAAAACTCACACTGAATGGGCACCAGCACGCTGTCTGCCGCGTTGAGGGCGTTGAGGGTCAGCAGCTCGAGCGAGGGCGGACAATCGATCAGGATGAAATCAAAGCGGTGGCGCAGCGGCAGCAGGCGGTCGCGCAGACGGGTGGCCCTGTCGGGCTGGGAGACCAGCTCGATGGCCGCTCCAGCCAGATTGTTGTCGGTCGGCAGCAGCGCCAGATGTTCCACGGGGGTGGAGACCAGAGCTTGGGCCGCATGCAGATCGTCTCCGCAGAGCACGGTGTAGATCGAGTGGGTCAGGCCCTTTTTCCGGACCCCAAGGCCTGAGGTGGCGTTCCCCTGCGGATCGAAGTCACAGAGCAGCACCTCTTTACCTGCGAGGGCCAGTTCAGCGGCCAGATTGACGGCCGTGGTGGTTTTCCCGACGCCGCCCTTCTGATTGGCGACGGCAATGATGCGTCCCATGCGGCGCGGTCACCTCCCTTGCAGACTGTCGTCGCATCGACAATTTCCTCTATTATACCGCTCCGAACGGGAAAATACAACCACGCGCCGCAATGTTTCATGTGAAACATTGCGGCGCGGAAAAGAAGGAGAAAGCCCGGATGCTTGCGGGCAGAAAAGAGAGCCCGGGAATAAGGCGGCCCCGCCCCAATGCCACCTTGGCATTGGGACAGCGCGGGCAACCGGGCAAAAAAGAGGACAACTCAGGAGAGAAAACTGGACAAAATAGAAATCGTGTACCAAATAAGGTTCTTCTACGGGCGCCCCTCACTTCGGGATGAGGATATAATACTCATAACAGCTGTCGTGCTCGGTCATTTCTGAGGTGGCGCAGACGCCGGAGGCCTTCATCAGGTTCAGGGCCTGCTCCACCGTGTTGAGGAAGAGGCGCACATCCTTGACAATCCCCTTCTTTCGCGGCTGCGGCGCGGGCGGCGCGAGGAGCCGCTCGACCAGACGTTCGGCGGCGGCCACCGTCAAGCGGCGAGAGACGATCTGTTCCAGCGCCTCGGGGCGCAGCGCCTCCGGCAGACGCAGCAAAGTGCGTGCGTGACGCTCGGTGAGTCCGGCTTCGCGGATGCGCTGCCGAAGCTCGGGTTCCAGGCGCAGCAGCCGCAGCTTGTTGGCGATGGTCGACTGGGTCTTGCCCAGCATGGCGGCCGCCTGCTCCTGGGTGAGCTCCTGCTCGGTGAGCAGGCGCGCCAGCCCTTCTGCTTCTTCAAAGCAATCGAGATCCCGCCGCTGCAAATTCTCCACGAGGGCCATCACGGCCGCCTTGCGGTCGGGCATGTCCACGATGAGGGCAGGGATGGCGGTCAGTCCTGCCATAGCCGCCGCCCGCAGACGGCGTTCGCCCGCCACCAGCTCGTATTCACCGCGCCCAAGCTGGCGCACCGTGATGGGCTGCAGCAGTCCGTTGCTGCGGATGGAGTCTGAAAGCTCCCGCAGAGAGGCCTCTTCAAAGACCTTGCGGGGCTGATGACGGCTCGGCGTCACCTGCGAGATCGGCAGCGTGGCCAGCCTTCCCGCGCTTTTTCTGGGTTGCAGCATCCGCCTTCCCTCCTTTTGGACAGGCCGCGGCGTTAGGTTGACGGCCTTGAACAAAGTTTACCATAAAATTCCATTTTGCGCAACGATTTTTCATCGCAGGAATCGACAAAAAGCCGCTTCCTCGCAGGGAAAAGCGGCGCCCATGCCCGCACGGGACTGCGGCCCCGTCCATGCGCCCGTCTTCCCCACACAGGAAGGCGGCGAGGACAGGCGCGCCGGCTTTCGCAGGGCGGATCCCACCCGCCGCAGCAGGGCGCAGAAGGGGCGCAGGATACCCCGCCGCGGAAAAGAAGGAGAAGACGGCGGCCCGCGCATCAGGCAGAGCTTGCAAAAAGCGGCTTCTTCCCCCGCTTTTGTGGGGCGCGTCCCTCTTTTTACGGTAAAAGGGGCAAAAAACCCCGCCGCTTTCCCAGCGGCGGGGTTCAAAAAGAACAACGGGGAGTTTTTTATTTTTTGACGCAGGCCACGGCGCAGGCCACGGTCGCGCCGACCATGGGGTTGTTGCCCATGCCGATGAAGCCCATCATATCCACATGGGCCGGAACCGAGCTCGAGCCGGCGAACTGTGCGTCGCCGTGCATGCGGCCCATCGAGTCGGTCAGGCCGTAGGAGGCGGGGCCGGCTCCCATGTTGTCGGGGTGCAGGGTACGGCCCGTACCGCCGCCGGAAGCCACCGAGAAATAGGCTTTGCCGTTTTCGATGGCCCATTTCTTATAGGTGCCGGCGACCAAGTGCTGGAACCGGGTGGGATTGGTGGAGTTTCCGGTGATCGAAACGTCGACCGCTTCTCTCTGCATGATGGCAACGCCCTCGCGCACATCGTTTGCGCCGTAGCAGCGCACGGCGGCGCGGTCGCCTTTGGAGAAGGGAACCTCCCGTACCACGGCAAGCTCGCCGCTTGCATAGTCGAAATCGGTCTGCACATAGGTGAAGCCGTTGACGCGGGCGATGATATAGGCGGCGTCCTTGCCCAGGCCGTTGAGAATCACGTGCAGTGGCGTGGAGCGGGCCTTGTTGGCCGTGCGCGCGATGCCGATGGCGCCCTCCGCCGCGGCAAAAGACTCATGCCCCGCCAGGAAGCAGAAGCAGCGGGTTTCGTCGCGCAGCAGCATGGCGGCCAGATTGCCGTGGCCGATGCCCACCTTGCGCTCAAAAGCGACCGAACCCGGCACACAGAAGGCCTGCAGGCCCAGGCCGATCTTTTCGGCGGCCTCGGCCGCGGTGGCGCAGCCCGCCTTGAGGGCGATAGCGCAGCCCAGCGTGTAGGCCCAAACGGCGTTGTCGAAGGCGATGGGCTGCACGCCCCGCACCAGCTCGGCGCAGTCCACCCCGTGCTCCAGACAGAGCGCGCGGCAGGCTTCCAGAGAATCAAAGCCGTATTCGGCAAGCGCCTGCTTCAGGGTCGCCTCACGGCGGTCAAATCCTTCAAAGGTCACCATGGCGCTCACTCCTTTCTGGGGTCGATGACCCGCACGGCCTCGTCGAAGCGTCCGTAGACGCCCACGTTTTTCTGAAAGGCCTCGTTCGGGTCCACCCCGTCGCGGATGGCGGCCATCATTTTGCCCAGGTGGACAAACTTGTAGCCGATGATCTCATCGTGTTCGTCGAGTCCGAGCTTGAGCACATAACCCTCCGCCATATCGAGATAGCGCACGCCCTTCTCTCTCGTGCCGAACATGGTGCCCACCTGGGAGCGCAGTCCCTTGCCCAGGTCCTCCAGAGAGGCGCCGATGGGCAGGCCTCCCTCGGAGAAGGCGGTTTGAGAGCGTCCGTAGACCAGCTGCTCGAAAATCGAGCGCATGGCCACGTTGATGGCGTCGCACACCAGATCGGTGTTGAGGGCCTCCAAAAGCGTTTTGCCCTGCAGGATCTCGGCCGCCATGGCCGCCGAGTGGGTCATGCCGGAGCAGCCGATCACTTCGACCAGGGCCTCTTCAATGATGCCCTTCTTCACATTCAGGGTCAGCTTGCAGCCGCCCTGCTGAGGGGCGCACCAGCCGATGCCGTGGGAAAGGCCGGAAATGTCTTCGATCTGCCTGACGGGGACCCAGGCGCCCTCCTCGGGGATGGGAGCGGGTCCGTGGTTGCAGCCCTGTGCAATGCGGCACATGTTCTGCACCTCGTGGGTAAAGGCCATGTCACGAAACCTCCTAATCAGTTTTAAACAGTCGGGTTGAAACAACTGGGGATTGAAACGGATGGGGAAGGCTTCCCCGGAAGGAGCGGAAGCCAGCCGCGCGGCGGCGAACCTCTTCCTGAATCTATTATACCGGAAAAGAGGACAAAGTCAATTTGAGAAACGCACCACAAACAAAAAGCGGCGCGAAAAAACCCTGCGGGCAGGCAGGGCCTCGTCTGCACGGCGGCCCGCGGCCGAGGGGCGTTGTTCGTGAAACAAAGGCGATTAATAAACAAATAGAAATATTTAAAAAGCATATTACAATTAGGATAGCTATATAACATAACGATTTGAGAAATTTTTATAAAATATAACAAATGGGATAATAAGTGCGTGAAAAGAGCGCGTGGGAGGATGCTGCGGTGCGGCAGGCTTTTTCCGCTTTGCAAAAAGAGGACGCATCGGCGCCCCGTTCTTTTTGTGCTCTGGTTTTCTTCCGGAAGAGCGAAGAATAGATTTTTCCCGGCACGATCCCCAGGCGGCGAGCCATTCGGGGGCTGTCCATTTGTCAGGCTGCGCAGTGCCTCTTCCTTCTGCGCATTGAATTTTCCCATGCCCTGTGATACAATACTCTCGTCGGCGCCATACTTTTATTGGCGCCAGCTTCTCGTAAAAAACAACCCTCTCGCAGGGAGACGGCTTTTCGCTTTGGACGCCGCGCAGACCGAATTGCCGGGCGGAACAGCCTGTTCCCCTGCCGCGTTTTGAAAGGAGATACGCTATGTCCCATATCATCGCCGCCGTTTTCTGGATCCTGATCGCCGTTGCCATTTTGCTCTCCACCATTCAGATCGTGCCGCAGGCCAGAGCCTTTGTGGTGGAGCGGCTCGGTGCCTATCGCGTCACCTGGAACGTGGGCGTGCACTTCAAGGTGCCGCTCATCGACCGCGTGGCCAAGCGGGTCTCCCTCAAGGAGCAGGTGGTCGACTTTCCGCCCCAGCCCGTGATCACTAAGGACAATGTCACCATGCAGATCGACACCATCGTCTATTTTCAGATCACCGACCCCAAGCTCTATGCCTACGGAGTTGAGGTGCCCATGGCGGCCATTGAAAACCTCACGGCGACCACGCTGCGCAACATCATCGGCGACCTGGAGCTCGACGAGACCCTGACCAGCCGCGACCACATCAACGGCAGGATGCGTCTCATCCTCGACGAAGCCACCGATGCGTGGGGCATCAAGGTCAACCGCGTAGAGCTCAAGAATATTCTGCCGCCCCGCGAGATTCAAGATGCCATGGAGAAGCAGATGAAGGCCGAGCGTGAACGCCGTCAGGCCATTCTGCAGGCCGAGGGCGAAAAGCAGTCGCAGATCCTGGTGGCCGAGGGCGAAAAGCAGTCGGCCATCCTGCGGGCCGACGCCAGCAAGATCACAAAGATCCGTGAGGCTGAGGGTGAGGCCGAGGCCATCCTGACGGTGCAGAAGGCGCTGGCCGACTCCATTGCCCTGCTCAACGAGGTCGCGCCGACCGACGCCGTGATCCGCCTCAAGGCGCTGGACGCCTTCTCCAAGGCGGCCGACGGACAGGCCACCAAGCTCATCATTCCCAGCGATATCGCCTCGATCGCCGGCCTGGTGGCCGGAGTGAGCGAGGCGGCAAAGGCCAAGGAGTAAGATGAGCATGAGTTCCTTCTCCTCCTTTCCGCTGACCTCCGCGCTGTCCCGTTCGGTGCGGGAGACCTTTTTCGCCATTCTGGAGGGAGCTTCCCAGCTGCCGGAGAGCGCCGCCCTGATGCTGGAGTCGGCGCAGCAGTCGGCCCTTGCCGCAAAGGAGGCGGCCGGCGAATTTGTCGACAGTGCGGTGGACGTGGCAAGCGAACTGATGGAACAGCCCGAGGTGCGGGTGTTGGCGGTCAATACGCTGCTGTTGGTGCTGCTCTGTGTGGTGGGCCTGCTCTTCTACACCTTTCGGCGCGCCCTGCAGCACGCCCCCTACAGCGGAGGACTGAAATCCATCACCTATATGGTGCTGGGCTGCCTGTTTATCTGCTTCATCGAGGTGGGATACCAGCCGCCCTACCTCATCAAGTCGATCTGCAAGATCACCCTCTTTGTCGCCTGCATTACCATCTTTCAGGTGGTCGACGCCGACGCCAAGCTGCTCGACATGTTTGCACGCCCCAGGGCCAGACAACTGCTGATCGGCCTTGCCGAGGGGGTCGGCGTGTATGCCCTGATTCTCTGCAGCTTTCTGGTATTTCGCCGGCATGTGGATTTTTCCCGCATCGCGCAGGCCCTCTCGAACGACGGGTCGATCAACCGCGATAATTTCCTCTTTGTTTCGCTCTATATCAGCTTTTTCAATTCCCTGTTGGAGGAGATCTTCTTCCGCGGCTTTGCCTATCTCTCGCTGCGGCGTTATATCCCCGAGCGGATCGCCGCCAGCCTCAGCGCGATGGCCTTTTCGCTCTATCACTTCGTCATCATGGCAAGCTGGTTCGAGCTTGTGATCTTTGTGGTGCTGCTGCTCAGCCTCTTTGTGGCCGGCCTGCTCTTCAATTGGATGGACGCCAAGAGCGACAATATCTACAATTCCTGGCTGGTGCACATGTTTGCAAACTTTGCCATCAACACCGTGGGATTTTTAATGTTTTCCATGATCTGACCCGGCGGGAAGCGGGTTTGACCGCTGCCGAAGGCGGGGGCAGAGGGAACAAAGAAAGAAAATCAAAGAAATACCGCCCTGCGAAGAAGTTTTCTTCGCAGGGCGGTTCTTTTTGAAGGGGCGCGGGGCGAAAGACCTCCGCGGGCAGGTGACAGCGGCGAAAACCGGGCGCGGAAGAGCGGCGCGCTTACAGAAGCTCTTTTGCGGCCGGGGTCAGGGGGATGAGGTCGCTCTTGTCGAAGGCGCCCACCTTGAACTTGCGGTTCAGCGCCCCGAAGTGGCGCAGCCCGAAGGCGATCTTGTTGAGGTAGGAAAAGAGGCCGACGGCCCCTGTGGGGAAGCGGTTTGCCTCGCGGCCATAGATCGCGCGCAGGTCGGGCAGGTCGGCGAAGAGGGTTTCCACCGTGGTCCCGTAGCGCTGCAGGGCCTCGGGCGTCTTCCCCTCCCGCACGGCCTTGCCGATGCGGTCGCCCTGCATGGCGGCGGCCATCGAGGCGCGGCAGATGCCGACGGCAGTGACGCTGCCGTCGCCCAGCGCCAGGGCCTTGAAGACCTGATCTTCCGAGATGAAGCCGCCGGCCACGGTGATGGCAGGCAGCGTGAGGCCCTCCTCCCGCAGACGCGCCGTGATCTCGTTGAGACGGGCCTGAAGCAGCACGGGGGGAAGTCCCCACTCGTTCATCATCTTACAGGGACTGTAGCCGCTGCCGCCGCCGGCGCCGTCGAAGGTCACCATATCCACGCGGTTTTCCGCCGCGATGCGCAGTACCCGCTCGAGGTCGGCGGGGTCGAAGCCGGCCATCTTGAAATAGACGTTTTCAAGTCCCTGTGCCCGCAGTTCGGCAAGGCGTTTCCGGAAGAAGCCCTCGTCCCACTGCGGCAGACGGCCGTAGAGGTAGAAGTTGGGGCAGACCCCGTTGGCGTAGGCCTCCTGTACGGCGGGGTCCGAGGGGTCGGGACGCACCAGTCCGCCCAGACGCTGCTTGGCGAGGGCTGCGTCTATGTCGGGCAGACGGTTGACCGGCTGGGTGCCCTTGGCCGACTGGCCGAACTTGAATTCCAGAGCCTTGCCGCCGTAGCGCAGCACCATCTCGGGCACGCCCAGCATGTCGTCTTCCACATTGCACTGCGGCACGATCTGCCCAAAGCCTCTGTCGTAGCGGGCGAAGCAGGAGAGGATCTCCTGCATCAAGGGGAATTCCGTGATTTTGCCGTTTTCCAGCTTCAGGTTGGGGTCTTTGCTCTTTGCGTCTTCCCCGACCATGCAGGTGACGCCCGCCATGGCGGCAGCCGAGAAATAGTCTTTGTAGTTCAGCTTCACGATGGCAGGCAAAATGATGGGCAGCGCCATCTTCACCTTGTGTTCGGCGCCGTATTCCACCGAGAGATCCACATTGAAGATCTCGGCCTGGTCATAGGTGGCCTCCGCGCCCACCGCGCCGAATACGCGGCCGTTGATGTTGAAGTCTCCGTAGCCGATCAGCATGGGCTTTTCGCCCGCGATCTGATTGGCCCCCGTTGTGGTAGGATAGACCGTCTGCGCCCCCAGCACGGCGGCAAGCCCCAGCTCGCACAGGCTGGTGCAGTTCTCGGTGCAGAGGGAGCACATCCCAGAGGGAGAGAGCAGGTCGCTGCGGTTGCGGGTGTTGCAGAAGGCAGAGTTCATGGTGGGTTGTTTCATGAAAAAGACCTCCTTTGAGATGGAGTTTGAGGTGGAATGGCGGCTTGCGGAAGATCCTTTGCAGGGGAAGCGAAGCAGAAACGTACGCAGGGAAGGGGCGACGAGAGCAAAGAGCGGGAAAACCCGCCCCGAGACGCCGCTGATTTGGGTAGTCTTAAGGAAGGGTTCCGTGGAATGGGCAGCGGCGAAAGACTCAAAGGGGACGCTTTACGATCTGAGCCTGACGGCGGGGATAGCGCTCCCCGGTGGCGCGCAGCTTGCGGATCACGGGCACCGTCATCGGAGAATCCTCCCCCGGCAGCCGGTAGGTGAACACGCGCTCCAGCCGGCCGCCCAGGGTGCCGATGGCGTTGGCGGCGGCGCGCAGCTCCTCTTCCACCGTGCCCCCTTTCATGGGGAGAAAGAGACCGCCCACCTTCACAAAGGGCAGGCAGTATTCCGAAAGGGTGCGCAGATCGGCTACGGCGCGGGCGGTTGCCACGTCGAAGGTCTCCCGCAGCGCGGGGGTCCTCGCCTGTTCCTCGGCGCGGCCCCAGAGGGGGCGCGCATGGTCGAGAGAGAGCTCCCGGCACACGGTTTCAAGAAAGTCGATGCGCTTTTTGAGGCTGTCGAGTAAAGTGACCCGCAGCGCGGGGCGCGCAACGGCGAGCGGAAGACCGGGAAGCCCCGCCCCCGTGCCCACGTCGATCAGGTTGCCCCCGTCGGGACAGAGCTCGAGCAGGGCAAGCGAATCGAGCAGATGGCGGGAGACCATGCCGGTATCGTCGGTGATGGCGGTCAGGTTGATATGCCGGTTTCCGAGCCGCAGCATTTGCAGATAGCGGGCCAGCTTGTCGCGGGCGGGAGGGTCGAGCGAAAGGCCGAAGGCGGAAAGGCCCTCGTCCAGCGCGGCGCGCAGCGCGAGGAGCTCGTCGCCCCCCAGCTCTTCTGAAACAAAGAGGCTCATGGATGCGTTCTCCTTTCGAAGGGTTGGGTGGGATGCCGCAGCAGGCGACTAATGATCGGCGGAGTCGCTCCCCTGCCGTTCCCGTTCGGCGATTCCTGCGGCGCGCTGGTGCTGCTCCAGCCAGATGAGCAGCACCGAGATATCGGCAGGGCTCACGCCCGAGATGCGGGCGGCCTGTCCGATGCTGCGCGGACGCACGCGGTCGAGCTTCTGCCGGGCCTCGATGCGCAGCCCGCGCATGGAGAGATAGTCGGCCTCCGGCGGGAGCAGACGGTCTTCCAATCGGGCGGCCTCCTCGGCCTGCCGCTGCTGCCGGGCCAGGTAGCCCTCGTATTTGATGAGAATCTCCACCTCCTCGGTCACGTCGTGCGGCAGAGGCGGGCGTGTGACGTCAAAGGGGGCCAGCGCGTCGTAGGTCACGCGGGGACGGCGGAGCAGCTCAGCCAGCCGGATGCCGGTGGAAACCGGCGAGCTGTCGGCCTGCTCCAGAAGGGTGTTGAGTCCCGCCGAGGGGGGGATCGAGGTTTTTTTCAGGCGGCGCAGCTCGTCGCGGATTTTGGCCTGCTTTTCCTGAAAGCGCCGGTAGCGCTCCTCCGAGATGAGGCCAAGCTCGTAGCCCAGCGGGGTCAGGCGGGCGTCGGCATTGTCCTGCCGCAGCAGCAGACGGTATTCGCTCCGGCTGGTCATCATGCGGTAGGGCTCGTCGGTGCCCTTGGTCACCAGATCGTCGATCAGGGTGCCGATGTAGCTGCTCTCCCGGGAGAGCACCACGGGCGGCTGTCCCTTGATCTGTCGGGCCGCGTTGATGCCCGCCATCAGGCCCTGGGCCGCCGCCTCCTCATAGCCGGAGGTGCCGTTGAACTGGCCGGCTCCGTAGAGACCCGGGATCTTTTTGAATTCCAGGGTCGGCAGCAGATCGAGGGGGTCGCAGCAGTCGTATTCGATGGCATAGGCCGTGCGCATCATTTTTACCTGCTCAAAGCCGGGCAGGGTGCGTAGCATGGCCAGCTGCACGTCCTCCGGCAGGGAGGACGACATGCCCTGCACATACATCTCATCGGTGTGCGCGCCGGTGGGCTCCACAAAGATCTGGTGGGCCTTTTTCTCGGCAAAGCGCACCACCTTGTCTTCGATCGAAGGACAATACCGCGGCCCGATCCCCACGATGGCCCCGCCGTAGAGGGGGGAGCGGGAGAGGTTGGCCCGGATGATCTCGTGGGTGGCCTCGTTGGTATAGGTGAGATGGCAGACCTCCCGGTTGGGAAGCGGACGCTCGGTCTCAAAGGAGAGCGGCGTGGGGATCTCGTCGCCCGCCTGCACCTCCATCTTGGAAAAGTCGAGGGAGGAGCGCAGCACGCGTGCCGGCGTGCCGGTCTTGAAGCGGCGCAGGTTCACCCCCAGCGCGCGCAGGCTCTCCGAGAGGGCGTTTGCTGGGAAGAGCCCGTCCGGCCCGCTCTCGTAGGAGACGTCGCCCAAAAACACTTTTCCCTTCAGGTAGGTGCCGCTTGCCACGATGACGGCGCGGCAGGCAAACACCGCGCCGGTGCGCAGCGCCACGCCGGAGACGGCGCCCTCTTCGGTGAGGATCTCCACCGCCTCGCCCTGCCGCAGGAGCAGGTTTTCCTGGCGCTCGAGGCGGCGCTTCATGGTCTCCTGGTAGCGGCGGCGATCCGACTGCACACGGGGAGAGTGCAGCGCCGGGCCCTTGCCCCGCCCCAGCATCCGAAATTGCAGGGTGGTTTCGTCGGCCGCCTTGCCCATCTCGCCGCCCAGCGCGTCGATTTCGCGCACCAGCTGTCCCTTGGCGGTCCCGCCGATGCAGGGGTTGCAGGGCATGTTGCCCACGCTGTCAAGATTTAAGGTGATCAGCGCCACCTTGCAGGATAGCCGTGCCGCGGCCAGCGCCGCTTCGATGCCGGCATGCCCTGCTCCGATGACGCACAGATCCACCGTGTCTGCCAGAAAGCGCATGGGAGACGCTCCTTTCATTGCGAAGAGTCGGGACTGCAAGACCTGCCGCACAGATTCGCAGGGCAGCGCGCTGTGCACGCCGGCCGCTGCGGCCTTTGGATTGCGGGGAAAGGCTTTCCTTTGTGCCTTTTTGCGGCGGGTTGTTCATTCCGATTTGTATTATTCAAATAAAACAATACGATACGGAATCAAACTATGAGAGACTCTCCCGCTATTTGCCCACGCAGAAGCGGGAAAAGATATTTTCGATCACATCTTCGGTGACGCTTTGCCCGGTGATTTCACCCAGCGCCGCAATGGCGGTCCGCAGGTCGACCTCGGCGATGTCGGGGGGCGTGCCCTGCTCGATAGCGATGCGGGCGCGGTGCAGCGCCTCCCGTGCGCGGGCGGCGGCCTCGCTGTGGCGCAGTGAGACCAGCAGCACCTCATCGGGCGCGGGAAGATAGAGACTGCCGATGCGGCGCTCGAGCTCGGGGAGCCCCTCCCCCGTCACCGTGCTGAAGGGAATCACGCAGGAAACGCGGCTCTCTAAAGCGGAATCGTCCAACCGGCGGGGCAGGTCGCACTTGTTGAGCAGGGCGATGACCTCCCGGTCGCGGCAGAGCGCAAGCACGTCGTCGTCGAGGGCGCTCCAGGGCTGGGAGGAATCAAATACGGCAAGCAAAAGCTGCGCCTGCTCCGCGGTCTCCCGGCTGCGCTGCACGCCGATGCGCTCCACGGGGTCATCGGTCTCGCGAAGGCCTGCCGTGTCGAGCAGGCGCAGCGCGAGCCCGCCCACTGAGACGGTTTCGCTCACGGTGTCGCGGGTGGTGCCGGGGATCTCGGTGACGATGGCGCGCTCGGCGCCTGCCAGCAGATTGAGCAGAGAGGATTTGCCCACGTTGGGCTTGCCGATAATGGCGGTCTGCACGCCGTCGCGCACCACGCGGCCGCGCCGGCAGGTGGCGAGCAGGCGGTCGAGCCCCTCTTCGGCCTTGCGCAGCGTTTCCCCCAGAGCCGCGGGATCGGCCTCCGCAATGCCCTCGTCGGAGAAGTCCACATAGGCCATGATGTCGGCGTCGGCCTCGACCAGCGCTTCCCGCAGGGCGGCGCACTGCCTGGAAAGCGCGCCGCTCGCCTGAGAGAGGGCGGCGCGGGCCGCCGCGCGGCTTTCGGCCGTGATGAGGTCGATGATGGCCTCGCTTTCGGCCAGATCGAGCTTGCCGTTTAAAAAGGCGCGGCGGGTGAATTCCCCGGGGCCAGCCTGCCGTGCACCGGCCTCGATCAGGGCGGCCAGCACGTCATAGAGCACCACCCTGCCGCCGTGGCAGGAGAATTCGGCCATATCCTCTCCGGTGAAGGAGCGGGGGGCCTTCCAGAGGGTGAGAACCACCTTGTCGATATCGCCGCTGCGGTCGAAGGCGTGGCCCACGCAGGCGCGCTGCGACGCCGGCGGACGGCCCGCCGGACGGAAGCATTGCAGGGCAATGGCATGGCAGCCCTCCCCCGAGAGACGCACCACGCCGATGGCGGCGTCCTGCAGGGCGGTGGAGATGGCGGCGATGGGGGCGTGAAGCGAAGCGGACATAGCATTGCCTCCATTGAACAGGGTGAAAGACGCAGACAGACAGGCTGTGGAGCAGGAGCTCGCCCGCGGGGAGCAAAAGGGGATGGGGATCTTTCCCCATCCCCTTCAGGATGCCTGTTACGCGTCGACTTCTTGGGTGAGTGCGGCCTCGGGAGCCTGCTGCTGAGAGTTGCTTTGCGCATTGCGGGAGCCCGAGGATCTGCGCCGACGGCGGCTTCTGCCGCTGCCGGAGCTGCGGGTACGGCCTGCGCCGACGGGAGAGACCACCACGCGCCGTGCCGGTTCGTGGCCGACTGAGCCGGTCTCGACCCCTTCCACATTCTGCAGCGTCGAGTGGATTACCCGGCGCTCGTAAGGGTTCATGGGCTCGAGCGTGACACTCTTTTGCTGGCGCAGCACCTTTTCGGCCACCTTATGGGCCAGCGCAATCAGGGTTTCCTCCCGTTTTGCGCGGTAGTTTTCGATATCCAGCGAGACCTTGCTGTAGCGCGCATCCCCATGGCCGGCCACCAGACCGGTCAGATACTGCAGCGCATCCAGGGTCTCTCCCCGGCGGCCGATGAGCAGGCCCATGTTTTCGCCCGAGAGGGAGATGCGCAGCAGAGTTCCGTCGGTAGCGGCAGAGAGCTCGACCGGCAGCTCCAGCACCTCGAAAATCTCGCGCAGGAAGGCCTCGGCCTTGGTGCCCGACACCGGCTCAAAGGGCTTCTCTGGGGTTTCCGGCTGGGGCTCGGGCTGGCGCTGGGGACGCGGCTGGCGCTGTTTCTGTGCGCCCTGTCCCTTCTGGGAGACGGGCTGTGGGACGGCCGCGTCGTCGGAAGCGGGCTTGGGCTGAGAGGCGGCGCGCTCGGTCTTCGGCTTCTGCGCGGGCTTGGGCTGCGCCGGGGCGACTTCGTCCGCCGTTTTTGCGGCGGGCGCGGGCTTGGGCTTGGGTTCACGGCGGGCTTCCGGACGGGCGGCCGGCTTGGGCTCCGGCTTGGGATCGGGAAGCTCCACCTCATAGGTCAGACAGACCTTGGCGTCGGTCGCGCCGATTCCGAACAGAAACCCCTTGGTGGGGGTCTGCAGAACTTCCACGCTCACACTGTCGCGGTCAAGTCCCAGTTCGGCGCAGCCGGCGGAAATCGCATCTTCAATGGTTTTTCCGGTAGCGATATGCTCCTGTGTCACAATCATTCCTGATCTTCTCCTTTAGAGTCCTTGGAGGTGGGAGGCAGGTCGCGGTCTAAGTGGTCGGGGATATGCGAGCGGAATTTCAGCGTTTTGGCGTAGTTCTTCTCGCGCCGTTCCTTGGCGGCTTGCTGTTCGGCCTTCTGCTCTTCCAGCAGCTTGGCCGCGTCGCCGCTCAGCACCGGCGCTTCCGCATCCCCGGCGCCCGTCGCCTGTCTGGCTTTTACGCCGCCGAGATTGGCCTTGCGGCGGGCCAGACGCTCCTGCTTTTCCAGCTCCGCACGGGCTTCGGCCTGAGCATAGGCCCTCTCAAGCGTTTTCTTCGGATTCCAGACGGCGTTGAGCAGAATGCTCTGGATCAGGGCCAGAATGGAGGAAAAGCCCCAGTACAGGCCCATGCCGGAGGGCATGGAAAAGGCGATCCAGACCGAAAGCAGCGGCATGGTGAAGAGCATTTGCTTCTGCATCCCCTCTGCCGAAGGAGCTGGAGGCGTGGACTTCATCTGATACCACGACTGGATAAAGGCGGTCAGGCCGGCGAAGATGGGGATGAACAGCAGGGCGTTGAGGGCAAAGCGGGGCGTTTCGGCCAGATTGATACCGAGGAAATGATAGCTGAAGGTGCGGATGCCGGGATCAACCAATCCGGCGTCCACCATGGCGGGCATGTTGTTGAACAGCTTCTCTGCGATCACGATTTCCGCGGTGGCGGAAACCCGCTTTGCGGCCAGCAGGTTGAGCCCCAGGGCCGCATCGATCGCGGCGATCTGATCCGAGGCGAGCCCGACGATGTAGGTCAGCGGCATCCGGATGATCTTATAGAGCGCGATGATGAGGGGAAACTGGATCAGCAGCGGCAGGCAGCCGGCCGTGGCCGACACGCCATGCTCCTTGTAGAGCTCGCTGACCTCGAGGTTGGCCTTCATTTTGTCGGCGCCGCACTGGCGGCGGATGGCCTCCTCGAGCGGGCGCACCTTCATCTGATTGATGGTGCTGCGCTGCTGAAGAAGACCCAGCGGCAGCATGACGATGCGGGTGGCAACGGTAAAGGCCAACAGGCCCCAGCCATAGCTGTTGAACTTGTCGATAAACAATGCCAGCAGCTTGCCGAGGGGGATGTTGAGCAAATTGTCTAACATGGTCTCTGACGACCTCCTTCATCGGGGGTAGGCGTGTTCCGGGGCTGCCGGAAGGTCAGGGAACGGGATCGTAATAGTCGTGCCGGCTGAAGGGATGGCAGCGGAGCAGACGGCGAAGCGCCAGCCAGCCGCCCTTGAGCGCACCGTAACGGGAGACTGCCTCGAGCGCGTAGGCCGAGCAGGTCGGCGTGTAGCGGCAGCAGGGACGGTACAGAGGGGAGATGTAGCGCTGGTATCCCCGGATGAGGGCCAGCAGCAGACGGCGCATCATGTCGAGCCCTCCTTCTTCAGCAAATCGGCTCCGCCCAGAAGACGGGTAAAAGAGGCGTCGACCGCCTGACGGTGCAGATGGGGAAGGCGGGAGCGGGAGACGAAGACAAAATCGTATCCCTCGCGAAGGCGGGGCTCCAGCAGACGAAAGCTCTCCCGCATCAAACGCTTGGCGCGGTTGCGCACCACGGCGCCCCCGATCTTTTTTCCGACCGTGAATCCGACGCGGTTGACGCCCAGCTTGTTTTTGGAAAAATAGATGACGACGTTGCGGTCAATCAGGCTCCGGCCTCTCTTGTAAAGGCGGCGGAAATCGGTGTTGCGGGTCAGAGGGATGGCCTGCACGGGCAAAACCTCCTTCGGGATGCGCGGATGCGCGGCACGAAGCAGACGCTTTTCCACAAAGCAAAAAGACCACATGTTGCAGTGGCCTCAATGACATATGACAAGGCAGCCGCCGCATGCGCGCATGGAAAAAGCGCCGCCCGGCATCAGGCGGACAGGCGGACTCTGCCCTTGGCACGACGGGCCGAAAGGATACGCCGGCCGTTGCGGGTTCTCATTCTCTTGCGGAATCCATGCTCTTTGGCTCTATGACGCTTTTTGGGCTGGTAGGTTCGTTTCATTGTGGCACCTCCTTACTGGAATCGAAATAGAAGCGGACGGGCCGGAGTGCCTCCGGCGCGGATCGTCTTGAAGGTTCCCGTCCGCAAAGACGACGGGGTCAGCCGATAAAAACGGCAAGATATATTATATGCAATCCCCCGAGAATTGTCAATAAATCCGGGCAAAAAAGCGGCGGAAGTCTGCCGCGGCCCCTGCGCCCCCCGCCGCACGGCCTGAAAAAACGGAGAAGACCCGGTTCTTCCGCAGCGGGCGGCCGGAGAGAAGCGCAGCCGGCTTCGCTCGTTTGCGCGAAGCCGGCTGCGGGATAAAACGAAGGCGAAGGGAAATCAGGCCTTTTTCTCGGCCAGAGGGGCGGTTTCGCCGGCTACGCCCGCCATCATGAGCAGGAGCAGCAGGGTCGCGCCCGATGCGATGTGGCGGTCGGTATCGTCATAGTATTCGTCCAGCGAGTGGGCGCCGCCGCCGGTGCCGCCGGAACCGATGCAGACGGCGGGGATCCCCGCGTTGATGGCCATGGTGCAGTTGGTGGCGCCGCCCACGGCGAACTTGGGAGTCAGGCCGGCGTCTTCGATCACGGTGTAGAGCGCCTGCACGAGCGGAATGTCGGCCGACTGGGACACGGCGGGGATATCCACATAGGAAACGGTGTCCCACGTAACGGTCTCGCAGCCCCAGCGGGCGGTCTCTTCGTCGCAGGCCTCCTGTGCGGCCTTCATGATCTGCTCATGCAGGGCCACAAGATAGTCCTGACGGTGCGAACGGTAGTTGATCTTGATCTGGGAGTCTCCCACGATGGCATGGATGCCCGCGTCGTTTCCGGCGTGGAAGTTGGAGACGCAGAAGATGGTGCCGCTGTCCGGCGGGACCTGGAGGTCGGCGATCTTGGCAACGCAGCGGGCGGCCGCGTTGAGGGAGTTGGCAACCTTGCCGAAGGCGCCGGCCGCGTGGCCGCTGCCGGAGTGGAAATTGATCTCGCAGGTGCGGATGCCGGTGCCGCCGTAGACGATGGTACCGAAGCCGCTGCCGTCGATGCTGATGGAGGCGTCGTAACTGTTTTCGCTCATGTGCTTCTTCATGCCGCCGAGACCGCCCATGCCCTCTTCTTCCACGGTGCCCATGAAGTAGAGGTCGGCTTCGGTTTCGATGCCCGCGGCGTTGAGGGCGCGGATCACGGTGAGGATCGATCCCAGACCGGAGGTGTCGTCGTTGACGCCGGGCAGATAGACACGGCTGCCCTCGATGCGGGGCTCCAGCTTGGTTCCGAGCGGGAACACGGTGTCCATATGGGCTTCCATGATCACGCGGGCAGCGCCCTTGCCGCGGCGCAGGCCGATGGCGTTGCCGAAACGATCGAGGTGCACATCCTCGAGGCCCTCGGCCTTGAGGGCTTCGCAGAAGGCAAGGGCCTTTTCTTTCTCATGATAGGTGGGAGCGGGGATCTTGGCCAGCTCGATCTGCTGCTTCAGGGTGGGGGCGGTATCCTCCTTGAGGAAGTCGAGCGCCTTGGCAATGCAGGGAAGGGCCTTGAGCTGGGAAAGCGTCTGCTTCACGGCGGGAGAAGGGGTGTAGTTTTCCATGAAAGAGACCTCCTTGATGTGAGATTGAGTTCCTGTTGCGATGGGGCGGAAAAGCCCCGCATGGAATATGGGATGGAGTTGTTCTTACCGTTATTATATCGGGGAAACGGGGGCATTGCAAGAGTCGGAGACCCCGTGCAGAGAGGGAAAAAGGGCATTTTCTTGCGGCAGGCTTCACCTCCTCCGCCCCTTCCACATAGGATAGAGCGGATGGCGGCGGAAAGACACTCCTTCGGCCGCGGCATTCAAACTGCAAGCCGTGGCGCGTGGGGGAAGGCTCGGCGCCATGCGAGCGCAATGAAAGGAAGGAATACCCATGCGTCTGGAACTGCAATCGGCGCTCACCGCCGAGCTCACGCAGGCAAATCTTCAAGCCATGGCCTTCGACGGCAGCTATTTTTACGTTCCGCTGCCCGCCGAACGGCAGGTTCTGAAACTCGACCGTCAGCTCGGCAGAGTGGCTGTGATCCCGGTAAACCGCCGCTTTGATCTGCTCTATTGGGACGAAAGCGAGGGCGTGTTTTGGGCGGCCTCGTTTGAGGTCGTACGCACGGTCTACCGGCTTTCGCCGGCCTTTGTGCTGCTGGGAACCGTCACCCTGGCAACGGCCTCCTGCGAGCTTGCGGAGATCCGCTCGATCGGGGTCAACTGCCGGAACGGGAATCTGCTGATCACCACCGCCTCCTGTGTGACCGAATATGAGAAAACGGGGGCTTACGTCGCCCTGCGTCTGCGGGCGGGCGAGGGCGTCACGCTGAACTACGTTTTAACGGCGGCGCCCTACACCCTGATCTCCTACACAAAAAACGGGCGCGGCGTGCTGGAACTCACCGACCGCGCAGGAACCAACCTCGGCGACCTGCGGGTGCCGCGGGGTC